>Ga0209402_10000442_pt1 | contig 50667 bp, 48 predicted proteins | sample ArcticOcean_MG_C_3_FD_187437 | JGI IMG/M metagenome (GOLD analysis project Ga0209402, IMG submission 187437) | Marine microbial communities from western Arctic Ocean - ArcticOcean_MG_CB8_126 (SPAdes) (version 2) | ecosystem: Environmental > Aquatic > Marine > Oceanic | place: Arctic Ocean... | reverse complement strand
ACACTGTTTTAATGAATCTTCAATTGCTTGTGCAGAAACTGTACTCATATTCTAATTTGCAGTTTGAAAAACAATAAAAACTTTGTATTAATTAGCTTGGAATAATTTTTGGATGGATTTTTCATATGGGGCTGTAGCCACACCTTTTTCAGTAATAATTCCTGTAATTAATTCAGGAGGAGTCATATCAAATGCAGGATTAATTACACTGATACCATCAGGAGCAGTTTTTTTATCACCAATCCCTGTAACTTCACTTCCGTTCCGCATTTCAATGATAACATCTTTTGCGTTAGTTTCCATGTCAATTGTAGATAATGGTGCTGCAACATAAAATGGGATTCCATGTTGTTTTGCCATTGTTGCTACTTGATAAGTTCCAATTTTGTTAAAAACATGACCTGTTTTTACAATTCTATCTGCCCCTACTACAACTTTGTTTACTAATCCATTTGCCATACTATATCCTACAGCAGTATCTGGAACAAGACTAACGTCAAATCCATCATGCTTTAATTCAAAGGCCGTTAAACGAGAACCTTGTTGAATTGGTCTTGTTTCAGTAGCAATAACTTTAACATTTTTTCCACTTTCCCTTGTTGCACGAATAACACCTAATGCAGTTCCATATGCAACAGTAGCTAAAGCGCCTGCATTGCAATGAGTCATTATTGTGTCATTATCATCAAAAAGAGGAGCACCATTTTTTCCCATAGTTTTATTGATGTCGATATCATCATCCGCCATTTTTTTAGCAGTAGAAATAACTAATTCTCTAATTTCCTCAACTGAATTTCCAGTTTTTGCAATATTCATAATTTTTTCCAATCCCCAACCTAAATTTACAGCAGTAGGTCTAGTTGCAAAAAGAATATCTTTAGCAACTTGTAAATCAGAAATTAATTTATCTTTTGTAGTTGCTTCACTTTGTAAAACTGCCAATCCCAATCCAAATGCTCCAGACACTCCAATTGCAGGAGCTCCTCGGACAATTAGAGTTTTAATTGCATGAGCAATTTGATTAAAATCATCATATTCTACAAATATTAATTCATTAGGTAATTTAGTTTGTTCAATCATTATTACTTTATTATTTTTCCATTCTACTGTTCGTAAATCAGATATATTTTGCATATTATATCAAAAATTAAGGCTTTTTAAAAATCATTAGATGTGAAATAAATAAAAAATTATAGTTAATTCGAACTTTTTCTAGTTGACCATAAATTCCAACCTTTAGGTAATGTTTTCAAATATTCATCAAATTCTACAAGATTCTGTAAATCATCAGAATTGTCAACAGAAGGAACAAAATTATCAATTTTATTGAGTTTAAAATTAGCTTTCATGTCTATTGGATTCAAATAATATTATTTTAATTTTTAGAAAAAAATTTAGTTGAAATCACAATAAAGATATATCTTGAACTATTTTTAATATATATTGAAAATTTTAGTTACAGGTGGAGCAGGTTTTATAGGTAAACATCTAGTAAAATTATTAATAAAAAAAGGTAATGAAGTTACAATTTTTGATAATTTTTCAAATTCTTCAAAAAAATCAATAGCAGATCTTATAGAAAGTGGTGCAAAATGTATTGAAGGAGATATCAGAAATGAAACAGAAATATCAGATGCAGTAAAAAATAAAAATATTGTTATTCATTTAGCTGCAAAAATTTCAGTTGAAGAATCAATTAAAAGTCCACCAGAAACATTTGAAACAAATGTGGATGGAACTAAGAATGTTCTCATTGCTTGCAAAAAAAATTCTGTAAAAAAATTAATTGTTGCATCATCAGCTGCAATTTATGGTGAGTCAATATCACAAATTAAATTAAATGAGGAATCAGTAACAAATCCAATTTCACCATATGGAAAAAGTAAATTAATTATGGAAAAAGAAATCAAAGAATTTACATCTAGATATGGAATAAATTGTGTTATTCTAAGATTTTTTAATATTTATGGAATAGGTCAATCAGATGAATATGCAGGAGTTATTTCAAAATTTATAAATAATTTACAAAATAATTCATCATTAATAATTTATGGAAATGGTAATCAAACAAGAGATTTTGTTGCAATAAATGATATTATAAATTTGATTTTTCAAATCTGTAATTTACAATTTGAAAAAACTAATTCTTACAATATAGGAAATTCAAAAGCAGTAAGTATAATTGAACTTGCTAAATTAATGATCAAAATTTCAAAAAAAGACATCAAAATCATTTGTAAAGAAAAAAGGGAAGGAGACATATTACATAGTGTAGCAGAGATTGATAAGGCTAAAGAAAAATTAAGATATGAGCCAAAAATTGCATTAAAACAAGGAATAGAAGAATTTATTTTTCACCAAAATAACATATAGATGAATATTTCAAATAATTTAATGTTAAATAAAAAAATGATAGATGAATATGATAAAGAAAAAATGTATTCAATTTTTGATAAATGGCCAGAAATTGCAAGAAAAGCATTTGAATCTAATTGTGTTCCAATAAATTTTGATAACATCAATCATATTGTATTTGCAGGTATGGGAGGTTCAGGAGCAATAGGAGATATGTTTAACTCCATTTTATCCAAATCAAAAATTCATCTTAATGTTGTAAAGGGATATTCTCTCCCTGAAACAGTAAATTCTAAGACATTAGTAATTGTTGTAAGTGTTTCTGGGAATACTGCAGAAACTATGTCCGTATTGGATGCTGCTAATAAAATTGGAAGTAAAATTATTGCATTTACTTCAGGTGGAAAAATGCAAAAGTATTGTGTAGAAAATCAAATAGAATATAGAATTATTGAACAGTTTCATTCACCTAGAGCATCATTTACTTTATTTTTATATACAATATTGAAAGTATTGCATTGTACTTTAGATATTAAAAAAAATGATATTTTAGAATCAATAACAGAATTAGAAAAAATGAAAAAAGAAATAAGCACATTAAACTTAACTTCACATAATCCTTCCCTAAATTTAGCTGAATGGATAAAAAATATTCCTGTAATTTACTATCCTTATGGATTAGAATCAGCTGCTATTAGATTTAAAAATTCACTTCAAGAAAATGCTAAATTTCATGCAATGACTGAAGACATAATAGAAATTTGTCATAATGGAGTGGTATCTTGGGAGAGAAAATCAGAAATTCATCCCATCATAATTGAAGGTAAAAATGATCATGTGAAAACTAAAGAACGATGGAAAATATTGAAAGAATATTTTAATTTGAATAAAATTAATTATTGGGAAATATCCACAGTAGAAGGAAGTATACTAACAAAATTAATTAATTTAATTTATTTGTTAGATTATGCAACAATATATCTATCAATTCTAAATAAAATAGATCCTTCACCAGTAAAATCTATTGAATTCATTAAGAAAAAACTGTAATTTAATTTTAGATATTTTGATCAATTATATTTGCTAAATATTCTGATGCATTTCCAGGATTAGCAAGATATTTTTTAATAAAATCATTCCCATTGTTTACAAAAATTTTAGAGATTTCTTTCTTCATAAGAATTTCATTTACAGTATTCTTAAATCGCTCTTCCTCATTAGCATTAAAAAACATAGTATTTCCAGAACTTGAAGCACTCAAACGTTCTTGAGGATCTGATAAAATAGTAAGTGTAGGTTTTTCAAGAATATTTGCTTCCAATAAAACTGTAGTAAGGCCCACAGTGATAATTAATGAAGAAGATTGAATGATCTTAGGTAAATTGCCATCAACAATAATTTGAATTTGAGGATCAATTTTTTTTATTAATGGTTCAACAATTACAGATTTCCAAATCATATCTCCAGGATGTAATTTTATTATTTTTTTTCTATCAGAAATATTTTTAAGTGTATTACAAATGAGCGTGATTGCCTTCTCATATTGAATATATGTATTAGTTAATTGGCTACCAGCATTTTTTTTATCTATTTGGCCCAATGTTATCAAAATTAGTCCTTTATCAGGGAAGATATTATTTTTTAATTTAAAATAAGAATCATGTCTCGGACTACCAGAAATTATTAAATTATTTTCTTCTATTTTTTGATCAATTGCATATTTTTGCATAATAGGTCCCCATAATGCAATTTTTTTATCATTATTTAGTGGAAGAGTACCATGTATAGAGTTCAATCCGGGAAAACCAGGAAAAGAAACATGGGGAGTGCCATGTTGAAGAATAATTGAAGAAATATTTTGTTTTCTTGCTTCATGAATAAGTATTTTTTCTTGTAATGAAACTTCATAAAAATGAATTATTAAAGATGGTTTCGTTTTTAATAAAAAATTTTTTGCAGCTATTTTTTCATAGATAGCTTCAGTAAATCGATCCTCACAATAATTTGTAAAATATTCAGAAAAATAATTCCAAAATGAAATACCATTTATTGAAAATAAATCTGAAAATAAATTATCATTAGAAAATAATAATTTTAATTTTTTTTTCATTATATTGATTTGATTATTTATTATATCATTATCATTTTTATCAATATGGTGTTCATATGAGCCAAGAATACATTTATTATTTTTTACAGTTTTAAATGATTCTAAATTCCATACAGCTACACGTCTTCTATTTAATAAAAAAATATTTTTAGTTTTAAATGATAATTTTTTCAAAAATATTTGATAAAGTGAAGGGTTAAAATCAACTAAAACAACAGAGGGATTATTTTTATTTGAATGGGAATAAATAGTATTAAAAAATGGAATAAATAATTTTTCATAATATTTTCTTAATTTAAAAAAAACTCGTCTTGGAATCCTCAAGGTGATTGGAATACGTCCAAAATTATACTTAATTGAAAAAACATCAAAATTCCAATATTCCTTTACATCATTTTGATCTTCAATAGATTTAATAGAATTATTTGGAAATACAGAAGGTATTAATTTAATTAAAGAATTTGAAATAAAAATACAATCAGGATTAAAGTTATTTTTAATTTTAATTAATGAGAAAAAAATTGTAATTATTTGGATTAAAGATGGGTATAATTCTTGTTCTAATAGCCAACCAAAATTAATATTTTCAAATAATAATTCCTTTTCTACAATTTTATTCAAATACCATTTTGTTGAAATATTTAAAATAATATCATTAATTTCAGTTAAATCAGAGTCAGTTAGATCTGCATCTAAAATCCTATGTTTAATGTTCATTTCTGTTAATTGTTTATGAGAATGATAATCTAAAGCAAATATCATAGAATCAGATGAATTTAGATGTTCAAGTAATTCATCATTTTCTTTAAATTTTTCAAATAATAATATTAGATTTTTACTCATATTTACCTCAACTATTAGAGAGATTATTAGATTTTGATTTATTTTTATTTAATCCAGATTGAAAAATATCAATGAATAGTGAAAAAAATCCTTCAATTTGTAATAGTAGAAAATAATCAAGATTTTTAACAAATGAAATTAATCCAAGATTTTTAACAAACCATTTAGTTAGTGGAAACCAAGGAAAAACAGTTCCTGTTTTACCAGAATTGAATTGTTTAGAAATAGAAATTATTCCTTTTCCACTAGCACCTCTTTCATATTCATACATTAAAATTTCATCATTTACAGCTAAATCACCAAATCTCAATACATTTAAAAAAATTGCCCAATCATTTCCAAGAAATGAATTTTTAACAAGACTATTTTTAAGTACATCTGTCTTGAATATACTATAAATTGATTGACAAGAACATTTTTTTAAATATAATCTAGTTTTAGATTCAAAAGTACCTTCAATTGGTAGAATGGTTCTAGATCTAGTTTTATTTCGTAATTTTTTCATTAATTGAGAATATTCAATCTCATTTTTACTAGAATTAATTTCTTCATCTTCTGGTTCATATGATTGGATTTTACAAATACTTGCAACATAATTTTTAGTATTTTGAAATATTTTTAAATTATTTTCAATAAATTGTGGTAATATAATATCATCAACTGCAGTCCACATAAAATAATCATGATTAGCTTTTTCTAAAACAAAATTAAAATTCCATGTTACACCATTATTTTTTAAATGACGAAAATATTTGATTCTATTATCTCTCAAAGTAAATTCCTTACAAATTGATTCTGTATTATCAGTAGATCCATTATCTGAAATAATTAATTCAAAATTAGAATGTGTTTGATTAAGAATAGAATTTAATTTTGATCTAAGAAATCGTTCTCCATTGTATATCGGTAATCCTATGCTAATTTTAGAGGCATTCGCTATCATTTTAAATAAGTTCTTTTTCCTTCATTTTTTTTAATCCATGTTCTATATTAGACATCTTTATACCTATTTTTTCAATTACTTTATTGTTATCTAGTTTTACATTTGCTCGTTTGGCAAGTAATTTTAATTCAGAAGAATTGATTGGAATGATTTGTTTATTATCAAGTTCAAAAATATCTACTATATTTTGAGCAAAATCAAATCTACTTTTAAAATCAGAACCAACAACATGGAAAATTCCGGTACAATTTTGAATTAATAACTGTTCTAAACAATTAATAAAATCTGGAACAAATGTTGGACTATTATACCAATTAAATATTTCATTATGTTTCTCGCCTCTTTTTAATTTTTCAATTACTCGTAAAACAGAATTTGTATGATGCCAATTTTTTTTCCAATAATATGGTTGATCAGTTCGAATAATTAGATAGGGTAATGTAGAATTAATTAATAAATTTTCCCCCATAGATTTTGTTAATCCATAATATGAAATAGGATTTGTTTTATCTGTCTCTAAATAAGATTTTTTGGATCCATCAAAAACTGCTGATGTTGAAATATAAATAATTTTTATGTTTAAATCATCACCTATAGAATCGATAATATTTTTTAACCCTTGAAAATTAATTGTATTTGCTAAAACATGATTACTTTCACATAAATCAACATCAGTTATAGCAGATGCATAAATTATAACATTAGGTTTTAATTCTTTGATAAGTTGATAAGTTTCCTTTTCATCTGCAATATCAAGATAATGAAAATTTTCTTCGTTTATTTTATGCTTAAAATATGTTGAATGTGTAATTTGTTTATTTTTGATAAAATTGTGATGAAGGTAATAACCAAGAAAACCACTTCCACCTATAATTAAAATCATATCAGTTGTTAAATGGTAGAAGTTTTTTTGTTAAATCTATTTCTGTATACATTTAAGATATCCATCAGGTGCAGCAGTGATTAGTAGTTTATCAGTAATATTTTTATCAATTTTGAAGTGATTTGTAGTTTTTAAAAATTCATATATTGCAGATTTAGGATTTTTCTTTTTTGTCCATTGACGATTATTAAAGAATTTTTTAGGAAGATCTTCAATTAATGTATCAAAAACTACCAAATAGCTATTTTTGCTAATTAAAGATGAATATGCTTTCAATTCAGACAAAACATGTTCATGAGTATGATTTGAATCCAAAATAACCATCACACATTTTTTATTTTTAGATAATTTTCCAACTCGTTTAATAGCTTCTTTACTAATGGATGAATTTTCAATTAATATAATTCTCTTAAACATAGGATGCTTTTCAATGGCTTTTCTATTTTCTGCATGAATTTTTATATCTATTCCAATTACTTTTCCCCTTCCAATCATCTCTAACATAGAAGCAAGAAAGATTACAGAGCCACCCCGTGCAACACCAGTTTCAATAATTAGATCAGGTTTTATTTTCCAAATGATTTCTTGTAAGGCAATGATATCTTGAGGGTATTGAATAATTGGCAATCCCAACCAATTAAAATGGTAAGAATATTCATATGGATAGCTATTAGATATCCATTTTTTTGAGAGTTTCTTAAGTGATGTATCATTATCCATTTGTTTGATTTTTTTTGTATTTCTTTTTTCAAAACGTAATTTATTCATATTTTTCATCTATCCTTTTATCCAAAAATATCATACGATAAATCTTTCTGTGATATTACTGAAATTTCTAATGGTAATTTTATCTTGAAGGTTGGATCATTCCATCTAAATCCACTAGAGTAATCAGGCATAAATTCTTGAGAAATTTGATAAAATATTTCAGTATTATCAGTCAATGTCTGAAATCCATGAGCAATTCCTTTTGGCAGGTAGACAATTTTTTGATTTTCCTCAGTTAATTCAAATCCAATCCATTGTTTATAGGTCAAAGATAAGGGACGAAGATCAACTATTATATCAAAAATTTTACCTTTAGTACATCTAACCAATTTATCTTCATCATAAGGAGAAACCTGATAATGCATTCCACGAAAAGTTCCTTTTTTATTATTAAAGGATACACTACATTGATTTATTTTAGAATTCAAACCTTTTGATTCAAAGATTTTTTTATCCCATACACGTGCAAAAAAACCTCTTTCATCTTCTAATTTTTCAGGCTCGATCATAAAGACTCCATTAAATTTTGTTTCAGTAAACATCATAGTATTCTAACCTCAGGTATCGGAATCACAAATTTTCCTCCCCAGTCTCTGATAAAACTTATTTGTTCTGAAATTTCTTTTTGTAAATTCCATGGTAAGATTAGTACATAGTCAGGTTTAGTTTTTTTAATTTCATTAACAGGTTTTATTGGAATATGTGTACCAGGAAGATACATTCCCTGTTTGTATAAACTACGATCAACAACATAATCAATGTAATCTAATCCTATATTACAATAATTTAGTAAAGTATTTCCCTTCGCAGCAGCTCCATAGCAAACAATTTTTTTCTTTTCATTTTTTACAGATAATACAAAATCTAATAATTGATTTTTTATTTTAATAATATTTTCTTGAAAATTTGTATATGTACACATATCTGTAATACCAAATTTAATCTCTTTATCTAATAGGTTTTTTACTGTATTACTTAGTATATGAGTTGAATTTTCAATATGAGTTACATATATTCTAAGTGAACCTCCATGAGTTGTTAATTCTTCAACATCAAATATTTTTAAATTATGTTTTTCAAAAATTTGAATTACAGAATAAAATGAAAAATATGAAAAATGTTCATGGTAAATAGTATCAAATTGATTTTTTTCTATTAATTGCATTAAATGTGGAAATTCCATAGTAATAATTCCATCAGAATTAAGTAAAATCTTCATTCCTTCAATAAAATCATTAATGTTTGGGACATGTGCTAAAACATTATTTCCTAGTAAAAGATCTGCTTTCCTTTCATTTGTAGAAATCTCTTTAGCAGTATCTGTTCCAAAAAACTTTACAAGTGTCTTAATTCCTTTCTTCTTTGCTTCTTCTGCAACATTTGCAGCAGGTTCTATACCTAAACACGGGATATTCTTATTTTGAAAATTTTGGAGTAAATATCCATCATTACTAGCAATTTCTATAACAAAATTATTTTGGTCAAAATTGAATCGATGTATAATATTATTTACATATTCTTTTGCATGAGTTACCCAAGTTTCAGAATAAGATGAAAAATAAGCATAGTCATTAAAAATTTTATTAGGACTTTTAAATTCCTCTAATTGTACTAAAAAACAATTTCTACAAACATAAGCATGTAATGGAAATATTGATTCCTTTTTATTTAAATTAAATTTTTTTAAAAAAGAATTGGATAAGGGGGAAGTACCAAGATCTGCAAATGTCAAATCTAAACTTTCATTACAAAATCTACATTTTTTTTCCATGATAATTATATTGAATTAAAATAGTCTATTTGTTTTTCTGATACTTCTCTCATATTACTTTCTTTTTGATATTCTTTATACCAATTTACAGTCATTTCAAGTCCTTTTTCTATTTCTGTTTTTGGAATCCAATCAAGTTTTATTTGAGATTTTGAACAATCTAATTTTAAAATTTTTGCTTCATGAAGATTATCAGATGTATCAGAAAGAATATCTATTTTTTTTCCATACATATTTGAAATTTTATTTATTATCCAAGAAACTTTTTTACTTTCTTCATTTGGACCGAAATTCCATGCTTGAGCAAATTCTTTTCCGTTAAACCACATTTTTTCTGCAAGTTGAAGATATCCACTTAATGGTTCCAAAACATATTGCCACGGTCTAATAGCATCAGGATTACGAATTTTTAATGTCTTACTATGTGTAATTGATTGTATAAAATCAGGTATCAATCTATCTTTTGCCCAATCACCTCCTCCAATTACATTACCAGCCCTTACTGAAGATAAAGAAATTTTGTGATTATCTGATTGAAAATATGAATTTCGAAACGCAGATGAAACTAATTCGGAACATGCTTTACTACTACTATATGGATCATATCCGCCCAAAGGATCTTCTTCGGTGTATGCTCTATCTAGTTCTTTATTGTGATAACACTTATCACTCGTAACATTAATTATTACGCGGGTTTTTTTGCTATCTCTAAGTGCATCGAATAAATTGACAGTTCCCATTACATTAGTCTCATATGTCTCTCTAGGATTTTCATATGATGTTCGAACCAGAGATTGAGCTGCCATGTGAAAAATAATTTCAGGATCTGTATTTTTTATCACTTGTTGAATTTGATTAAAATTTCTAATATCACCCTCAATTGAATTTATTCCATTTGCTATATCTGCTAATTCAAACAAACTAGGTGTTGTTGGAATATCCTTTGAAAATCCAATTACTCTTGATCCCAGTTTTTTTAACCATAATGTTAACCAACTTCCTTTGAATCCTGTATGTCCTGTAACTAAAACAGTTTTAGCATTCCAAAAATTTTTATCCATTACCAAATTTTCCATGGAGCTTTGTTAGACGTCCAAAGACTTTCTAAATAATTCTTATCTCTTAGGGTATCTAGTGGTTGCCAAAAATTAGAATGCCTAAATGCAGATAATTGTTTATCGTTTGCAAGATTTTCTAATGGTTGTCTTTCCCATATTGTTGAATCTCCATCAATATAATCAAAAATTTTAGGTTCCAAAACAAAAAAACCACCATTTATCCAATTCCCATCTCCTGCAGGTTTTTCTTCAAAATTAGTAATTTTATTTCCAGTAATATCCAAAGTTCCAAATCTCCCTGGAGGTTGAACAGCAGTAACAGTTGCAAGAGTATTAGAATTATTATGAAATTCGATTAATTTTGAAATATCAACATTACTTACTCCATCACCATAAGTAAAACAAAATGTTTCATCATCAACAAAATCTTGAACTTTTTTTAGACGTCCACCAGTCATTGTTTCTAAACCAGTATCAACCAAAGTAACCTTCCATGGTTCTGCAGATTTTCGATGTACTTCCATTTTATTATTTTTCATATCAAATGTTACATCAGATGTATGCAAAAAATAATTTGCAAAATATTCTTTTATCATATATCCTTTATACCCACAACAAATTACAAAATCATTTATTCCAAATGCTGAATAACTTTTCATTATATGCCATAAAATAGGTTTTCCTCCAATTTCGATCATGGGTTTTGGTTTTAAGTGAGTTTCTTCACTTATTCTAGTTCCCAAACCACCAGCTAAAATTACAACTTTCATAAAATAACACTATTATGATTCTTAATTAATTAAATCGTTTATTAAATTTAAGATCCAATGAGTCATTCATAGGCAGGGATTAATTAATAAAATTAATTTTTCTTAATTATGATTGTCTTCTCTTTTTTAGCACTTAATTCAATAGCATCCAAAACAGTAAGAATTTCAAGATCCTCCTTTAAACTAAATGGGTATTTTTGTTTACGTTTAACTGATAATAAAAAATTTTTTAGTTCATTTTCATAAATAGTATCAGAAGGAGTATTACCAGTATAACCAGATGCAGTTTTTCCCATTTTTAATTTTTTAATTTGCCATTTCTTTCCAGTATTAATTTTAATAACTCCTTTTTTAAAATCACATAAAATAACACCAGTTTTACCTATTAATTTTGTTTCACGAAAGCTAGGATTAGCAATTACGTCAAAAATTAAGTTTCCAACAACTCCATTTCTAAAATGTGTATGAATTTGATAAATATCATCAATATCAGTATCTAAATCAGAAATTTTTTCTACATTAGATGATACAGATTTAATTTTAGAAAAAAGATGAATGATCCAATTCAATTCAAAAGGAACAAGTTCTTTTGCACCACCAGTTTCTTTTTTAGAAACAAAAAATGTTTTATAATTTTCCCAAGGATGCCATGATTTCAAATTTTGTCCATTATAATGATGAATTTGTAATACTTTTCCAATAATATTTTTTTTCAATATTTTTTCTAACTCCAAAACTATAGGGTGATATTGCATTGTACATGATGGAGCTGCAAGAATTTTTTTTCCCTTCATTTTTTTAATTATTTGTTTTACATGATTTGATGAATGATTTAATTCCATAAAAAAATTAATATTATATTTTATTGCTAAAAGTGCATATTTTAAATGTAAATTAGGAGGTGTTGAAATTATTATGGCTTTTGGTTTTTGGGATATTGCATCAAGTATATTATCATAAGTTTTAATTTTATATTTTTTATTTGATTCAATTCTTCGAATTTTTTGAATATCAAATCCTAAAATATCAGAATAACCTAATTTTTGTAAATTTCTTATTCTTCTTTTTCCCATAGAACCAAGACCAATAATTAATATTTTCAAAATTATTTTTCAACCTCTGTAAATTTTAATGTTAAATCAGTTATATTGTTACCAAAATATTTTTTCCATTTTTCATCAACATTATCAATAATTTTTATCAAATTTGGCTCTTTTTCAAATAATGTAAGAATATCTTTTAAATGAAAATTATTCCCTAAAGAAGAAAATATTTTTTGTGCTAATTGATAATCTTCTTGATAATCCAAGGTTAAACGTAATTTTTTATTGAATTTCATATCTTCTTCAGGTTTGATATATCTACAATTAAAAAGATTAGTTTGTGTGAAAAATTCTCTATAACCCGTTTCAGTATTATTAGAAACTTTAACTTTGCAGATTTTATCTAAAGCATTTCTAGTAATACCAACAGGAATAAATCCATGAGGAAATCCCTCTCCTGTTATAAAATCCGCAGTTGTTTTTTCATATTCTTCTATTATTCTATCAACAAAATATGCATCAGTGTAAATATCATCACCATCAACCACTACAATAAAATCACTTTGATACGTTTTTACTGTATCTTGTAAACGAATTAAAATATCATGCTCATTACCTCTAAAATATTTAATATTTTTTTCTTCTAAAAAATATACTAAAGGATCATCACTTTTTTGATCAGTAGTACAAATTATTAAATTCCTAGTTTTTTTAGATTGATTAAGTCGATTAATTAAATATTCAATAATATATTTATTATTAATTTTTTTCATTGCTTTATTTGGTAATCTGGAACTAGCTAATCTTACTAATAGAAAAATATCATAATTCATTATTTAGTTACCACACATATTAAATAAAAAATTTAATTTGAAAAAGATCATTTAAATTCAATTAAACATATTTTTTTACTGATTCAAAATCACTGTCAACCATTAATTCAATTAATTTTTCATAAGACATAGTAGATTTCCAATTTAATTCATTTCGTGCTTTAGTTGCATCACCTTCTAAATTATCAATATCTTGAGGTCTAAGGTATTTTTTATCAATTTCAACAAAATCTTGCCAGTTTCCTAATCCTGAATATTCAAATGCATATTTTAAAAATTCTTTTACAGAATAAGATTTGCCAGTAGCAATTACATAATCAGATGCTTTATCTTGTTGTAACATTAACCACATAGCTTGTACATAATCACCTGCAAAACCCCAATCTCTTTTTGCATTAATATTTCCCAAAAATAATTTTTTATCAATACCTAATTTTATTCTAGCAATATTATGTGTAATTTTTCTTGTAACAAATTCTAATCCTCTTAATGGACTTTCATGATTAAATAAAATTCCACAAGAAATAAACAAATCATATGCTTCCCTATAATGTTGAGCTGTTTTATGAGCAAAAACTTTAGAAATACCATATGGACTAGCTGGGTACATTCTAGATGATTCATTTTTAATATCAGTAGAATTACCAAACATTTCACTTGATGATGCTTGATATACCTTAGTATGAGGACTAGATTCTTTAATTGTTTCAAAAAGTCCTAATGCACCTAAAGCATTGACATTAGATGTAAGGATTGGTTGATCAAATGAAACACCAACGAATGATTGTGCTGCAAGATTATACAGTTCATCTGGTTGAGTGTGATGAATCACCTTGTTAATAGAAATTTGATCGGTCATATCCAATTTAACGAGTTCAATTTTTTCTAGAATGTCAAAATATTCTAATCTTTCAAATAATCGATGGCTAGTTCTACGAAAACTTCCATATACCTTGTAACCCTTTTTAAGTAATAAATCAGCTAAATAACTTCCATCCTGTCCAGTTACTCCCAAAATTAATGCAGATTTCAATTTACTATCAATCCATTCTCAACTAACCTATCTAAAAAGTATCTGAAACCTTTCCCCCCATGTTCATGGCCTTTCCAAACTTCAATAGCAAAACTTCTATTTTCAAATTTGTTTAAAATAGGAATTACTTTATCAAATGGTAAATCCCCTTCTCCAAACTGTAATCCTTCTCCTTCAGGGCCTTCTGCATCAGATAAATGATAGTGTACTGCAAAATCTTTAATTTTTTGTAATTCATCTATTAAAGATAAATTTACTTTATTACAGTATAATTGGGAATGACATAAATCAAAACAAACATTTAGATTTGTTTCCCTAGAATATTTTACTAAATCACTGCATTCTAAAAAGATGTTACTATTCCATCTACCTCCATAAAACCATCCATAAGGAGGCATATTTTCAAGTAAAAAATTTACTCCAGATAAATCCAATTGATTAACAGAATCAACTACCATATCTTTCATTTTTTGAATATTTTCTAAGGATAATTCTTCCAAAGAGTATCCACCAGGGTGAACAATTATACTTGGTTTTCCTTTAAAATTTTCTGATAATTGTACTGTTTTATCAATTGCTTTTTGGACTAATTCTATACTAGTTTCTTTAGAATGAATTTGATTTGTTTCTCCTAAAGCAACTAAATCAACAATTTTTCTATCAAAATATTCATAACAATGTACAATTAGTTGTTGATCAAAATTTGTATCTAATTGAAGATTAAGATCACTATCTGAAAAATGAAATTCTAAAATTTTTGGATTAAATTTCAACATTTCCATCACATCATGTTTTCTTACTTTCATTCCTAAAATCATTATAATAAAATAATTCAAATCACATTTTATTGAATGTTATGAAAATAGAATAAATAATTGCCAGATGGGCTTAAAATTATATAAAAAATTTTTATGAGGAGTGATTTAACCTTAAATAAATATGGAAATAACAAAAATTAGTCCTGCATTTGAAGATGAACGGGGATCAATTTGGGATTTGTTAACTGATGAAACTGTTCATCATATTGGATTTTTAGTTAGTAAAAAAGGTGCAGTTCGAGGAAAACATTTTCACAAAGAACAAAAACAATACACACTTGTACAAAATGGTAAAATTAAAGTTACTATAAAAAATCTACAAGATAATAATTCTAAAATTGAAACAAAAGAATTGAATGAAATGGATATGATTTTTTTTCCACCATACATGTATCATTCAATTGAAGCACTTGAAGATTCAAAATGTCTGATCTTTACTTCTAAGAGTAGAAAAGGTTCGGGTTATGAAGAAGATACATTTAGAGTGGAAGACATTAACTCATTCCAACTTTAATTCAATTGATATAGTAAGAGTTTTTAATTAATTAAAGATATAATGAAATCCAAAATAAAATTCGGCATTATAGGTTGTTCAGATATAGCAAAGAAATCAACTATTCCTGCGATTAAAAATAATAAAAATTCAGAATTAGAAATAATTGGGAGTAGATCAATTCAAAAAGCTGAAAAATTTGCCAAAGAATTTACTTGTAATGAATTTGGAAATTATGACGATGTAATAAATAATAAAAATATTGATGCAGTTTACATTTCATTACCAATTAGCATGCATGAAAAATGGGCAATTAAAGCAGCAAAAGCAGGTAAACATATACTATGTGAAAAATCTGCAACGTTATCATATAATTCTGCAAAAAAAATTATTAAAGAATGTAAAAAGAACAATGTCAAAATTATGGAAAATTTTGTTTTTAAATTTCATCCCCAACATAAAAAATTTTTAGATATAATTAAACAAAATACAATTGGAAATATCTATACATTTTCTTCAAAATATGGATTTAATCTACCCCACTCTAAAAAAAATTTTAGATTTAATAATCAACTTGGTGGCGGTGCATTAAATGATGTTGGATGTTATTTAATATCTGCGAGTACGTTTATCTTTAAAGACATCCCCAAATCTGTTTTTTGTAATTTAGAAATAAATAATAAATTAAATATTGATATTAGAGGTAGTGTATTACTAACTTTTCCAAAAAATCGATCTGCATTAGTATCATTTAGTTATGATAATTATTTCCAATCAACTTATGATGTATGGGGAACAAAAGGATTAATGAAAATAGAACGTGCTTTCAATGTACCTGAAAATATGAAAACTATAATATCTTTAAACCAAAATGATAAAATAAAAAAAATTATAATTCCATGTGCAAATCAATTTCAATTAGCAATTGAAGAGTTTTGTAACAAGATCAAAAATAAATCAGAAAATAATAGTTTAGAAAAAGAATTTCTTAACCAAGCATTAATTATGAATGCCATAAGAAAATCATCTAGACAAAATTTACTCGTTAAAATAAAATCTTAAATAATTTTAGGTTTTGATGTTGGAATAATGAATTTTCCACCTTTTTCTTGATAAAGAGAATTATTTTTTATTATTTCATCGGCAAAATTCCATGCTAAAATTAAAGCATAATCAGGTTGATCTTCTAATAATTTTTCATCAGAGTATACTGGTATATGCATTCCAGGTGTAAATTTACCTATTTTAAATGGATTTCTTTCAGTAACATAATCTAATATTTCAGAATCTATTTTACAATAATTCAAAAGTGTATTTCCCTTAGCAGGAGCACTAATTCCAACAATTTTCTTTCCATCCTTTTTGAGTTCATTCAATAATTCTAACAATATTTTACGGTGATTTTTTACTAGAGTTGCAAAATTATTTAATTTTTCTTTTGAATAAAGTTCACTTTTATTTTCAAGTTTCAAATAATTAGATACTCCTTGTGTTACCACTTTTTTATTTTTTCTACTAATAAAATACCGTAGTGTGCCACCATGAATAGATTGTTCTTTAATATCAAAAATTTCAAAACCAAATTTTTTACAAAATTCTACCATTGGTTTTACTGATAAATATGAAAGATGTTCATGATATATTGTATCATACTCCAAATTTTCTATTAAATTTAATAGATATGGTGCTTCGATTACTATTATTCCATCTTCAACTAATAATGAATCAGCAGTTAACATAAAATCATCAAGATCATTTATGTGTGCAAATACGTTTGTACCTGTAATTACTGAAACTTTTCCATAATCATCAAGAATTTTTTTACTTAAATTATTTGAGAAAAATTCTATAATTGTATCTATTCCTTTTGCAATTGCAGTATTTGCTAATTTAGAAGATGGTTCAATTCCTAAAACTTTCATTCCTTTTGATTTAAATGCAGATAATAGAACTCCAGAATTGCTTCCTACATCTATCACTAAAGAGTTTTGTTTTAGATAAAATTGATTACAAATATCAATACCCATTTTTGTGAAATGTTCTCTTCCTGTTTTAGTAGTAGAAGAATCATAAGGATAATCTTTGTTAAACATAAGTTCTGGTGAAACTACATATCCAAGTTGACAAAGACCACAATCGAAACAAGAATAGACAGTTAATGGGAAAAAAATTTCAGATTCTTGTAATTGTTCTAATGTCAAAAAATTATCAGATAGAGCAGAAAAATCTAAATCTAAAAATTTTTTTATATTTTTACTTTTACACATTCGACAATTATTTTGTTTCATATTGTACCTACATTTTTCCTCTTCTTAGTCTGTCTTAATATTATTCATATCATCATCCAGTAAATATTCGCCATTATCAATTTTTCGTGGAGATTTTTTACCAATTATATCAAAGAAAAATTGTGCCGATAATCCTTTTTCAGGTCCTTTTACTTCAAGATTATCTTCTGAAAAAAAATCACCTTCAGATATATCAGTCATAGCAATTATACTCTTTGATACTACTTCTCGTTGTAAAACTTCTGCGCGTGTCATTTTTTTAATTGGATTACCTTTAGCTTTTTCAGATAATCTAATCATATTTATTAATTCTTTGAATTCATTTGGTTCTAATGATGATGAATGATCTAATCCCTTCATTTTTTTATCAAGTGTAATATGTCGTTCTATAATTACTGCCCCAATATTTGCAGCAGTTAAACTTCCTATAATTCCAACTTCATGATCACTAAATCCTATTAAAACATCAAATTTTTTTCTATATTCAGGAATTAAAGTTACATTCAAAGATTCTATTGGAGAAGGATATGTACTATTTGCATGAAGTAATACAAATGGAGTATTTTGCATTTTTATAAAACTAACCATCTTTTCAATTTCTTCTAATTTAGACATACCTGTAGAAATTATCAAAGGTTTTTTTGTCTTAGATACATATTGAATGAGAGGAAAATTAGTCATATCACCAGATGCAATTTTGTATGCAGGTGTATCAAGTTCTTCTAAAAAATCAACACTACTAACATCCCATGGAGTACACAAAAATGTAATTTTCTTTTCTTTACAATAATTAACAATGTTAAAATAATCTTCTTTACTTAATTCAACTTCTTTAAGCTCTGCAAGTAAAATTTCAAAACCTTGACTTTCAATATTTGGATTTTCTAATGACTCCTTTCTATACAAGCTTATGAGATTTCTTTTTTGAAATTTTACTGCATCAACACCTGCATCAATAGCTGCATCAATTAGTTTTTTTGCAAGAATTAAATTTCCATTATGATTTACACCTATTTCTGCAATAATATAACATGGTTGATTATTACCAATAATTTTATTTTCAATACTAATTTCATTTTGATTATTCAATTTTTCTTTCATTTTCTTTTCTTATTTTTGCAATATTATTAGTTTAAATATGTTTTTTGATTGAAGGGAGTTTCATTGACCAAATTGTTTTTGGTAATGAACCCTCTAAAAAATTTTCATAATTATTATTTTGTATTTTATTCTTAATGATATCACATACATTTTCAAACGATTGAAGAGTTTTTTGAATATCACTTTCTGAATGAGAATAGCATATGTATGATGCTCCCAATATAGACATGAAAACTTTTTGCTTAACCATTTCTTGTAAAATGAAAGATTTCATGGGTAAGGATTCACATCCAGAATCATCAAAACATTTAAGATCCATTCGTACAGGATACCCAGTCATTTTTGCATCAATGTTATTTTTCTCAGAAATTTTATTCCAACTATCAAATAAAATTTTGCCAAGTTTCCAACAATGTTGAATAGTATTTTTTTCTTTCATTTCATTAATTACAGATTGAGTTCCAGCTAAAGACAATGCTTCACTATTATTTGTAGATGAGACCCATAAATTATCAAAAGTTTTCATAAATTCAGATGGACCTGTAATAGCAGAAAGAGGTAATCCATTAGACATTCCTTTTCCAAAACATACTAAATCGCCTTTAATATCAAAATATTTTTGTCCACCAGCTAGATCAAATCTAAATCCAGTAACAATTTCATCTAAAATTAATAATGAATCATTTTGATTAGCTATTTTCCTCACTTTCGATAAGAAATTATTTTTAGGTTCCTCAAACTGAGTTGGTTCTATAACTATTGCTGCAATATTATGTAGATTATCATCAAAGATTTGTTGTAATCCTTCAGAATCATTATAATCAAAAATTTTAATTAAATTTTCATTAAATTTAGGAACTCCCCCATCCCTACTAACCATAGCAGCTTGCCAATCATGCCAAACTCCACCAGTACCACAATATGCAATTACATCTTTTTTTGTAAATGCTCTTGCAGCTCGAACTGCTGCTGTAACAGCATTAGAACCAGATTTTTCAAATTTAACCATATCAGCAAATGGGATTGTTTGACTTACTAATTCTGACAATTCAACTTCAATTCTATGAGGTAATGAAAATAAAATTCCTTTATCCAATTGTTTTTTTATTGCTTGGTTTACAGGTTCATAATTATATCCTAAAGTGATAGGGCCCAATCCCATCAAATAATCAATATATTCATTTCCATCAACGTCAGTAAAATGAGAGCCATTACCAGATTCTATGTATAAAGGATAAGCATTTTCTATAAATGCAGTTGCAGCTCTACTAAATGTACCAGTTAAATGAGGAATTACAGTTTCCGCACGTTTTTTATATTGAGCAGATATATCTAAATTTCTTTTTTCTTGTTGCATAATTAATATCCAAATTAATTTGAAGCAATTTTTAATTTTAATGATACTTCTTCTTTTGCAATACAAATAGGACAAATTTTATCCCACTGTTCTTCATGATTCCATTGTTCAAGACCTGTTTGATCATATCTTTGATGAGCCATTTCTAACATTCTTCCTGTATCATGTTTATACATAAAACGTTTTAACGCAATTAATTCTGGAATTGTAAAACATTTACTAATTGTAGCTGTATACAAAGTTGCATCTCCACATTCTTTCATAAATTTATCTAGTGCATTAAATTTCCATTCTTCTAATGTAGATTTATCAATAGATGGGTTATTTACAGCAAATTTTAGTCTTTGATCATATTGTTGTAGAACAAAATCTTTATTATTAAAATAGATTGGACTTCCAACATAAGGAGTACAAATGAATGGATCGACTTCAATATTATTTTTAATCCAAAAACTTACTGTTTCTAATAAATCATTTATGTTCTCACTAGGATTTCCTATCATAAATGTAGTAAGTGGTCTCAAATTAATTTTTTTAATTTCATCTATTGTTTTTTGTAAATGCATTTTTGTTTGACCTTTTTGAATATCTACTTTCAATACTTTATCTGATGCTGATTCAAAACCAAATGAGATGTAACTGCACCCTGCATCTTTCATAGTTTTTAAAAGTGTAGGCTGTGTTGCTACACTTGGAGCATCTCCTAATGTTCCCCATTTTACAGACTCAGCAAGACCTTCTTCAATATATAACTCACAAAATTTTTCGGTCCATTTTTTATTACTTGTCATATTTTCATCTAAAATACTAATAAAATCAATATCAAATTTTTCTTTAAGGAGTTTTACATTATTAACAGCATATTCTGGAGTAGGCCATCTTGCAGGTAATTGAAAAGTATCATTTTCTTTATCAATAATTCTAACTTCTTTTTCACCTTCGATTCTATCTCCCTTTCCATAAATATTTTGTAAATCAATTCTAGACATACCATTATGAGAACAAAAAGTGCATCCTCTTGGACATCCTCTTTCCCAAACTGCAGTAGCTCTTTTTTTAGAATTGAATGCCTCTTTCGAATATGGATAAGAGGAATATCTAAAGTAAATATCCATTTCAAATAAATCATAAGCTGGATATGGTACAGTATCTAAATCAGGAATTAATGCTCGTGGTTCTGTAAATTTAATTTCATTATTATCTCTTAAACATAATCCTTTAATTTTTTGAAAATCGTGATTACCTGTATTAATTTCATCATAAACTTCTGAAAATGTTTCCTCACCTTCACCAATACAAATCATATCAATATCTGGTACCATTGTTAAAATTTCATCAGGATTGTAAGTAGCCCAACCACCACCAGTAATAATAGTTGAATTAGGACATGTTTTACGAATAAATGGGATTAATTGTTTTAATCTACTATACATTGTAGTTAATCCACCAATTCCAATTAAATCCCAATCAGCTAACATGAGTTCTTTTTTTATAAAATCAGCAGAAAGATATTTTCCACCAGAATTCATTCTTAATGCATTCAGATCCAATATTGCAACTTCACCACCTTTTTTCTCAATAATTGATGCAAAGATTCCAGCCCAAAATGGATAATCAAATGGTTTATCATCCAAACGTATTTCTGGATGAATTAGCAGAACTTTCATATATTTTCGGTTGTTGGTCTTTGGTTAAATAGATTTTGAAAGAATAGAGGTAAATTATACATTAAATTCATCCAAGAATCTCTCAAATGACTGACAATGGATTTTTTCTCCAAATAACGAACCTCCTTCTGTTGCATTGATAGTGGTAAGTTCAGGAGGAGATCTGGATATGAATTCCTTTAGAGCTGAACTATAATATTGAAATATTGGATCCAATATACATGTGGACTTGAACTCAGGGTTGTAAATTTTAGGAAATAATTTTTTAAAAAGTGCACTATTTTTGTCAATTATAGGTGCTTCAAACATATTTCCATGAGACATGATTGTTTCAATTGGATCATCTTCCTCCCATCCATGATTCATTCCAATTAACGTAATTGTTGTACATTTCAAAATTTTCCATCCTATAAACCAGCAAGATGTACCAACATTTCCACCAGTCTGAATTGCAGGTAACCCTTTATTTTTTTTTGCCCTAACCATTAAAGATGATAAATTATTAATGGATTTTTTTCCTTCATTATAATCAAATAATGTATGTAACCAATGAATTTTAATCCCTGCATTTCTTGCTCTTTCTACAGCATCAGGATGGGTTAGTGTTGAAAAAATACCATTAATCTTTGAACCAAATTTATCAACAATTGGATCATCGTACAATGTAGTTTGTATTTGATAAGGTTCAATAGTTACTACATAAAAATTTGGAAATAAGTCTGGAGTAATTCCAGAATTTAAAACATTAATCAGTGCACCGTCAGTACAAATAATTGATCCTTTGTAATCACTATTTTTTAATTTCTCCAAATGGTTATTTTTTTTTAAAGATGGGCCTCGACCAATTACAATTGCAGAATGATTTTTCATATCATATGTTGTATTAGTTGATGGATCTAATTTACGGGCAGAAGGTTCATTCCAAATATTATTTAGATTTAATGCAAAATTTTTTATCCAATCTTCAAAATCTTTACTATGAAAAAAATTGTAAACAACTTTCTCCATAAGTTGTTGAGAATTATCAGTAGGTTTTGTTAAAAATAATGAATTAAACCAGTTATCCCAAGTTTTAGATTCAAATCCAGAAGATTTTTTTTCCTTTAATAATTTATTTAATGTAGACTCATTAATTATAAATTCATTATTTTCAGACATTTGAAATCAAAGTTCATCAAGACCTAATTCATCTTCTTTTTTTAAAGATCTAAATACCATAAAAGAACCTGCAGCACCTGCCTTGACAATAAAATCTTCAAATTCTTCTTCAGTAATTTCCTTATTAGTAGAAGATTCAACATCAGGTAACTTTTTTCCTAAATCAGTATTTTTTTTAATTGAAAAATTTGCCTTCAATATTGATTTATAAAATATTTTATATTTAAAGATTAGTTATACAAAAAAAAATTATAATTTTTTGAAAATAGCATTTAATTTAATACCCATACCTAATTCACAGATTTTCTTTGGATCAAAAAGTTCAAACATTAATTTAGAATCACCTAATTCTGGATTTTGAAAATTTAACCAATTTGAAATCCAATTTAATTCTGATACATAAGATTCACTTTCTAATAATTCATAATCAGACATTAATCGTTTGAGTTGTTCAATGCCATAATGCATAGTATGATGTGGACCAATAAAAACAGGAGAATTTTCATGCATTATTCTAGCAGATAAACAATCACGGTTATTTATTGCAAAGAAAAAAAGTCCCCCTTTCCTTAGATATTTACTTAAATTTTTTATTACTTTCCTTGGTTCTAATACATGATCAATATAATCCCAACAAGTGATCACATCAAATTCACCTTCTAATTTTATTGATTCTAAATTATCATTTAACACATTGTGGCCTTTTTTTAAAGCAAGTTCTCTTAATGGGGTATGATACTCATGTCCTACTCCAGAATATTTTTCACTTGTCCAATCTAGAAATGTTCCAGATTGACTACCAAAATCAAAGATTTTTTTAATTGTAGTATGTTTTGATAGAGAATCAAAAACAATTTCAAATTTTTTTCTATCCATTTCATTTACTTGTGTATTTTCTTTATAATTTCCATATTGATCACCTTCTTCACCTTCCTCTAAATGACTCAGTTTAGAATTATCTAAAATCTGTAGAGTAAAAATTAGATTACATGAATGACAAAGCATGTGATCAAATCCATGTTTTAAAAATAAAAATTCAAAATCATTAGAATCACATAAAGGACATTTTGTTCGATTAATTATATATCGAGAATCAGCTTTCCCAGTAAATGGATCTATGTATTTGTTAAGCTCCAATACTAATTTACAATTTGCAGTAGCTGAACCAGGCATAGAATCCCACATTTCCTTACAAGTTAATTTACTCGAAAGAGAATAAATCTCATCTAAACGTGATCTTTGCAATAGTATACAAAATTAGAAGGATTATTTAATTATAAAGATAGTTTTTAAAAATAAGAATGGTTCAATTTGAAAAAATCCCCCTGACAAAAAGATATATGATAAAAGCACTAAAATTTGCATTAAAACATCCTAAAACAGCTTTATTCTCAATAATTTTAGGTATAGGTCCATACATGACTCTGCATGAATATAACATTGCAAAAACAAGTTTTTCACCAAAAAATCCTGTTGAAAAAAGAATGATAACATATAGTGACACATGGCAACACATGCCCACATTACATCTTCTTTGTCTCTTAAAAAAACCTAAAATTATTTTAGAGTTAGGATGTAGAACTGGTAATACAACAGTGCCACTTCTTTTTGCTGCAAGTCAATATCAAGGTCATGTATATAGTGTAGATATTGAAAAATGGCCAGAATTAAAAAATTTTTTAGATGATGATAAAGAATTAAAAAAATATTGGACATTTTTGGAATCAGATGATATAATACTTGAATGGGATAAAGAAATTGATTTCTTATACATAGATACTTCTCATACGTATAATCATACAATGAATGAATTAAGAAAATATGAACCATTAGTAAATTCTGGTGGAACAATAGTTTTCCATGATATTTTTGAAGAAGAAGTAAGTAAAGCAATTTCAGATTATTTTAAAGATAGAAAGGATTTCAAATATGTGAGATATTTTAATAATAATAGTTTAGGAATACTCCTAAAGGAATAAAACGAATTAGGAAAAATTATTTATTTGAAAAGATATGAAAAAATTATTTATTTTTGGTGTAGGTGGATTATTAGGATATAGAATTTCTCTATTAGCTAAAAATAAATTTAAAATATATGGAACTTATAATGAACGAAAACCATTATTTGATTTTGCAAAAATTGAAAAATTAAATATTCTAGATAATGAAAAAACAAACAACATTTTAAAAAGTATTAAACCAGATTATGTAATTATTACATCAGCATTAAGTAATGTAGATTATTGTGAATTACATAAAGAAGAAGCAGAAGAAGTAAATGTAGATGCAGTAAAAAAAATTTTTAGTTTATGTGAAGAATTAAATTGTAAATTAATACATATTTCTTCAGATTCAGTTTTTGATGGAACAAAAAAATCTCCATATTTAGAAGAAGATATGCCTAACCCCTTAAATATTTACGGCAAAACAAAATTAAGTAGTGAAAAAATTATTTTACAAAATTCAAATAATTTAGTTATTAGAGCTAGTGTACTTTATGGTTGGCTTCCAGATTATTTAACAAGGATTTCTTCAAGTTCAATGAAAAATAATAATTTTGTTCAATGGTTAATACAAAATTTAAAAAATAATAAAAAAGTGAATATAATAACAGATGAAAATAGTTCTCCAATATTAGTAAATGATTTTGCAAGATCAATAATTAATTTGATAGAGGGAAATTTTAAAGGAATTTATCATTCATCGCCCCCAATTGAAATTTCAAGATATGATTTTAGTATTAAAATTGCAAATTATTTAGGATATAATGAAAAATTAATTCATCCTGTTACAAATAAAGAATTAGGAAGATATGTAATTACTGGTAAAAATAAATGTTTGAATTCAAATAAAATATCTAAAGAAACAGGTTTTAAATTTTTAAATCTTAATGAATCGATAGAAGAATTAAAAATGGATTTTTAAAATATAATTAGAAAATTTTCCATTTTTTCCAATCATAATTATCAAAAGTCAAATTAATCATTTCATCATCATTAGAACGCCATGCAACATCGGCTAAAACAAGTACAGAAGATGTTTTATCACTCAAATTAACATGAGCGGATGCAAAATTTGGAGGAACTTGTATCAATACAGGATTATCCTCCCCAGATTCTATTTCTTTGAATGTACCATCTATATTTTTTATAATAAATACTACTTTTCCCTTAATACATACAAAATAAGTGGTCCTTTTTTTATGTAAATGAGGACCTTTAATTTCTCCAGATTTTACATCTGTAAGATAAATCATCTTAGGTTCATAAGGAATAATTTTATCCCAATCCCTCCAAATTAACATAAGAGAACCATTTACATGATTATTATCCTTAATATCATGAGTTTCATACTCATCTAATTTTATAGAATCAATTTCTCCAGGAATCATTCATCATAAGACTAGTATTAGTCATATTTAGTTTTGTAAAATCGTAATAATCAAAGAATTATGAAAAAATAGATTAATTATAATTAAAACAATTGTTTTAAATTCACATAATTTTAGAGTAATGAACAGATAAAATATGAAATTATTAGTAACTGGAGGATTAGGATTCATTGGAAGTAACTTTATTTTACATATGTTAAAAAAATATCCAAATTATAAAATTACAAATATTGATGCAGAATTAACAGGTTCAAATAAAAAAAATCTTGAAAATGTAAAAAAATATAAAAATTATCAATTTGTAAAAGGAAATATCAATAATAGTCAATTAATGGACAAATTAGTAAAAAACAACGATAACATAATTAATTTTGCAGCAGAATCACATGTAGATAGAAGTATTTCAGGACCAAAACCATTTCTGGATACTAATGTAATGGGATTACAAATATTATTAGAATCAATACGTAAATTTGATAAAAAATTAATTCAAATTTCAACAGATGAGGTATTTGGAAGTTTAAAAAAAGGAAGTGCAAAAGAAGAGGATTCTTTTAATCCTGCCAGTCCATATGCTGCATCTAAAGCAGCAGCAGAAATGTTAGCAAAATCATATTTCAAAACATATCAATGTGATATAATTACGACAAGATGTACAAATAATTATGGACCACGACAATTTGAAGAAAAATTAATTCCCAAAGTAATACTACTGGCTAAACAAAATAAAAAAATTCCAGTTTATGGGAGTGGTAAAAATATTAGAGATTGGATTCATGTTGAGGATCATTGTAATGCTTTAGTGAAAGTACTCTGTAACGGTAAAAAAGGAGAATCATATAATATATCAGGTTCAAATGAGTTATCAAATTTACAAATTATAAAAAAAATTTTTAAAATTATGAAAAAACCAAATAGTTTAATTAAATTTGTTCCAGATAGATTAGGTCATGATTTTAGATATAGTTTAGATTCAACTAAGAGTAAAAAAAAGATATACTGGATACCAAAAATTACTATAGATACGGGCTTAGAAAATACAATTAAATGGTATCTAGATAGAAAATGGTAAAATGAAAGGCATAATTTTACATGGAGGGTATGGAACAAGATTAGGTCCATTAACTCTTTCAGGTCCAAAACAACTTCTAAAAATTGCAAATAAACCCATGTCACAATTTGCTCTTGAAGATATTAAGAATTCTGGAATAAATGAGATTGCAATAGTAATTGGAGATGTATATCCTGAAAAAGTTAAAGACTATTATGGAAATGGTTCTAAATTTGGATTAAAAATCACATATATTTCACAAGATAAACCAAGAGGAATATCACATGCAGTAGGATTATGTAAAGAATTTGTCGGGAATGATAAATTTGTAGTTTATTTAGGAGATAATATTATGAGAAAGGATCTTAGTGGATTCGTAAAAAAATTTTCTTCATCTACTGATGATTGTATGATATTATTATCTGAAGTAGATGATCCATCAAGATTTGGAATTGCTGAATTTAATAATAATAATATTAATAAAATAATTGAAAAACCTAAAAATACAAATTCTAATTTAGCAGTAATCGGAATATATTTTTTTACAAATAAAATTTTTGAAATAATTGAAAAATTAAAACCGTCAGCAAGAGGAGAATTAGAAATAACAGATGCCATACAATTACTATTAAAAAATGGTCATAGTTTAAATTATGAAAAAGTTACAGGGTGGTGGAAAGATACTGGTACTCCAGAAGATATAATTCATGCAAATAAATTAATTTTAGATAATTTAGAAAATTATGAAGAATTAAACCCTAATGAAAAAATATCAATTGGTAAAAATTCTTCAATATCTAAAGATTGTTGTATTATTGGTCCAATAATTATAGGAGACAACTGCAATATAAGCTCAAAAGTTAGTTTAGGTCCAAATGTGAGCATTGGAAATAAAGTAATTCTGAAAAAATGTAAAATAAAAAATTCATTAATTATGGATAATTGTATAATTGATGGAAATATTTCATTAGTAGATAGTATAATTGACCAAAATAGTGAAATTACAACAGATGTAAAAATAAATAAAATTAAATTATTATTAGGACAATTTTCTAAAATACAAATTTAAAAAGAATAATTTGATAAATAACATTAATTATAAGAAATAGTGAATTTTATTAAATGAATAAAAATAATCTAATGAATTTAACAAGTATTATAATTTTAAATTATAATGGAGGAAAACATGTTATAGAATGCATAGAATCGGTTTTTGATACTAAAAACATACCATTAGAAGTAATTTTAATAGACAACAATTCAACTGATCAAAGTCAAACTAAGTGTAAAGAAAAATTTCCAAAATTAAAATTAATTCAAAATAATTCTAATGTAGGATTATCAGCAAGAAATTTAGGTATAAAAAATGCAAATGGTGAGTATATAGTATTTTTAGATTCAGATACAATTGTAAATCAAAATTGGTTAAATATTTTAATTAATAGTTATATAAAAAATGGCGATGGTCTTTATCAACCAAAATTAATAGAAAAAAATAATAAAAAAATTGTAAATAGTGCAGGAAATATGATAAATATTTTTGGGTTTGGATTTTCAAGAGGAAAAGGTGAAAATGACATAGGACAATATGAACAATTTCAAACAATTAGCTATACATCAGGCGCATGTACTTTTTCATCTTCTAAAATAATTAAAAAAATTGGAGAAATTGATGAAATATTTTTTGCGTATCATGATGATTTAGATTATGGTTGGAGAGGTTGGAATTTAGGAATTCCATCTAATTATGAACCAAAATCAATAGTATATCATTTAGGAAGTCCAACATTGAAATGGTCAAATAAAAAATTTTTTTATTTAGAACGTAATAGATGGATTTGTCTTTTAAGTCTATATTCAAGTAAAACTCAAATCAAAATTTTTCCCTTTTTAATAATTTTAGAAATTGGTGTATTTTTTTATTTATTGTCAAAAGGATATGGAAAAAGTAAATTATCATCATTTGGATCACTAATTAAAAATTGGAAAAAAATACAAAAAAGAAAAAAAGAGATTTCAAAAATGAAAATAAATGAAGATAAAAAAATCATAAAAAATTTTGTAAATGATTATGAAATACCAACAACAATACAAGATAAGAAATCACAAAACATACAAAAATGTATTGTCAAAAAATTTAGTAAAATGGCAAGATCAATTATTTAATAATTAAATATAAAAATTTGATGATTGTTAATTAAAAATCGTTTATATGTTAATTTTATAAATTATTAATAATTGAAACCAAATATTTTATTTCTAGTAATCGATTCATTTCGATCAGATAAATGCTTTGAAATAAACAAAAAATTTAAAACTCCAAATCTAGATAATTTGATAAAAAATGGAGTGTCGTTTACCAATTCAATTACATCCTCCAATAGTACGGGTCCAGCATGGCTTAGCTGGTTTACAGGCATGTATCCATTTAATACTAAAAAAAGTGAAAATTATCAAAAAATTGCAGATTCCACTCATAATTATATCAAAGATTTAAAAAAAAATGGATATCATACTTTTGCCACAATGCCAAGTACAGCCCAACATTTAGGATTTACAAAAGAATTTGACAATGAAGATGCGGCATATTCAATACATTCAAGATTACATACGGGTTTAGGAGATTCAATATTAGAAAAAATTAAATCAGAATTATTTAAAGAACCATGGTTTTATTTCATCCACATACTAGATTTACATTCACCAATTTATCCCCCAAAAGAATTTGACAATGAAAAATATGGGAAAACTTCGTATGAACGTTCAATATCAGTAATTGATTCATGGATTGGAAAAATATTGGAAAAAATAAATTTAGAAAAAACAATAATTATAATTACAGCTGATCACGGTAATTTTATTCCCAATTATACTGATACAAGTAATTTAGAAATTGATCGAAGCAACATAGATAAAAAATTATGGAAATTAGAAGATAAAATTCCAAAATTATTAAAACCATTAATGAGAAAAAGTGGAAAAATAATTGAAAAAAGAAGACAATTAGATCGTCAATTAAAAATAAAAAATTTAAACATGAGTCCATTTGTAAAAAGAAATCTATTATATTCAGATTTATTTACAATGTTTAATCCTATTTCAGAAAATAATTTTCTGTTTGACGATATAGTTAAAGTTCCATTAATTTTAACTGGGTATAGAATAAATAAAGATAAAAAAATAGATAAACAAATTAGAAATAGTTTAGATATTTTTCCAACAATTTTTGATTTAATTGAAATTAATTTAGAAGAAAAAATTGATGGTGTAAGTGTTGTTCCAATTATTAAAGGTGAAGATGTAAAAGAAAACATAGTCTACATGGAGGGTTATATGAGTATCAAAGATGATGAAATTAAAAAAAATATTATTGGAGTAAGAACTTCAAAGTACAAATATTTTAGAATAAGAGAAGATTTAATTAAAAATATACATTTGTATGATTTAGAAATTGATCCATTGGAGGAAACAAATATTGTAAAAACAAATCCAAAAATTAAAGAAAAAATGGAAGAAGTTTTAACTCAAATACAAAAAAATTCAAAAGAAACGATTGAATTTGATGAAATGACTGAAGAAGAAACGAAGAAAATTGAAGAAGAGTTAAAAAAATTAGGGTATATTTAAAATAATTAGTGTTTAAATCAAATATAGTATAATTAATTGATAATGAATAAAAAATGAATAGTAAAAAATACCAATATAATGAAATTGATTGTTTAGAATTTCCTCAAAAATATCAAATGTCACCATATGAAGGAAATAATTTTTTAATAAAGTATAAAAAAAGTAGAAACAAAATTATTGAAGAAATTAAAAATGAGGAAATAGATATTGTAAATTATCTTGAAGAAAATTATGAATTAAATAAAAATGAATATTTAAAAATAAATGAAAAAAAATGTTTTGAGACTGAAAAAATATTTGAATTTTTATTAAATAGAATTCTCAAAAATAAATTAGAATTTAAATATAAAAAATTAATAAACAAATTTATTTCAAAATTTGAAAGAACTAAAAAAATATTTGTTAGTTATGATTATAACATAAAATCTAATTCAAGTAATTATAAAATTATGAAAAATTATTTAATTTTATCATTAATTTGTATTAAATTATATGAAGAAGAAAATAATTTAAAATATCTAAACATAGCACTAAAAATAAATGACATACTCACTTCAAATTTTAATAAAATTTCAAATAGTATTGATTTAATTTTATTAAAACAATCACTTGAATTAGAATTAAAACAAATAGAAATTTTAATAAATAAAAAAGGATTAAAAATTATATGAAAGTTGGAATTATACTTACAACAGATAATCGTTCTAAAGCATATATTCAAAAATTAATTAAAAATAATATTATTCTAGATGATATTATATTAATGAATTCAGGTAATTATGGAAAAAAATATTCGAAAGAAATAATTAAAAAATCTGTAGAATCAGGTTTTGATATATCTATTCCTGTTGTAAAAACACTTAAAAAAAATAATTTAGATTTTCATGAATTTGATTTTATAGACATCAATAATTCAAAACTTATAGAATATGTAAAAAATTCAAAAATAAAGTATTATCTATTTACAGGTGGCGGCATATTAAAAAAAGATATTCTTAATGCAGGACCAAAATTTATTCATTTTCATCCAGGAATTGTGCCTAACTATAGAGGCAGTACATGCTTTTACTATTCTATAATTAATGAAAATAATTGTGGTGTAACTTCATTTGTAATGGATGAAAAACTAGATACAGGCGATATTATATATCAAAAAAAATTTTTAAAACCAAATCATATCTATATTGATGAAATTTTTGATCCATTTATTAGATCTGAAACTATGATTGATGTAATACAAAAAAACTTAATAAACAAATCAAAATTTTTAAAACAGAATATGATACAGGGAGAAACATATTTTATTATTCATCCAGTTTTAAAACATATTTCAATTATGAATTGTGTTAAATAATAAAAATTATCTATTAATCCAATTTAATAATTTTTCTTTTAAAATATTTTTTATATCTAAATTATTTTCTATAATGTTTTTTAATTCATCAGGATCACTCTTTAAATTAAATAATTTCCATTCTACAGTACTTTTAAAATAAATTAATTTAAATTCATTATTTTTTATGCAAAATACATTTGGTTTATTAGGTGATGGAAATGGTCCTTGTAAGCCTCCTGTTTCAGTATATGTGAAAGGTTCTTCTTTTAAATTGTCTAAATTTTTAGTGATAGCTTTAGCAAAGCTATCTACTTTAGGCACAAATATATTTTCAATTCCACATAATTCTAAAATTGTAGGAAATAATTGGATGGATGGAAGAAGTTTTGTTGAAATTTTATTTTTTAAAATCTTATTTCCAATAAATAAATAAAATGTTCTAATTGTTTCCTCAAATGTAAATACACCATAATTTCTTTCACCAAATCTTTCACCAACACCAGTTCCATGATCAGAGAATAATATTATTATTGTATTTTTATCAATTCCAATTTTTTTTATTGTATTACAAATAATTTCTGCATATTTAACAGATTCTTCAAAGACGTCATCATAAGTTTGAAAATTTTGAACTTTATTATCATAATATTCTTGATCATTCCATTCATATTTTTTTAAAATTTCTGATACCGTTACTGTATGAATTCTACTAAATTGTAGAAAAGTGAAAAGAGGCTTACCATTTGATTCATCTAAACTTTTTTTAAGAAAATTTGGGTGTTTCTCTAAAAGATTATCTTTATACTCATCATGGGATTGATAAATATCAAATCCTCTTGATGAAATTACTTTATCAGATATTAGATCACATGTAGTAAAATATCCATTTTTTTGAAGAATTTCAGGTAAAAAATTGACAGAATCCTTTAATCTAAACATCTTGTAGTATGAATCAACACCATTTTCTTTTCCAAAAAGCCCAGTAAATATTGAATTCATTGCCCCAAATGTGTAAGGATATGCAGCAGAAATATTGTTAAGCAGAGTACCTTCCTTCATTAAATTAACAAATTTTTCAGAGAAATGAATTCGATCCCATCTTGAACCATCTAATAATACTAAAATGATATTTGGTTTCATGTCTTTTTTTTCAATATCATAAAGATTCTGTTAGGTACATTAATTGGATATTCAGACGACACAATTCTTTCTTCTAGAATATTAAATTTTTCCAATAAAAATTCTAATTTTGGTTTAAATTTATTTTTATTATAAGCATCTGCAGCTTGACTTTCAAAAATCAAAATACCATTTCTCAAAAGTAAATGAAAAATTTTTTCAATATATTCTTCGAATGTAAATTTTGTATTGCCATCAATAGTTTCATCATTAGCTAAGGAAAAAATTAAATCATATTTTTTATCACTAAAATATTCCTCAAAACTTGTAACAAAAAATGAACAATTAGTATTATTAATAAATTGTTTAACTTCATTACCCATATCTATTAAAAATGGATTAATTTCTACTCCATCAATTTTTTTTAAATTATCTGATATTATTAAAGAGAAAAATCCAGAATTACATCCTATGTCTAAAGCAGTTTTTTCATGAGAAAGATAGGAATTAAGTTTATACTGTTTTATTCTATTTTCAGTTGAACGTTCACCATCTATATTTAAAGCTAAAAAACTTTGATAATATTTTTTATTTTTACTAAAAATAAAACTGGTCCAGTTTTTATCTTGATTTTCTAAATGTTTATTTAATTTTTTAGATAAAGTTTCTAATTCATTGTCAGAATACATGATATTAATTTAAAATCAGTTTTAATTATACCTTTAAATTTTTTTATATTTCATCTATTTTTATAAAATCATTTAATTGATTTTTAAAGTATAATTCAGAATATTTTTTATGATCATCAATAGTATCTATTTCCAACCATCCTCCATTTATCAATAATGGTTTAATAGGATATTTTAAATCAATTATTTCTTGCAATAATTCTGTCATATACATTTGATTAAATTTTTTATTGTTTTTATAAAATCCATTATTTTGAAGTGATTTTTTTCTTAAATTTTCATAAGTTGATAATAAGTGTTCAATTCCTTTACCTTGAAATTTGATTAATCCAATATATTGTCCATCTGGTTCGTCAATGGAATTAACTTTTTGTCCTATACTAATTATCTTATTATTTTTAATTTCTAAACTTTCTGTATCATTAATTGGATTATTAGATCTAAGTTTCCAAAGTTTTTTCCATTGTTTATCAACTACAACAGAAATATCAGATGAATCTTCACTCAAAGATCTTAAAATTTTTTCTTCATAAATTATATCTCCATACGATACAATAATGCAATCATTTATTTCATTTTTACAACAAAATAATGTTTCAACCATATTAGTTGAATCATAGTTATTATTTGTAAAATATTTAATATTTTTATATTTAATTTTATCCTTAAGATAACCAGTAATAAGAATAATTTGATCAATACCTACTTTTTTAATTGTATTTAATTGATATTCTAAAATAGGTTTACCAAAAATAGAAACAAGAGATTTAGGCATATCTTTTGTTAATGGAAGTAATCTCTCCCCCTTACCAGCAGCTAAAATTATAATTTTTATGTTTTTAGCCAAAGTGAATTATGAAATATGCTCATTAAATTAATTTCTTTTTCTATTTTTTCTCTTTCAGGATGCCACATTACTCCCATAATAGGTAATTTTTCATGAATAATTCCTTCTATTGTATTATCATGTTTAGATTTTGCAAAAATTTTAATTTCCTTTCCTAAGAAATTTTCTAAAATAATATTATTATGAAATGAATTAACTGTTAATTCATTTGAATTGAAAAAATTTTTAAATTTATTATCAATTATCTGAATTTTATGATTAGTTTTAACATGTGTGTTACTACTGTCAATTTCAATTTTACCTCCAAAAAAATTATTTATTACTTGTAAACCTCTACAAATTCCAATAATTGGAATACTTTTTTTTATTCCATAATTTAATAATTTTTCTTCTGTTACATCCCGTTCTAAAGATTCTCCAGGATTATCACCACCAGAAAGAATTATTCCATCAAGTTTCATTGTATCTAAAAATAAATCCAAATTCGGTAAATTATTTGGAATAAATATTGGCAATATATTTTTGTCAGAAAGATATTTTATCCAATCATGACTTATTGCATCACGTTTTTCATTATATTTTGTAAAATTTTCAACTCTTAATGTAATTCCAATTTTTTTCATACTACCTATTACCATATTTTAATTACTTATTCATGTTTTCTTAAATTTACTTTATGTATCCTAAAGATCGTAATGTTTTTTTAACCTCAATATATTCATCAATTTTTGAAGATTTTAAAATTATAATTTGTTTATTTTCACAGTCTAAAAGAACTTTACTTGAATCGATTAATTTTTGAAAAATTAATTGACCACATCCAATTGATGCTGGAAGTCCTAATTCTGCACACCGTATGGCCATGTGGGATGCAACTCCACCATATTCAGTAATTAATCCAGAAGGATTTTGAGTAAAAATCCAATCAAATCCAGGATCAGCATTTTGAAGAAGTACTATTTTATTTTTAAGATTCAAATTTAATTTATCAAGATTCTTAATATGTATAATATTACTTGTAATTTTTTTATTTGTTATAAAATTTGGTTTTGAAGAATAATATTCAATTAAATCAAAATTTTCTTTTGAAAAAATTATTGGTGGAAGTATAAAATTATCATTAATTTGTTTCAATTTTTTTTGAATAATAATTTTTTTATTAAATTTTGATTTAATTTTATTAATATTTTTTTCTTCTAATGAATCAAATATTGTATTAATATCTAAATTTGATATATCTTCTCTAGAAAAACCTAAGTTGTCTAAAGCTCTTACAATCAATTCTATTGCATCACTAAGATTTTTACTAAATTCAAATTTTAAAGTTTCACGTTTAGCATGAGATTCTTGGAAAAAATTAAGAAAATCTATATCATCAAAGTTTAAACCTTGATTTTTTAAAATAGTATCAATTTTTTTATCAAATTTAATTTTGGATTTCTTTTTTGGTTTTGAAAATTGCATAGAGTTAAAAAAATTATCTTGTTGATCATATCGTATGCCTAAAACATCATAAGTTCCAGGTCTTAAATGACCATATTTTTTCATTAAAACAGCTTTAGAAATATTGTTGTTTTTATAATCATAAAGATCTTTTTGCAATTCAGTTGCAGGTGTGTTTATTGAATTCATTATTTTATAGAAAAAATTTGGATTTATGTAGCCAAAATCACTTAAACTTCTAAATATGATATTAGCAATAAATGAAATTCTTGCCATAATAGCAAACGGTAGTGTTCCAAATTGTTTACAATCATCAAGTAATTCTTTTGAAATTGATATGAGTGTATGATAATTTTTATTATTATCAGATTTGGACAATATTTTTTTCCTGTTTTTAATTAATTTATTTATAGAAGTATCACATTTTTGAGAAGTTTTCAAAAATGATTTAATTATTTCATTTGTCAAAAATAAAAGTTGTTGCTTTAAAATTTTTATTTCGTTAGATGTAAAATTATAATCATATAATTCATTTAATCTAGAATCAATGTTAAGATCATAACATGTAAACAAAATATCAAATTCTACTTTATCATGTAAGAAAGGTTTTTTTTCTAATTTTTTAAAATAATAATTCATTAATTTCTTTTTTATTTTTGATTCAATATCATTAGGTAATAATGAATTAAAACTAGCACGTAAATCAACATATGGTTTATTTCCAAAAATTGCCATTAATGGATAAGACTCTAAATTTTGATATCCTAACTCGCTCCTTGATTTATGCCATATTTCCTCCATTATTAAAAAATCATAAAGTGAGTAATCAAGTAAATTAGGATTATTACCAATAATTTCAGAAGGATTCCAATCTGCCATATCTGAAAAAATTATTTTTTTTCCAATAGTATTTTTAGGGAATTTAATATTATTGAATTGATTTTTGTATCTAAGAATTTTTTTATCAATTAATTTTTCAGAATTAATCATTGGAAGTGTTTCAATAAAAGTAATTGGTCTTACCTGAAAAATTATAATTTGATCATTTTGATTAATACCAAATTCAATATCAAGTTGATCTGATTTAACAATTAATTCAATTTCTTTAATTGCTTTAACTAAATTTTTCCAGTATTTTGGCAATCCATTTAATTTTTTTTTTCTAAAAATTACTAAAGTTTTTGTTTCCTTTCCAGACGTGACAGATGTAGTAGAAGAACCCAAATCATAATTAATTAAATAATACGGTAATCCCATATTTCCTGCTTTTGTAAAAATAACACCACTGATCTTAATATTTACTGACTGCTTTTGTACAAAAATTTGGTTTTTTTGTTCTAAATTATTTTTTTTCAAATAAGATTGATTAACTGAATTGATCGCACTTTTAATCTCATTCTTTTTATTACTATCAATATTCAAAATACTAAGGTAGCTACCTGCATGGGAGTTATCAAAAGAATCTTCACCTTTAGCAGAACTTCTAATGATTATTTTTTGATTTGTAAATTTATTGAATATAGAATCAAGTATTTTGTTTGAATTTTGTGTCCATTCTAAAATTGTAAAATCTAATAATGGTTCAATTTTTGATTTAGATAATTTATTTTGTAAAAATTTTAGTGTGTTAACTTTAGTTGTAAACAGTAAATGTGTTTTAGTCATCAAAAACTATCAAAACTCGCTAGTTAATTTACTTTGATTATTATTTTTAATACGATTAATTAATAAGAAAAATATTGCTTGACTAGTTTCTGCAAGAACAAGAGCAGCTGCAATACCATAAATTCCATAAAGATTTTCAAAAACTACAATTCCAGGTATTTGGATACTGAGATAAACAATAATACCCAGCATAACAAATTTACTTTTTTCAATCCCTAAAAATTTTGAAATAAAAATATAACTTATAGATCTTGGAATTATTGCAATACTGATTATTTGAATAATAAATACCGATTCCTCATATTGTGGGAAAAAATGAGGTATTATTATTGGAGAAATTAAAAATCCAATTAGAGCAAAACCACTACTTACTATTACAGTAAATTTTTTTAATTTAGGATTAGTGTTACCAGTAGCATCTTGTGGTAATGTATATTGTAAAACTATACTTGGTAGTATTGATAACAACATTAAAAATTGAATTCCTAAATGGTAGTTTCCTAATAGAGCAAATCCCAATAACGGTCCTATAATTAATTTATCAATATTGCCACCTAAAGATTTAGTTATATCAACTCCATAACTATTCATTAAAAAACCAAATCTTGATTTTAAAACTGAAAAATCAATTCCATATTTTTTAATTTTTAAAATAATAAAAATAAAAAATGGGAAAAAAGATAATGCTAAACCAAGAATAATTCCATAAGAATCCATAACATAATAAATTGGAATTGCTAATGAAACAAGAAATATTTTTTGTAAAATAGTAATTTTTGAATAGGATTGATAGTTTTTTCTTCCAAGCATTTCTGCTTGAACAATGTTAAAAATTACATATCCTATAACATACAAACTTACAGAAATATTTTCAAATAAAATGTATACAATTACAGCAACAATTACACTTATTGTAATTGAAAGTAATGAAAGTACAGGCATTATATTTACATTTTTTGCAGAATAAACAGTAGTAGTATATCCAGAACCAATAGATGAAAAAACTCCAGCAATTACTGCGATTGCAATTAGATAACTAATTTCACCATAATTTTCTTCACCCAACAAACCTGCAAGATAAAACCAAAAAATTGCAGAGATACCAGCACTGATAATATTAGACATGCCTAAAGAAGTAAGGTCTTTTAATCCTGAAAAATTCTTAATTTTATTAAACACCATATTAATAATAAAAATTTATTTGGTTATTGATAAACGTCTGTATTACATAACATAGTAAAATTAATAATTGATATTCAAAAATAGTCATAAAATTAGAATTACATGTTATTTCTAATAACTCCTCATTCTATATTGTCATACAATAATTCAAATTTATCATAATCTATTTTGAATATTTTTACATTATAGATATTATCTTCATCTTTAGAATCAAATTGTTTAATTAAATAAGGATATTCTTCTTCATGGATAAAAATATCATGAAGAAAATTGGATCTATTATTATCATCTATTACTAAATGTGATAGACCATTTTCTTTATGTACTAAAATAAAATTTTCTAAAGAATTAAAATCATGAGTTGAAAAAATAGTTGTTTTATGATCAATCATTGATCGTATGGAAGTATTAAAAAATCTCTCTTCAATAAAATAATTTTTAAAATCAATCCATTTAGGTGGAATGTCAATAGTTTCTAAATATGTACTTTCTGGAGAATATTCATTTACACCTGTAGCAATTTTAGAAATATAACTTGCAATAAAAAAAGCATCTTGCTCATGAGATACATCCATTTTAAAAATAAGAAAAGTAATTGATAATATTAGAATAAAAAAGATTAATAGTAAAATAATATTCTGCTCTCTAAATTTATCAACTAATTTTTTAATTGGATAAATAGATACTACACAAAATAAAGGATATAAAAAATAAAAATATCTAGTTTCAAGAAGAGGAACAGAATATGCATAGAATGCAGGTAAAGACATGAGAATTAATGAGGAAATAACTAATAATGATTGATAGGTTCTATCTTTAAAAATCATAAAAAATCCAATCGGTACAAAAAATATAAAAATTGGAATTAAATCCCAACCGAGGTATTTTGGAAAATTTTCTATACCAGTAATTATAGATACAGAAGAATTTGTATTATTCTCAACGGAGATATTAGAGAAATTTGATGTGGAAGCAATAATTCTCATAATAAAATTATCAGTTCCAGTTGCATCTATTTTATACAATGCCATTGGAAATAATATTAAAACAAATATACTTAAAATAAAAAAATATTTAAAAATAATTAATTTATCTTTTCTAAATCTAATAAAAAATATAATTGATAAACTTAAAAATAAAAATAATCCTTCAGATCTTACCAAAGTTGCTAAACCACAAATAATAAATGAAAAATATATTAACTTTTTTGATGAACTTAAAAAAAAAGCTAAACTTGATGTTAAAAGAAAAATATAAAGAGGATCACCAATTCCTAAAAGAGAATTTTGAATTAATCTAGGTTCAAATGCAAATATGCATACAGCAACAATACAATATTTTTTCTCAAAAAATCTGTTACAAAGATAAAAAAGTGGAATAATTGTAACAGATGAAATGATAACGGACGTAAGACGTTGTACATTCATGTATGAAATGGTATCCTCAAATTTGAAAAAGGAAAAAATAATTGACAGTAATGCAGGCCAACCATTATTTGCTGGACTATAATTTGGCGGTAAATTTCCAAAAAAACTTGCATCTGCAGCATAAAAGAAAAAACCTAATGCATCATTATTTATGGGAATTTCAAAATCAAAAAAATATAATCTCAAAGAAAATCCAATTAGACCTATAATTAATAAAGTAAATAAAATATTATTTTGAATGGGAAATAATTTCTTATTAATTAAATTTGAAGATGACATTTTTTGATGTAATTATTTTTTAACAATATCTCAATTAAATAGATTCATGAATAAATTGATAAAAATAGTCATATATGATAGAATGCATGCTTTTAAAAAAAAGATTTTATTAATAATTAACTATATTTATTCAACTAGAAATAATACCATATATGGACTTGAATATAGTAATAGGGCTACCTGCTTACAATGAAGAAAAAAATATTGCAAAAATTTTGGTTCAATTAATGAATAAAGGGTATCAGATCATTGTATGCAATGATGGTTCCAATGATTCAACTGGATTAATTGCTAAAAAGATGGGAGTTACGGTAATAGAACATGAAAAAAATTTAGGATATGGTGCTGCAATTAGAAGCATATTTCAAAAATCAAAAGAAATGAATTATGATATTTTAGTAACATTTGATACTGATGGACAACATAGAATAGAAGATATTTCTAAAGTAATAAAACCAATAATAGATAAAGATGCAGATATAGTAATTGGTTCCAGATTTTTAAATGATAATGATGAGGTTCCAACTTATAGAAAAATTGGAATTAAAGCAATTACAAAAATATCAAATATATCTACAGAACTTAATTTATCAGACTCCCAAAGTGGTTTTAGATCATACAATAAAAAATCCATACTTGAATTAAATCCATCTGATTTTGGGATGGGTGTTTCAACAGAATTATTAATTAAAGCAAGTCAAAAAAAATTGAAAATTTTAGAAGTTCCAATAACTATTTTGTATGGAGGAGATACATCAACACAGAATCCAGTAAAACATGGTGCATCAGTTATTATTAGTACAGTAAAATTTACAGCAATAGAACATCCACTAAAATTTTATGGATTACCAGGTGCCATACTATTAACAATAGGATTATTTTTTATTGTTTGGACAATTCAAGAATTTACAATATCTAGACAAATAATTACAAATATTGCATTAATTGGAACAGGCTCAACGCTTTTAGGTTCTATGCTACTGATTACATCAATTATGTTATTTTCTATTATTAATGTAGTAAGAGAAAAATAAAAAATTAACTTTTAAAATTAATAAATTTTTTTAAGAGTAGATAAAATCTCTTTTTTAGACAATGTTTTTATATTTTCAAAGTAAAATTTTGAATTTTTAAGTTTTTTAGCATTAGAATATTTTTTTGTAGATAAATTTAATGAGGGAATAATAAAGAAATTTTTAGTTTCAAAAACATTCTCTATTTCAAATTGCGTCAACAAATATTCAATTAGTTTTTCTCCAGGTCTAGTTCCAATTATTTTAGTTTTTATCTGGGATGGAATGTAGTCATATTTAGAAGATAAAATTTCCTTCATTGCTTCAAAAAGATCATCTAATCTAATTAAAGGCATTTTGAGTACAAATGTTTCCCCGCCTTTTGCAAGTGTAGCAGCTGAAATGATCAAATTAACTGCATCATCTTTAGTCATAAAAAATCGTTTCATTTCAGGATTTGTTAAAGTGATTGGTCCTCCCTTAGAAATTTGTTTTTCAATTCTAGGTAAAATTGATCCTCTAGTTTGAAAAACATTCCCAAATCTTACAGATGCAAATATTGTGTTTGATTTATGTGATGCTTCAGCAGAAATTAATTTTTCTCCCAACAATTTGGTTGCACCCATTACACCTATTGGATTTACAGCCTTATCTGTACTAATGAATATCATTCTCTGAATATTTTCTTTTTTTGCAGCCTTTGCAATATTTTTAGTTCCAGTAATATTCACATTAATTGTCTCCAATGGATTAAGTTCACATCGATCTACATGCTTAAGAGCTGCTGCATGGAAAACAATGTCAATCCCTTTTACAATTTCTGATACTATTTCTTGATTTTGAATATCCCCTATTACATATTCAATATTTTTATAATTTCCATATTCAGTTTCCATTTCATATAAACCATTTTCATCATTACTGAAAATTCTAATTAATTTTGCATTATCAATAATAGCTTTTTTTACTAAAGCAGTACCAATAGAGCCAGTACCACCAGTTACTAAAATAGATTTTTTAGTTAAAATAGACATTACTAAATCTAAAGAATATCATTTTAATAAATTAATTACTTAAATTGCTGACTAGTTTTCTTTAAAATGTTTAATTCTTCATCAATTTCTGTTCTACTTCTCCATCTATGAATATCTAAGAAAAAGCTATTTTTAATAAAATCTTCAGCATTTACAGCCTCATTTTTAGGTCGATATTTTTTATACAGTGGAATATTATATTGTGTTGTTTTATAACCAGAACTAATGATTTTTCCAGGTTTAAAATTTAATCCTTTAATGTCAGAAATTTCTTCATTAGCAAGAAATTTTTTTCTATTTTTTGTTAATTTTTCTAAAAATTTTTCTCTTGAAACTCCTGTTTCTTTTTTATTATATTTACAACCTAAAATTAAAAATGAATGTTCTATCTCTTTAGGAATTTTAGGTGGTAAAATTACATCAGGAAGATTATTGATTATATAATTAACATTATTACGAAAAGTTTTCAATATGTTAGGTAATCTTTTAAGTTGAACAAGACCAAAGGCTGCCTGAGCATCAGTTAATCTAAAATTAAATCCTATATTATTATCATCTTTATAATATTCTCCATGATTTCTTATGTTTCTACATTTCTCTGCAAATTCTTCATTATTTGTAATAATCATTCCACCTTCACCTAATGTTGTGATATGTTTTGTTTCTTGAAAACTAAAAATTCCACAATCACCCATATTACCTATAGATTTATTTTTATATTTAGCACCCATTGCTTGTGCACAATCTTCAATAACAAACATTCCATGTTCTTTCATTTTTTTTATCATATCAAAATTACATGGATGTCCTAACAAATGAACTGGAATTGCAAATTTTACTTTGTTTTTAAAATTAAAATCCATACAGTATGATTGAGGATCTATATCTGTAAAATTAGGTATACCACCAGAAGCAATTACTTGTGATGTAGTTGAAGTAAAAGTTATTGAGGGAATAGCAACTTTTTTGTTTTTTACTCCTGCAGCTAATTGAGATACAAATAATGCGCTAGTTCCAGAATTTACTGAAATTCCATATTTACAATTATGAAATTTAGCAAATTCTCTTTCAAATTTTTGTAATATTTCCCCTCCCAAAAATTTATTAGTATATCCTGAAAGAAGTGATGCTTTAGTAATTGAATTCACTACTGCATTAATTTCATCTTTTCCAAATCTTTGAATCATAATATAATTTTTTTAATCCTTATCTTAAGCGTTATTTCTATTACATAGCACCCATTATAGAATCAAGTGTTTGAGAGCCACCAATTCCCAATTTTTGTTTTTTTCTAATAATTGGTGCAAGTTTATCGGAATATTTTTCAATCAATCTAGATTGTTCAGTACGTAATTCCTTGTTAGTTAAATTCCTAGAACTCCATGTAGTGTTAGAAAATTCATCAATTTGAGACCAATCTAATTTATCATATTCAGGTTTCCAATATGCAGTACCAGGATATGGTGCTAAAATTGAAAATCCTATTATTTCAGGATCAACATAATCAATTAATTCTTCAGTTTGTTTAATTGTTGCATATGATTCTAAAGGAGTTCCCAATAGTGCATAAGTTCTTCTTTTAATTCCATATTTCTTTGAAACATCAAATGCATTTTTGATCATTTCTACAGTAGTTCCTTTGTTAATATCACGATGAATTTCAGGAGATCCTGATTCTAATCCCATCCAAAATTCTTCACAATTAGCTTTTACTGCTAGATCACACATTTCATCAGTTACTTTATCACATCTCATATTACAACCCCAAGGAATATTCAATTCTTGTTTAATCATTTCTTTACATATATTCATAAAATGTGCTTTTGAAGGATTTGTTTCAGCATCATTCATTTTGAAAAATGTGATATTAAATCGATCTCTAACTTCAATCATTTCTTCCACAACTAATTTTGCACTTCTTTGTCGTAATCTAACAGCTCTTTCGTATTCGAGTTTTTTATTACTAAGATCTGCTTTCCGCCATATAGTTCCAAATTCACCTTCTGCACAAAAGGTACATCCAAATGCACATCCTCGTTCAGTCATAATTGAAGTAACTCTTCGACCTTCATCTTTTTCTGCAATTGAAATATAGCGATTAAGATCAATTGAATCTCTATCAGGATTAGGGATTGAATCTACATCCATGATAGGTTGATTACTTACCAATTTTTGTGTAGCAACACCATTTAGTATATCTAACATTGATTGTTCACCTTCTCCCACTATAAGATAATCAATTGAAGGATCATTTAGGAAAAGGAATGGTTGTAGGGATGGACCATAACCTCCTGCAACTGTTTTCATAGAACGGTATTCTTTTTTTACTAATTTACTTAATTTTTTAATATGTGGAACTTGAGGAGTTGTTCCACTAAATCCGACATAATCTGAGCCATTAATTTTATTCAAAATTTGTTCATCAGAATCAAAAAAACCGTCTAAAATTTGGACTTCAAGATTACCTTTGTATCTATTTTTAATAAAGGCTGAAATATACATTAAATTTGTAGGTTCCCAAACACTCGGATATCTAGCTCGTACAAAACTTACTTTCAATATTTTTCTGTTTTAAATTTAATATAAAAACATATGATTAAATGGAATTATAGACGTCAAGATATTTTTGTCCTATATGCCTCCAATCATAATCAGATATTAAATCATAGGCATTATTTATTATCATTTTTTGCTTTTCAGGATTATTAAATAAATAATCTACTGCATCAGATATTTGAGGTGGATTATTGGAGGCTACAACATAAGCAGTTTTCATATGAATTATTGTATCTTTATTTCCATCAACAGATGTAGCAATTATAGGGGTTTTGCATGCCATTGCTTCCAAAAGCGTAGAGCTTGTTCCACCCTCCATAATAGATGGTTGTATGAGTATGTCAGAACCACGAATTAATTTTATGGTGTTTTCTTTAGACTGATAACCTAGAAAATGAAGATTAGGAAATGTTTTTGTCATGTCTTTAACTTTAGATTCTTCAGGACCAGAACCAAGAATTATGAGATGAATATCTTTAGATAATATTTTTAAAAAATTTAATAAATCCAAAATTCCTTTCTCTTTAGATAATCTACCCGCATAAATCAATTGTTTTTGATATCGTCTATCTTTTTCCTGTGAAAATGAGGATATGTCAATTGCATTTGGAACATATGAAACTTTATAACCATTTTTAAAATATTCATCATACATTTCTTTAGATGGAACAGTAATTTTATCAGCCCATTTTAATGCATTTTTTTCTAATTTTTTAGATATACTTCCAGCAATTTGTCCATGAAGTAATGAAATTTGTTTTGAATAATTTCCTTGTAAAGAAAGAATTTTTTTCCCTGAAATATTTTTCATGGCTACAGCAGATATTGGATTTTGAGCATGAATAATATCAAAATTTTTTTTAAATTTTGATTTAAAAAAAGATGAAATCATAAAACTAGGATTTTTCAATTTTTTTATAGGAATAGTAAATGTATTTTCTGATGAAATTATTTCAACATAGTTACCCTCCTTTTCCAAAAAATTTTTTAAACCTTGAACATGTTGAGCAATACCACCTATACCAGAAATTGTTGGAGATATTAATAAAATTCTCATTTAAATTAAAAATAATTAATTATGTTAAAGGTGTTAGGGTTAAATTTTAAATAAAAATTACACTAATTCATATTTTGAATATATATTCTGATTCATAAAAAATGATTAAATTATAATTTTCTTAAATCAGTGAATCCTGGTTCTTTTAAATTATTTTCATCTCTATATTTTTTTGCTCCATATGCCAATTGACTAAAAAAATATCCAAATGTAATACCTGTAGGATCATTTTTTTGTCGTTTGATTTTTTCATTTTCTATGTTACTTCTTAATGCAATCCAAACTCGTCGAATTGTATCAGAATATAATTTAAATAATATTTCTTTGAGGTTAAATTCTTTAACAAGAAAACCAATCTCATCAAAATCTCCATTTAGTTTTTCTATAAATAAAATAGTTTGTTTATCTAAAGAGTTAATATCATCAAGTTTTTTATCTATAAATAATTCATAAATTTTTTTACGTGCAATTTTATTTTCATTATTTCTTAAAATTTTTAAGATTTCAATTAAAACAAGGGTTTGACTACTTGATAATTTTGTACTCATAAAAAAACTATATTTTTACTTAGTTGAAAACCTTTTCTTTAATTATAAATAAAAATACATAGTTAATTTAATTCATCAAAAATAATCTCAGGAACATAATTTTTGTTTATTTCATAAACAAGTACACCACTTACAATATCTGCTGGTTGATAAGAAAGAGTTGGTGATCCATAAACTAATTTGAATGGGTTATTTCCATCAGAGGGATATTTAATATCTATAACATTAATTGGAATATAACCATATTCAAAAGTGTTAGAAAGTTCTTGGGTTTCCATATTAGCATAAAAAATTGTTTTAAACGGAATTAATTTACCTAACAATGTTTCATCCCAAAAATAATTTGTAGGGCTTTGACCATCAGGTAACAAATATTTTTGAGGTTGTTCACCAGCTATACGAATAAACCAAAGAAGTTTTGATTCATCCCCACCTCCCCCTACCCAATAAACAGATTTACCATCTACATCTCCAATTAATTTTTCAGCACTAACATAAACAAGCAGATAATCAGCATTCATTTCTTTCAGCATATGCCAAGATTCATCAGGAGAACTAACAAATATTTGTGCCATTTGTTTAATTCTAGAATCAATTAGTGTAGCATTATCATTTATCGTAGCTCTATCTGTTAATGTTGTAATCCAATATCCATAATCCCACCATGAAGCAACAACTGAATCTACAGGTGTATTCAATTTTATCCATTCTAGAGCTTCTAACCAATCAGAGGAAACAGGATATGTAGTTCCTCCATTAAGTATTGTTGGTGGACTATCTGCAACAGAAATCCAATTTTGAGTAGGATAAACTAATGGTATTAAAAATAAAAATAAAATGATTACAAAATATGAAGTTTTCAATGCATAATTCTTCTTTCCAAAATATTTAATTTGAAAAATTTCTTTAGTTAAAATAGATAATCCAACAGATGCTAAAATAATTAAAGATAATGAAGCAAATAATTCTAATCTAATAAATGCAGAACTGATGTAAACACTAGTTATTCCCATTATTAACATGAAAGCTTTCATGTCATTTTTTACAATAATTCCAGTTTTTGATATTTTTTTACTTAAAATAATCCAGACACCAAGACCAGCAAAAATCATTAAGATGGAATTAAAGAAAAATGATAAAGCCGTTGTTGTTGTAGCATGTTCAGCAACTGAATCAGTTAATGGGTCTAAAGTTGTTAAAAATGGATTAATTGCATTTAGATATCGATAACTTGGCATAGATAGAAAATTTGAATTTTCATTAACTATAACTAAAAAGGAACCAATTATAATAAATCCCAATAATAGAAATAATCCATTTCGTATTTTATTTTTATCATTACTTATTTTTTGAACAAATATACAAAATAATAAAAATACAGTTGGAAGTATTAAAGATAATCCACCAAAACCAGTTACAAAAGATGGTCCAGGTCGTTCAAACATACTTGAAATTAAAAGAAATACTGTAACAAATAATGGAATACTCCATAGTAAAAATTTATGATCTTTTCTAACAAATGGTAAAATCAAAATAAATAATCCAATTGGAATTATTAAAAATTGATTTCCTCCCCATGAGGCTAATCCAAAACCCATTATTATACCTCCAAATATAATTTTAGAAATTATAATTTTTTTATTTTGAGAATTTATTGCGCTTAAAAATAAATATAATCCTAATAATCCATAAAAAATTCCTAATGGTTCAGATTTAAACCAACCAGCTAAACCTCTCATGGTTATCGGAAGAGCTATTGCAAAAAGTAATGATGCAATTAAACCAGCATTTGTACCTCCAAATAATCTAACTAATGCAAAAATTACAACTACAGTTAATGAACCAACTATTACTGGAAATAATATAGTGAAATCATATAGACTTGAATTTCCACCAAATATTTGATAAGTAATAGCTGCTGTAGTATGAAGCATAATTTGAGATGTAGCAGAAACGTCTCTTCCGTAAGGATACCAAGTTTTATCGTCATTCCATTGAAAATATGCAATAAATCCATTGTCTACAATATATTCAGTTGCACGAAAATTAAAAAATGGATCAAATTCATTTAATTCAAATCCATAATTCATAGGTTGAGTTCTAATTAGAAATGAAGTTGAAAATGCCAAAATTAGTATTCCAATTACAATAAGATGATTTAAATTAAAACTAAAATTCCCAATTTGAAATAATCTATTCTGAGTAAACAATAAGAAAATTATTATTTAAACTGTTATTACTCTTTTGAATAAGAAATTCTATTACATTGTTGCTTGAGATGCATCATGGAACATCTGACTTTTTGCACAGCCAGCAGCAAGTTCATCACCTGCACCACGTCTCATAAGACCTCTGTATAGACCATCTTCGAGTTTTACACCTTCACGTTCTTCCCATTCCTCTACAGTAATAGAATATTTCTTTTGAATTCTGTCTCTGTACCATTCTGGAATTACATTAAATGCACAGAATGGAACTATTCTAAGATCAGGAGTAACATAATGAATATCACATCTTTGTAATCTTTCTAAATCTTCATTGTATTTGTCTTGGAAATGCATCATACCAAGGAATAATCCTTTAACGTGCCATGAACCAACTGAATCAAATGATCTCTTCATGAGAATATTACCGAACATTTTTGCTAAATCTAGTCCTGCTGGTTGTTTTTTAGAATCAACAAAGCCTTTTAATTTTCTTACAACTTCAAGCATGGTAAAGTATTTGTTTTTACCAGAACGAATTTCTTCTGCTTTATCTTCAAAGAGTTCTAACATTCCTTGAATATCACAGAATTTAGTTAATGGAACAAATTTCTTTGTATCTGCATCTTCAAAGATGTATGTTCCTGCACCACAAGCAAAGTGAATAGATAATTCGTATTTTGGTTTACTTGAGAATGCTTCAATTACATTAGTTAGTGGCATACAACTTGGAACTGGGAACCAATCATCAACAGTTACTTGACCATCTGTTTGTTCTTCAATTCTTTGAACACAATCAGGAACTGTAATTCTATATTTTTCACGTTCAGTTTTACCCATTCTACCAGTTAATGATACTGGTTGGAAGTTAACAGCGTGAACTACATCCATGTTTTTTTGTGCATAT
>Ga0209402_10000437_pt1 | contig 50878 bp, 53 predicted proteins | sample ArcticOcean_MG_C_3_FD_187437 | JGI IMG/M metagenome (GOLD analysis project Ga0209402, IMG submission 187437) | Marine microbial communities from western Arctic Ocean - ArcticOcean_MG_CB8_126 (SPAdes) (version 2) | ecosystem: Environmental > Aquatic > Marine > Oceanic | place: Arctic Ocean... | reverse complement strand
CTTCACCGACCACCGAATTCGGCAAGGTCACCGTTTCGACCCCTCTTGGCAAGATCGAAAACCCGATTTCACCGCTGAAGCAATACTTGTCGCTCGGTGTTTCCTACATCGCTTCCTACTACTCGAGCAAGCCTCGGGTGCTGGCCAAGGTGATCCAGGAAGCAATGAACCACAACGGGTTCAGCATTGTTCACGTTCAGTCTCCTTGCACCACATACAACGACACGTACGACATTCTGAAGGGCAAGCCAAAGGAAGGGATCAAGGGAATCGCATACGAGATTCCTGAAGAACACGACCCGACCAGCGAGCAGGACGCCACCGATCTGCTGAGCCGACCGGGTATTCCTTTGGGCCTTGTTTACAGAAACGAAGGCATGTCGATGCAGGACCGGTTTGAAGAGCTGCAGGCTCGTGCACCGAAGCGAACCAACGACGAACTACTGGATTCATACCTGTTGAACGTTTAGTTCTGTAATAAATGCAAACGAAAAAGCCCCGCCAAGTGCGGGGCTTTTTTTGTGTCGATAGATTCCGTCACATTTTCGTTCTGAACTTGATTCAGAATTACTTAGGGTAGGAAATGAACGTAGGAATGCTTTAGACACCAGGTTTGGTCAAACGATCGTGGCGGTACACACGTGATACTGAATCAAGTTCAGCGTGACAGTAGGCGGTGGATCAGCGTGACAGTCAGCACCACGATAAACGCTATTCCGCGTTAGCGCGTTCTTTTACGTACTGCTCAAGCGAGTCTCGAAGTTGGATACGACCTCGGTGGAGTCTTGCCTTCAAAGCCGAAACCGAAACTTCAAGACTGTCGGCTGCTTCCTGATTCGAAAGCCCCTGTACGTCGCGCAAAATCACGGCCACTCGCAGATCTTCAGGCAGGAGACTAATGGCGGCATCGATACGCCCACCAAGCTCGCTGTTCATCGTGGCAGCCACCGGCGATTCTGCCCAATTGCTCGAAGCAATATCAGGTCGGGCGTCTTCTTAACTGTTCGAGATAGTCCGCGATCATTTGGCAATAATCTCGAATAATTTGGAGAACACCGTGAGCGGCACACTGTCGTGGATAGATAAGTTGATCGGCCGGGATGAGAACCACTCTCCCGATGATCCTTGTGGTCAGGGCATGGGCGATTGCAACGACGTTCTCGACAACGGTTCGGACTTCATCGACGGTGAAGCCCCTTCGAATCTGACGGCGCGTATTCGCCATCACCTCGGCTTCTGCGATGACTGCGATGGTTGGATGACCAGCCTTGCGCAGACAGTTGCTTTGTTCGCCAGGCACCTCAGCACGAAGTCCCAGAATCGCTGAAAAAGTCGATTGGCAAAATAGCGGACGAATAACAACCGCTGACCGGTTAAACCAAAAACGGCGAACTAATCGCCGTTTTTTTGTGTGCCTGCATTTAGCCCGGATCTACCCGAGACGATCCTGTTGGACTGGCGATTCGGATTCTTCCTCGATAGGGTCAGGAATTCGGAAGTATTCCTTATGTTTTTTGTGGAAATACATGCTGTGCAGAAGAATGGCAATGCCAAGACCGGTTAGTCCGTACACCACGTTAGGATCGATGTTCGAGTTTGGCCTGAACGCCAATCCGATGAACATGGCGTAACCGACAATTCCGCCCCACAGGCTGGGATGGTCGAGTTTATTGTTCAATACCGTGGCAACCAGTGTGCCAAGAGCCATCGAAGCGAGTACGGCCAATGCAGCGATGCCCATCGATGCGCCCATCAGCGTAATAACGCCATCACCGCCCTTGAATTTCGTGAACGGCGAGTTCCAGTGACCAGCAATGGCTGCGGTGGCGGGCACCAGAAATTCGAAGCTGTCGAGGCCAAGTTGGCGGGCCATCAAAACTGCCGTTAGCCCCTTAGCCCAATCGAGTAGTGTGACAACTACGCCCTGTTTGCGGGAGACACTCCGCCAGATGTTCGTTGCGCCGGCCTGCCGTGATCCGACATCGAACACGTTGACGCCGTTGAGGCGACCTACCGTGTAAGCAACCGGAACTGAACCCAGTGCGAACGCAATGGCTGCGGCAAGTACAAATGTGTTGAACGTAATGTCGGGGCTCATGGTGGTGATACGAATTGTAACAGCGGAGAAACTTTTACTGTTTTAAGTTGTCGCCAGTGCAGAACACAGACGCCGGAACTTGTGCCAGTTAATACGCACGGTACAGGTGGGATGGGTTCACAATGGCGGGCTATGGCTGAAAATGGCGAGCAGGCAATCGAATCACCTGAGCAATCAAATCCCCAGGGCGCGAGTTTTATCGACTCGCTAAAAAATGGTCCACTGCAGCGTTTTGTGGCAGCGACCCTTTTCTGGGGTACCGGGCATCAACTGATTAATGTTGCTCAGGGCTATCTACTATTTGAACTGACCGATTCAACGCTGTGGCTGGCAGCTCTCGGAGCAGCGGTTGGCATTCCGAACGTAATCGTTGGCGTGATGGCCGGGGTGCTTGCCGACCGAATTCCACGCACACGGTTATTGAAGATTGGATCGGTAATCGCAGGGTTGCCGATGTTGGCAATAGCGGTGCTTTACGCAACCGAGACCCTCGAGCCGTGGCATCTGGTAATCGCGGGTGCTTTTCAGGGATCAGGACTTGCGATCGACTGGATATCACGGTTATCGCTTTTGCCAGATGTTGTGCCCAAGGGAACGCTTGTTAGGGCGATATCGCTCGATCAATCGGTGTTCAACGGCGCTCGAGTCGCTGGGCCTGTACTTGGTGGTTTCGTACTCGCTTCATTCGGCGCATCGGCTGCGTACGGTGTCGCGGCGGGCCTTTTTGGGCTTGCGTTCATTACCTACACAACGTTCAAGCCTGTTGCCCAAATAGCACGGGTACAGAGCGCTGGAGTTGTTCAAGATCTTGCCGAGGTCGTTCGGGTTATCAAAAGCAACTCGATTCTGCGTATGAACCTGATGTTCACGTTTGTGAATGCGCTTACGCTCGGTGGACTTGTTTTCATCCTCCCAGCTTTCGCCAAAGATGTTTTCAATACCGACGAAACTGGACTTGGCATTCTGTTTGCGGCTGTGGGCACCGGTGCAGTTGCCGGAGCGATGACGATGTCGTGGACCGGTGGAATCCGCAGGGCCGGCCCGGCGTTGTTGGTCACCGATCTGTTGTTCGGTGGATTCGTGATGGTCTGGGCGCAGACCGGCAACATGCTTGCTGCGCTGCCGTTTGCGTTCCTGCTCGGTTACTTCAACTCCGTACACGTAGCCCTCGGTATCGCAGTAATCCAGTTCAGCGTTCCGGCTTCCGTTAGGGGACGAGTGATCGGCGCCTACGAAATCGCATGGTCGGGGTTTCCGCTTGGCGGGCTTGCCAGCGGTTCACTGGCGGCGATATTCGGACTCCGCGTTTCGCTGACGATTCTAGCGGTTGGGCTGATTGTGTTTACGCTGGTTGTGGCAACCGTGAGCAGCCAGTTCAGGAACAGCCGGATCGAAAAAGGCTAGGGTGCGGGATGGGGAGCGTGTTTGTCATTGCGAGGAGGCACGACGTGGCAATCAGCGTCTCTGAGCAACGCGACGTTCAATCTCGCAAGAGCTGGACATTGGCGAGATTCGTGTGGGAATGCCAAGTGGTCGAGGATGTTCACGGATTGCCACATCGTTCGTCCCTCACTCCTCGCAATGACAAACGTCGGACAATCTCAACCCACCCGAACTACGCCGCTTTGTCGAAGTAGTCGGGCTGGTAGGGCGGTGCTGAAGGATCACCATTGTTCTGGGCATCGATTTCAGCCTGTTCGGTCTCGGTCAGATACTTCGAAGGACAGCGAACGGTCAGGTTGTCGGCTGTAAACGAACCGTCTGCCAGTTTTTGGCCCTGAAGAATGATCTCGGAATGATCGTTGAAAAAGACCTGGCCGATCTCGCCTGTGTAGGTGATATTTAGCTCTTCCAACCCATCTTCGTCTTTGATCGAAAAGTGGGCGGTCAGGCCATCGGAATCTCTAACGTACGAGTCCTGCACAAGCTTGCCGATCACGCCAACCTGTCGATCTAGTGCGGTAGGCGATTGGGTCGAAGCCTGTGCCACCGAAAGATAGTCGACCGTCGCTCCCTGGAACGCCGTGAAGGCGAAGTAGGCGAGTGCACCGGCAACCAGCACAAAGGCGAACGCCAGTTTGGCGCGAGGCCCCATGAGCGTTGACGTGCGTGCGGGCGTTACAACTACGGGAGTTGGTTCGGTATCGTGCTGTTGATCGTTGTTTTCGTTGGTCATATCTCTACTTGAAGTCTAAACGGCTTTAGCCAAGTTTGCCTTTTAGCTTTGCGATTTCGTGTTGAAGCACACGCTGCTTGCTGCCCATGTACAGCACGTAAACGAAGAACAATGCCCACGTAATTGCGAACACTGCGAACAGGTAGCCGAGATTGGCTTCGAGCTTGCCTTCTTCACGTTCTACGACCGATAGTGCGATTCCGTTTTCAGAAGAAACAGTGATTGGAGCGAATCGCTCCCGGTGATCTCTTAGATGTCGGGCTGCTTCGGAAGATTCATCGCTTTGAGTCGAAACCCATCGGTCGCCAGCCTGGTTTTCAAGTCCGTACTGGGTACTGGCAGAAAGTTCGAAGGTGGTTACCCCACCGGCCGAGTCTGAAACTGCAAATCGTGTCAGATTGCCGTTTTCGTCAACCTCAACTCCGACCACGATCCCACTAAGAACCGAAGCATCCTGTGCTGAAGAAACATCCGTCTGAACTATCGAAAAACTAAGAGCAACGATCATCGCAAATACGATGCGCAGTACTCCGGGCCTGGTCAAGATTCTGGTCACGGTCAATTTGCCCCCGTCATTACTGACGCTGTTGAAGCTCGCTTGAGTTCGATCAAATCATCCTCGGATTTTCGGATCTTGTACCGGGTTTGAACGAGATAGATAAATATAAATGTGAACGTCAAGGTCGATGCCAGCAGCACCATTCCGAGATCGCTCCCCAACGTCGACTCTGGATCCCCGGCTGGTCCCGTAATGATTGGGGGGTGTGCCTGCGACCACAGATTGGCAGCGAAGTAGATAATCGGGGTATCGATTGCTCCGATCAGTCCGATGATCGCTGCAAGACGCTGGCGTTGTGCCCCGGGCGGGAAGTAAGCCCTGAACATCAGGTACGCCACGTAGATAAAGAAGAGAATCAGCGCTGTTGTGAGTTTTGCCTCACCGGTCCACCACACTGCCCATACTGGTCGTGCCCAGATCATTCCGGTGAGCAACATCAGCCCACCAAAAACGACCCCGACCTCGGCGGAAGCGACTGCGAGTCGGTCCCACTTGTCATTCTTCTTCCACAGGTACATGAACGAGCTGCCGCTCACAACGAAGATTCCGAGCATTGATCCCCATGCCACTGGAACGTGGAAGTAGAGGATTCGTTGTACTGCGCCTTGGTTTAACTCGGTTGGAACCCAGATGAATATGAGGTACAGCGTGAGACCCATGAGGGCGGCGCTGATGATCAGCAGCGGGTCGAGTAGGTTAAGAACTTTGGTCATCGAGAGTGGATTTACAGTTTTCTATAGTGCGAATCTTAAAGAATTTTATCACGAAATACGTATTTTTCAGATAAGGCTCTCCACGCATTAAAACGTGTCGATTTGTGCTAGTTTTAGTCTTCAAGAATGTGCTGAAATATGAACGCCGACACCACGATGAACGCTACGTCGAACGCAGCTGCGAGCTGGAGCCACTGCGACATGTCGGACCAGCTTCGGCCGTTCACCATGTGACTGGTCGATTCGACTGCCGCCATGAGCAGCGGTGTGACTACCGGCAGGAATAGCAGCGGCAACATCACTTCCCTTGCCCGCACTCGCACCGACATCGCTGCGAACAGCGTGCCGACTGCGCTGAACCCGAGCGTGGTGAGCAGGCTTATTGCCAGCATCTCCCAGCGGAACACGACGAGGTTGAACAGCACAGCGAACACCGGGATTACGATGATCTGTGCGACGGCGATGAACAGAAAGTTCCCGAGAGCCTTACCGAGATAAATAAGATCACGACTGATCGGCGCGAGCATCAGCGCTTCGAGCGTGTCGCCTTCGACTTCTAGTGCAAACGCCCGGTTGAGTCCGGTTACTCCAGCGAAGGCGATTCCTGCCCACAGCACCCCAGGGCCAACGAGCTTCGCATTGGTCTGGTTCAAGTCGATTGCGAACGTGAAAATTACAAGCACCAGTAATGCGAATCCGGCGACGGCGATTACGATGTCTTTGTTGCGGATTTCGAGCAGCAGGTCTTTTCGACCTATTGCCCATATGACAGCTAGTGAACCCTTCATCGGGGGGCGCCGCCTGACGATTCGGTGCCGGGCGAGTAGGCGGCGATGATATCGGCGCGATCGCCAGACGGATCAGATGAATTTAGGCCGATAGTCCCGTTGTTAAGCACAACCGCTCGGTCCGCTATCTCGAGGGCGTGTTCGACGATGTGGGTGGTCAATACGACGGTTCGCCCGGCCGATCGGTAATCGTCGATTATCTGGTCGAGTCTTGAAACTGAGCGCGTATCGAGTCCCGATTCCGGTTCATCGAGTAACAACAGCTGTGGTTCGTGCATCAGGGCACGTGCCAGCGCAACTCGTTTCTGGAAGCCGTGCGACAACGTTCGAACCCGATCGTCGATTCGTTGCTCAATGCCCACTCTGGCGGTCGTCTGGGCGATCAGATCGTCAACGTTCTGCAGCCGATACATCTCGGCAAAAAACATCAGGTTTTCACGAATCGTCATGTCGGCGTAGAGCATTGGCGAGTGCAAAACTGAACCAGTCAGCGCACGCACCCCTGGACCATTGCTGGCCAGATCTGCGCCGTAGATCGACACGTTTCCGGAGTCGATCGATGTGAGCATCGCCAGAATCCTGAGCAGCGTCGTCTTGCCCGCACCGTTACTGCCGAGCAGCACGGTAACTTCGCCGGCAGGGAGCGATAGATCGAGGCTGCGGAGCACAGCCGTTTCGCCGTAGTTCTTGACGACAGCTTCAGCTTTGACGGCCAGTTGAGTCGCTTGGCTAACCACGGTTAATGAACCCGTTAGCTCTTTACTCGGAACCGTCGTTTGAATGCATCTGGCTGCATCGAGGCGCTATCGGCGAGCTGCTTCAGCATTTCTTCGTCTTCGAGATCCGACTCTTCGAGACGAATCATGTAACGGCGAGCAACGTCGTAATAGAGATTGTTCGTGTCGACCATCCTGATGGCCGTCTTGCCAGTTTCGGGGTCGCGCATGTCCTCGAACGGAACCGCACGCTGCTCATTGCCAACGATGCAGATCATGGCACCCTGAATACCGTTGGGGGAGTCTTCCAGTAGGAAGCGAACGGCGCCGTGCCCAAGGGTTCGGGTGTAGTCGATATCGAACGGGATCGGAGCAGCCGAACGCAGTTCGTAGCCCAGTGTGAGGTCGACGATGCTCATCGCTTCGCCACGTTCCTGGAACCGACGTTCTACCTCGGCCCTGAGGATTCGGGCGAACGGCAGATCGGCGAGCCTGATGTTGCCGTACTCGTCACGAGGGATTTCGACACCAGAAATGTTGCGCAAATCGTTCAAGTTGAACTTGCTTGCAATGCCTTCGGCAATAATCGCAACGCCGTCGGGTCGACCCGAAACACGGCGCTTGAGAATTGCACCTTCAAGTACATCGCAAACTTCCGAAAGGCTTACCGTTTTGCCTGTGAATTCTTCTGGAATGAGAGTGACAGTGGAGGCCGCAGCTTTGCCGATTCCGAGGGCTAAATGACCTGCGTGCCGACCCATCGCAACGATGAAATACCAGCGGTTGGTTGTGCGTGAATCTTCTTTAAGGTTCATCACGATTCCGGCCCCAACGTGGCGTGCGGTTTCATAACCGAAAGTCGGCATATCGCCCGGAAGTGGCAGGTCGTTATCGATGGTTTTCGGGACGTGCGCAACACGGATTTCGCCGTTGGCTGCACGGGCAATTTCCGATGCTCCGAACGCCGTGTCATCACCACCAATAGTGATTAAGTGGCTGATGTCGAGTTTTTTCAACGTAGAAATGCAGGTTTCGAGATCTTCCGCTCGCTTCGTTGGGTTGGTGCGAGACGTGTGGAGGATCGAGCCACCTTGCGTGTGGATCGTTGTTACATCTTCGATACCGAGATCGACTATTTGCGATGTATCGCCCTTGACGAGGAATTCGTATCCGTTTTTGAAACCTACGGCTTCGTAGCCCGAGTTCACCGCTTCGATAACCGCGGCTGCAATAACACTGTTGATGCCTGGCGCTGGGCCACCACCGACTAGAATTCCAATTCGTCCGTTCTTGTTCGCCATCCACTAGTCTCCCGGTCGATTTTTATTAGTAAACGGACCGAACTTTGTACTCACATGTAAGTTGTTCGCGTTCAAGAATATGCGAACCATGGCTAATGTGCCTGAGATTGGCGTAAATGGATTGCTGAATATTCGGAATTCGGCATACACTCTGCGCAGAGAGTTTCCAGATAGATCACGTGTGTGGATCCTATCGCTATTCAGAAATCGAGACTTAACGCCTAATGACTGAACAAGATCAAGGGCACGTCGACCATGAGGCCAACGCCGTATGGGCCGAAGTCCTGAGTGCAGGACATCTCGACAAGCCGTATTCCTTCTCGCAAAAATCCGGCGATGTGTAATCTCTGAGAAGACATCCTTCCCACCGGTGGTGCGGAAATCGACGTAGCAGTAATTTTTGCCGACGTACGAGGATCAACCTCTATTGCCGAGAAAGTTGGCCCGACCGAGTTCGCCATATTACTGAATCGCTTCTACAAAGTTGCGATGGATGCGCTGCTTCCTGAGCGGGCGATCATCGACAAGATGATTGGCGATGAGGTGATGGCGTTTTTCGTTCCGGCGTTCCAACAGGATGCCCCCGCCGCTGCGATGCGGGGTGCTGCCAAGATTCTTAAAGCCGTAGGGAATGGCCCCGGCAAAGAGCCGTGGTTGCCGGTTGGTATCGGTATCAACTATGGCGAAGCGTATGTCGGAAAAGTTGGCACCGGGCAGGTGAACGACTTCACGGCACTTGGCGACACTGTGAACACTGCCGCTAGATTGCAGAGCGAGGCGAGTTCAGGCCAGGTGGTGGTTTCCGAAAGCGTTTATTCGCACGTTGCTGATACTTACCCCGACGTGCCCGTTAAGCAGATCGAGGTCCGGGGTAAGGCCGAAACGTTCGGCGTGCATGTGATCGAGCCGTCGGGCTGATCTGGTGGAGCCGCTTAAAGTCCTCTCCCCCGGGAGAGGACTTTAGGTGAGGGTGGATTCTTTGAATAATCTCCATCGAACGGTTTCTCCCTCAACCCAGCCTTCTCCCCGGGGAGAAGGGGTGGCTCGTTTCAGCGCAGAGAATCAACTTAATGCGAGTGCGGGTGCCCAACCAACTTCGGGTGAACCGAGTGCATTGGGTTGAACCTGCGGCCTTTGCGCAGCGTTTCGACCGGTAGCAGTAGTTCGTTTCCGGCCCGGGTATTACCGGGTGCATCGGTGAAAGTCACCGGACCCTCCCGAAGCTGAATCACGGCGATGTCGGCGTCAGCGCCGACTTTAAGGGTCCCGATGTGATCGGGCAGTCCAACCGCCGCCGAAGGCTTCGATGTGCCAAGCGCCAGTGCATCGTCGATCGAGTATCCGAGATACATGTACTTCGAAAGCGTCGTCATCAGATCGAACACCGGTCCGCGAACGTTGTACCGGTGAACATCGGACGAAACGGTTCCAGGCCCAAGGCCCTGCTCCATGCACGCCTCGGCAACCGGAAACGAGAACGAACCCGCACCGTGCCCAACATCAAAAATAATCCCGCGCTTCATGGCATCCCAAGCAGCGTCGATAACCTTGTTGTTGTTATCGAGAATGCCGTGCGGGTTGCCTGTAAACGAGTGGGTAACGATGTCACCGGGGCGGAGCTTTCCAAGGAATTCGTCGAAGTCGTGGAATGACCCGCCGATGTGAATCATCACCGGCTTATTCAGTTCAACACCGGCCTCGAGCGCGCGATCAAGCGCCACCATATCGTTGTTGCCGACGATGGCGTCGGTGAGCCGAACTTTGATCCCGACGATCACGTCGGAATGCAATTTCGCTGCTTCAACAGCCTTCTCAACACGCGCCCAGCGAATGTCTTCAAGCTCCCCGATATCGTTATCGAGCTGACCCATTCCCGATATGTGGAGGAAAGCTAGAACACGAGTCGCTGCCTGATCCATGACGTAACGATGGAAGCCCGCAATGGTGTTCGATCCTGACGATCCCGCATCAATTGCCGTTGTAACACCGCGATGCACACACGCTGGGTCCGCTTCGATTGCGAGATGGGCAACGCCCCACCAAACGTGAACATGCAGATCAACTAGCCCCGGCGTCACCAGCAAGCCATCGGCTTCGATCACATCGTGGGTATCGCCATCGGAAATATAGTCTTCAATCGCAACGATATTGCCTCCTGCAACAGCGACATCTTTCTTGGCGTGAATGCCCTGTGCAGGATCTATGACGGTGCCGTTTTTGATTACGAGATCGTAGGTCATGAGGGGTCTTTCTTCTGTGCGGATACGCCAGCCAGTCACATCTCCGGTGATAGTAAACCGCTTAGTCGCAAGTTGTGAGTGTCGCCGGTGGCGCGTCGCCCAACAGTTAACTCTGATTAACGATGGGTGTGAGAGACTCGTTAACAGAGATGAAACAACGACTCCACAAAATACTTGCCGCCGCCGGGATCGCATCACTTCGTAAATCGGAGCAGATGATAGTTGACGGACGCATCAAAGTGAACGGCGAGACCGCGAACCTAGGCGATTTTGCCGATATCGACACCGACGATATCGTTGCGGATGGCGACCAGGTTTCGCTTGAGCAAAAGCGATATTTTATGCTCAACAAGCCGACCGGATATGTGACCACATTGTCCGATCCGCACGGTCGGCCAACAGTTATGGAATTGTTGAACGTTCGAGAGCGGATCTTCCCGGTTGGTCGGCTCGATACCGACACCGAGGGACTGCTGCTTCTAACGAATGATGGCGACTTTTCGCAGAAGATGGCGCACCCCAGTTTCGAGATCCAGAAGACGTATCTTGCCGAGCTCGCAACCGCTTTGACTGATGAAGCTCAGGCGTTGCTTGAGCGGGGCATCATGCTCGAAGACGGCCCTACGAAACCAGCGAAAATCAAGATCGTCTCGAATCGCCGACGCCGAATTGAAATCACCATTCATGAGGGTCGAAACCGCATCGTGCGGCGAATGCTTGAATCTGTGGAATCGCCGATTACTCGTTTGCGCCGAATTAGCTTCGGAACCGTTGGAATGAACGACCTGCCCAAGCGCGCTGTTCGTGAACTAACGGGCAAGGAAGTGGCCGATCTTATGGATCTGGCCATCGAGTCGAAACGGGTTGCAAAACCTCACACGCCGTGGAAGAAACCTGAAGAGGAAACCCGAAACGACAGGCGACTGGCGTTCAAGGCGAATAGACCCGTACGGCGAGACGGAGCCGGTGATCGCCGAGCGACGTTCGATTCAGGCGATTCACGCCGACCTGGCAGCAAGTCGAAACGACGTGGCAGCGGTGGTAGACGTACGGGCGGTTCAGGCGGACGACGCGCTGCACCACGATCTGGTCGACGCTAAAGATTCTTGGCGTACGGATCGACTACATCGTTCGGCGTGAAGCCAACGGATTTCCAGAAGTCGATTGCGCCCGGACTGTCTCGCAGAATGTCGGCGTAGACGCGCTTTGCTCTTCGCTGCTTCAGTAGCTTTTTCGAGCGTTTTACCAACTCTCGCCCAATGCCTTGCCTGCGGTATTCGGGATTCACGGCGAGGCGTGCGAAGTGCGCTCGCCAGCCATCCCATGCCGCCAGCGCCGTGCCGATCAGCTTGTCGTCGTCCCAGACTGTAATGAAAAGCTCAGCATCATGGTCAAGGAATGTCTGGATTGCTTCGGAGTCGTTGGTCGAACCGCCAAGGGTTGCCGTGCCCCAGAACGCCAGTACGTCTGGGATGTCGTTAGGGGTGCAGGTGCGATAGTTGAGAGTGGTCATGGTGAAGAAACTTTCAGTGGATAGCTTCACATTTCCCGAGCGGAGTCATCGGAGTCGAGGGATCTGGTGCGGGGTCGCGTGGTTCGCGAACGCTGAACCCGTCAACCACCGAAGGTCTCTCCACAGGAGTCGAGAAATGAGGACTGTAATGCTATTTAATCATCCAGCGAACGCATCACTCTGCCGGGGAGTTCGCCGTTTGGCTTGCCGTTTTCCAGTGCTGGCTTTCCGTTGACGAACACGTAGTCCATTCCCGTTGAATACACATGAGGATCCACGAAATCATTGTGCTGTTTTACGTTGGCAGGATCGAAGACAAGCACGTCGGCCTTTTGGCCAATGGCGATTCGACCCCGTCGTGAAAGGTTCAGCCGCGAGGCGGGCAGGGCGGTCATTTTGTAGATCGCTTCCTCCAGCGTAAACAGACCCCGTTGCTGCACGAACTGCTCAATGATCACCGAGTTAGTTGCATAGCTGCGAGGGTGCGGCTTACCAGACGATAGCGGCCCTTGGTCACGCAGCGACGATCCGTCAGAAGCGATCGACATCAACCCCCACTTTGCGATCGAATCGATGTCCTGAAGCTCCATAGAGTGCAGGACATAGTTTCCCTCGGATTGTTCATAGAGCCGCAATGCCGCCTCTTCAGGTTCGCAACCCATTTCGTCAGCAATGTCTTGAAGATTGCGACCCTCAAGCGACTGATCGGGCGGGAAGCTGGCGACAATGCAGCCTTCAGCCGAGTGATTGCGATTGATGTAGTAGGTGACATTGGCTCGTACCTGCGCTCGTGTGTCTGAGTCGGCCAGACGATCAAGAGTCGCCTGTCTACCTCCAACAAGCGCCCAGCGAGCGAACATCGCCCCCGAGAATCCGGTCGATGACCATTCATACGGGTACTGGTCACCAGCAACGTCGATGCCCTCGGCGCGTGCCCGTTCCATGCCCTCGATCAACTCATATCCACGCCCCCAGAATTTTGGTCCAACCGCTTTTACGTGTGAAATCTGAATGCGGGCACCGGTGCGTCTGCCAATTTCAATGGCTTCAGCGTGGGCAGGGAAGAGTCCACTCAGGTCATCGGCCTCGGAGCGAATGTGCGATGAGTACAGCTTGCCTCGATCGGCAGCGGGTTGTGTTACAGCTATGATTTCATCGGCAAGCGAGTACGAACCGGGCGCATACCAGAGACCCGTCGACATACCGAGCGCACCGGCGTCGAGCGAATCGGCGAACAGGCCGATCATCTGATCAAGCTGCTCCGGTGTAGGCATTACGGGATCCATGCCCATCACGGCACGTCGCACGGTGCCATGTCCGACCTGAGCGGCAACGTTAATTGTTGAACCCGATTCTTCTAGTGCCGTCAGGTAACCGTCCATGGTCGACCAGCCGGGCTGATAGTTCGAGTCGTACTTATCGGTGCGTTCCTTGAAACCGTCGATGTTCTTCTCGTTCAGCGGCGCGCAGTAACTCATGCCACAGTTGCCCATCAGTTCGAACGTCACGCCTTGGGTGAGCTTCGAATCGGCGTGCGGATCGATCAGGAACGAGTTGTCTGAGTGGGTGTGTAGGTCGATAAATCCAGGGGTAACGACCTTCCCCGTTGCGTCGATTTCACGAGTCGCGTCACCGTCGATCTCACCAACAGCCACCACGGTATCGCCTTTGATTGCGACATCGGCCTTGAACCGAGCCGAACCCGTTCCATCGACTACCGTTCCGTTTTTGATGATGAGATCGAACAAATCATGACTCCTGTAAAAGCTCGCCGCAAACTTTGTCAGTTAAGCGAAACCCAATTTAAATAAACCATTGGTTTTGGCGTGAGCATACAGCGATTTCGGGAGTAATATGTTTCGGCTCATGATCAGATCTCGCCAGAGTTTTAGTGACGTTTCTCACTGAAAATCGAGACGCTGGCGGGCATGACATCGATTCAGGCACCGATCATTTGAACCGGGCACCCGAAAGAACAACAAAATGAAGTTTGTGAGATTTTCGAACGGCGGCGACGCAGCATACGGCGTTGTTGACGGCGACACAGTAAAAGAGATTTCTAATTCGCCAATTGGCCAGGACTACTCGGAGACAGGCGCAACGCACGACCTGAACGAGATCAAGATTCTTGCCCCGAACCCCAACCCCAGCAAGATGCTGTGTCTGGCGCTCAACTACGGTTCGCACCTTCTTGGTGCAGACCGACCTTCCCGACCGCAGCCGTTCTACAAGAACACCAATGCGATCATTGGTCCTGGCGACCCGATCAAGCTTCCCGCCGACGCAGGGCTTGTTGTTTGCGAGTCGGAACTGATCGCAATCATTGGCAAAGAGGCGAGTCACGTATCTGAAGCCGACGCTCTCGACTACGTTTTCGGCTACACAGCCGGTAACGACGTGAGTGCCCGTGAATGGCAGTCCGGCGCAAAGGCCGACACCCAGTGGTGGCGCGCAAAGTCGTCCGACACGTTCGGTCCTACAGGTCCGTTTATCGTTACCGACATCGATCCGCAGAACGTTGCCATTCGTGGTCTCGTAAACGGCGTTGAAGGCCAGAAGTGCCACTCATCCGAGATGATATTCACCACGGCTCAGGCGATTTCGTACATCTCAACCTACGTAACGCTGTACCCCGGCGACATGATCTGGACCGGAACTTCGGGCACAACCCCTCCGATCAACGTTGGTGGCGATGTAACAGTTGAACTCGAACACATTGGCGTACTGACCAACCCAGTTATCAGTGCATAAGTAAGTGTCGCCAGAATTTCTTTTCCACTGGGAGAAGAGGAATTCTGGCGATGATTGGCTGGTTAAATCATGAACGGTCAGTGGATCATTTTGTTGAGTGGCACGTCGAGTTCTGGCAAAACGACTATTGCTAGGGCGCTGGCGAAGCGTTTGTCGACGGAGAGTCGCCCCTTCTTGAGCGTTGAAGCGGACAAGTATCTTCCGCATTTACCGGATGACTGGTCGCACGCAACTTTCGGTTCCAGCCTTAGTGAGCACTTCACAGGTCGATCATTGCCTTTGCAGGGCAAGGTTTCGATCTTATTGTTGACGGAGTTCTGCCGTATGGCGATCGTGACGGTGTTGCAGACGCGCTGGAGGTCTTTTCGACGTTTCGATTTTGTTACGTTGGGGTGAGATGTGATCCTGACGTTCTCGAGGCTCGTGAGAAGGAGCGTCCGGATCGAAATCAAGGGTGGGCGCTGAAGCAACAGTCAGATTTGCACGATGGGCAGCAATACGACATCGAAATCGACACATCGATCGCCTCAGCAGATCGGAATGCAGAATTGATCGCCGGGTATCTAATTGATCGAGATTCTGAAATTAACTGATCCAATGTATCCTCCCTCATCCCAACCTTCTCCCCAGAGATAAGGGGTTAGCGGTCCCGATCTAAGCGTGAGCCAACTCGAATAACGGCTTTCGGCCTCGGGCGTTTTCGCGTAGTTGCTCTTCTTCGTCGGGTGTGATCGGTGCGAAGTCTTGAGCGATTTTTACTGCCATCTGCCAGAGTTCGGGATCGCCGGGTGGGATGGCTGCGGTGATTGGCTGCGATAGCGTCCATCTCAGTGCAAGCTTCATCAACTCATGATCTTCGATAGGGGCGTACCAGCACTTTTCACGAACCCGGTCGTTGCGGTCTTCCAGAGCATGATGTGCCGCGCCTTTCAGCGCCAGTCTTGCGACTCCGCGCTGTTCAGCTTCTTTCATGATCTGCGGGCCAAACCCGGACTCGAACCACGTTGTGAAATTAACCGGGAACAGCACCGAATCGAACTCGAATCGGTTCATAAGCTCAACAGCCACTTCAGCTGAATGAGCCGAGAAGCCAAGATGCTTTACAAGCCCTTCTTCCCGCGCCTTCACGAACATTTCCAGCACACCGCCGGGTCCGGTTGCTACTTCGAGATCTTCCTGGGTGGTCATTGCGTGCATCTGGTACAGATCGAAGTGATCGGTGCGCAGAAGTTTTAGCGAATTTTCGAGATCTTCTCTGGCAGCCGCTCCATCCCGAAATTTCGTCTTGCAAGATAGGAACACGTCGTTTCGGTACTGCTCAAGTGCAGGTCCGAGCATTTTCTGGGCATTGCCGTAGCCGGGTGCGACATCGAAGTAGTTGATGCCCTGGTCGATCGCCCAAGATACGTAGCGTGAGGAATCTTCGGCGCTAACTTCCTTCACAACGATTCCGGCAAACGCCACGATCGATAGCTGCTGACCCGTACTGCCATATTCGCGTGTTTGCATTGTGATGCTCCTCTTAAATCAACGACTGGAGAGTTGAGAGCGCATCGTACTACGTGAAGCGAATGGCCGTATCACCAACACTCAGGAAAAGTGGCCTAGCCACCTACACGCCGAAGTTTCGGCTTACTTCGCCTTCAGTGAGCCAGTAGAAGATCAAGTAGCCACCAACGATTATCAGCACACCGGCCGAAATCGGGTGAACGTAAGGCATGATCTTGCGGATCTGAGTGACCATGGCTCCCTTGAACACCGCAATTCCGATCGTAAGAATCGTAATTACGAAGGTCATTCCCAGAGCGTAGGCCAGGAACTGAGTAGTCGCCTGAACAATTCCGCCCGTGGCCAACGAGCTGCTGATCAGTCCTAAAAATATCGGCAGCGTGCAGCTAAGCGAAGCCACAGCGTACGAAATACCGAACAGGAAGTAGCCCTTCACGCTGGTGTCGGACGCCTTGCCAATGCGAGCCGCCGCCGACTGCGCACGGTTGGTGTACAGCTTGCCCCCGGCGAACAGATACGCCCCGAGGCCGGCCATCACGAACCCTAAGAAAAATCCAACCCACGGGAATATCACGATGAATGATCGTGCACCCGATGAAATTGCCAGACCCACACCGCCGAACAAAAGCACGAATCCCGCTCCCAAAGCGGCGCTAACGTACAGTGCCTTGAGAAGCGAACGTGACATGCCTAGTGCGCTTCGACCCTCCTGCGAGCTACTGGCGTCACCCTGTTGGTCGGTCAGGTACATCGTTAAGAAAGCCGGAAGCATCACGAATCCGCACGGATTCACAGTCGCTACCATTCCCGCGGCGAAGGCGAATCCCAACGGTAGAAATGACCCGATGTTGCCAACTAACCCTGCGCTATCGGACGAATAGATGAGCGCACCACCAATGAAGCTGTTTGCGCCCGGGCCGACAATTAATCCGGCTATCAGCGCAATTAGTGCAACCGCCCCCGCAATTGCGGCGGGGATCGGGAGATTTTTCGGATTGAATCCGATTTCGTCTGACGTAATTCCTGTGCTAACCGTTGTCATGTGTGATGAATATCTTCTGTGAGTGATATGGGATCGCCAACTAGATCGCCAGCAAGCGGGCGGGTGGACATGGTTCTATTTTCCCAGATGTCTGGGAAACAGTGTTGTTGCCTGTTGTCAGCTTGATACTAAATCCGATGCGCGCCATGTGAGATAGATTCAAGATAAAGGTTAGCGCTGAGATTTTGTGTATCGAAACTGTGTTTGCTGGTTGGAGATTAATACGCCAACTATGATGACCCGGATTGCGTACCCGTGTTCAGCATTAGCTGATTCCCACTTTTTCTCGACGAAATCGCCCAGAAGTATTGGCCCTAAAACTCGATAGTACACAACCTCTGCTCATCCCCCTGAGTCAGGACGCTCCATCCGAGAACGCCCAACGGATTACTGTGCATTTGGCCATTTCGGATTTCGAACTTGAAAAGGCCACTCTGAACCTACTCGGCCGAAGGGCCAGGTTTGTGGTGGTCAAAGGAAGCATCGGCTACGCTGCAGAATCGGATGTGCGAATTATCGATGAAGAGCCAGACGCTGATCAGCAGCGAGAATTCGACGAACACAACCCGCCAAAGCTGCTGTTTATTGGGCTTGGCAATTCGGAAGAATCACTAATCGAAGCAGCACGAGCAGGGGCGTGGGCTTACATAAATGAATCGGACGACGTCGAGGATCTGGAGCGAGCGATTTGTTCTCTAATAGATTCGCCAGGTAGTCCTCTATTGAAACAGCTCGTGGCAACCGATTCGGGTGCAAAGGCAATGTTGCAAGAAATTGCCGGTGCCGCAGAGCCTATCGAATATGCCGCTCCGATAATAAATCCGCTAACTCCTGGTGAGATAGAAATTCTTGAACTGGTAGCCCGTGGTGAATCGAGCAAAGTCATTGGCGATAAGATCGGACTTGTCGAGCAGACGGTCAAAAATTACGTCGTCAAAATCCTTGATAAAACCCACACCCATAACCGCGCACATGCGGCGGCTGTGGCAGCCCAGCGCGGCTGGTTATCGCCTCTCGACAGCGATTAATTCTTGGTTCTAAAACAGGCCTAATTTTAGTCTGGATTTGAACTGGAGCTGTGATAGGATTGGTAGTCGATTCGTCGCACGATCTTCGGCGCGGGCAAGTCCCGCGTCTATTTGTGTGCCACGATATTTCATGAACAAGGCCGGTTCTAAAGTTGTTGAACCGGAAGTAGAGGCAAGTAATTGACGACTTCAGAGACCCCGCAAATTGCTGCAGTAGAAACTGAGCAAGAGGAGACTCTGGCGCCTCTCGACCTGCGTTCGCTTTTTGTCGCTGGTGTGCACTTCGGTCACCCTTCCAAGCGATGGAACCCCAAGATGGCAGAGTACATCTTCGGAAAGCGCTCGCGTGCACACATCATCGACCTATCCAAGACAGTAACTTCTCTGAAAGCCGCTAAGGAATTCGTAGAGAAGATTGTTGGTCAGGGCGGTGAGTGCTTGATGGTCGGGACTAAGGCCCAGGCTCAGACGCCCATTCGAGAGCAGGCCGTTAAGGCCGGCGCCATGTACATCAACCAGCGTTGGCTGGGTGGGATGATGACGAACTTCCAAACGATTCAGCACCGCATTGAGCGGTTGGTGTACTTGGAAGATGCGTTCGCCAAGGGAACCATCGTTTCACAGACCAAGCGTGAGTCACTCATGCTTGCAGCCGAGGCTGTACGTCTGGAGAAGTTCTTCGGTGGCATCAAGGAAATGGAAAAGCTGCCCCAAGTACTGTTCATCGTAGATATTGAAAAAGAGAACATTGCCGTGGCCGAGGCCAATCGCCTCGGTATCCCGGTCGTTGCAATCGTCGACACGAACTGCGATCCAACGCAGGTCGACTTCGCCATTCCGGGTAACGACGACTCTGTTCGTTCGATCACATTGATCACTCAGCACATTGCCGAGGCGATATCAGCAGGTAAGGCTTCCGCCAAGCTTGCTCGTGAAGAGCGAATGGCTGCAGAAGCTGAACTCGAAGCACAGGAAGCTGCTGCTCGAGCTGCTGCGCAGGCCAAGGCCGCTGAACGTGCAGCGAAGGCAGCTGAAGAGAAGAAAGTCGCCGACGCCAAGAGGGCTGCAGAAGCCGCCAAGGCAGAAGCCGCAAAACCAAAGGTAGAAGCTGAAGAAGCCAAGCCAAAAGCAGAAGCCAAAACTGCCGACGCAAAGCCCGCACCAAAGGCAGAGACCAAGCCAAAAGCAGAAGCCAAAACTGCCGACGCAAAGCCCGCACCAAAGGCAGAGACCAAAACTGAAGAGAAGAAGCCTGCTGCTAAGGCAAAGGCTGCTCCTAAGAAGGCAGCTGCTAAGCCAGCCGCCAAGGCAGAACCCAAGGCGAAGCCAACAGCTGAAGCGAAAAAAGAAGACGCTCCTGCTGCTGAAAAGCCGGCAGAAGCAAAGGCCGAAGCTGCTGATAAAGACGACTCCAAGTAGTCGCCAAAAAATCGGTAATTAGAAGAATAGAAATAAATCAATTCAGGTGAGCGTTTTGGGGCGTCGATTACATCGATTAGCCCAAACGGTTGCCGAACGAGGGTAAAGAAGTGCCAGTTACTGCTGCACAGGTAAAAGAACTCCGGGACAAGACCGGAGCCGGGATCATGGACTCGAAGCGAGCGCTCGAAGAGGCCGATGGCAACTTCGAGAAGGCCGAACTGCTCCTCAACCAAAAGGGATTGGCTTCAGCCGCAAAGAAGGCGGGTCGCGATACTTCAGAAGGTCTCGTTGTTTCCTACATCCACACAGGTGGTCGAGTTGGTTCGCTGGTCGAACTGAACTGCGAGACCGACTTTGTTGCTCGAACCGAAGAGTTTGAAGCACTTGGTCGTAACCTTGCTATGCAGGTTGCAGCCATGAGCCCGCTCCACGTCGACCGAGATTCTGTTCCAGAGGGCGTCGACGATGTCGCAGACGAGCAACTCTTGTTTGAACAGGATTACATTCGTGATTCAAGCATGAAGGTCGCTGATCTTGTAAAAGATTCGATCGGCAAACTCGGCGAGAACATTCGTATAAGACGGTTCTCTCGATTTGAACTCGGCGGATAATTGATTCAACAGAGAGCCCGGCCAATTGACCGGGCTTTTTTGTAAGGGCTAGTAAGGGAAGGCACGACAAATGACGGAACCGACATATTCAAGGGTGATACTGAAAATGTCTGGTGAGTCATTTAAGGGAGAACTTGAGTTTGGAATGGACGCCGATACTCTTCAGTACCTATCCCATGAGATCAAAAGCGTGGTGGATTTGGGCGTTGAGGTCGGAGTCGTTGTCGGTGGTGGCAACATATGGCGCGGCGCCGACTACGAACAAAGAGGTATGGACCGTTCGACGGCAGATTTCGCAGGCATGCTTGCAACGATAATGAACGCCCTTGCGCTCCAAGATGCCCTCGAAAGTGCAGACGTCACTGTACGAACGCAATCTGCTATTTCCATGCCGTCGGTCGCAGAGCCGTACATTCGTCGCCGAGCAATCCGTCATTTCGAAAAAGGCCGTCTCGTCATCTTTGCGGGTGGTACTGGAAACCCGTACATGACAACCGATACCGCCGCCGCTCTGCGTGCGCTAGAAATTGGCGCTGGTGCGCTGATCATGGCGAAAAACGGAGTAGACGGTTTGTACGACTCCGACCCGAAGAAGAACAAGTCGGCGAGGAAGTACGATCATCTCTCGCACCACGAGGCGCTTTCCCAGCGTTTGCAAGCGCTCGACAGCACCGCACTCTCACTTTGCATGGATAATTCCTTGCCAATAGTGGTGTTCGATATATTCAAACCTGGAAATTTGAAAGCCATTCTTTCGGGTGAGCACGTCGGAACTCTGATTAACGACGTAGCCAGTACATAATCGTTCATTTCGGGCGGTCTTGTAGGTGGCAATATTTTGCTGCCAGTTGTATTTTTTGTGATAGCAGTTGGGGTTCGTTGGTCATCTGCTGAATATAGGTTCGGGAGATAATACGATGCTGGAAGAAACTCTCAGCGAAGCCAAAAATAAAATGTCCGATACCGTCGAAGTCTTGAAACGTGAAATGGCTGGCGTTAGAACCGGACGTGCTTCGACTGGACTTGTCGAAAACTTGAAGATCGACTACTTCGGCAGCGAAATGCCGCTGAACCAGCTAGCCCAAATCTCAGTTGGCGATGCACGGCTTCTGGTAATCCAGCCCTGGGACAAGAACGCTGTCGACCCTATCGCCAAGGCGATCCAAAACTCCGATATGAGCATTTCGCCTAATATCGACGGCGCAATAATTCGACTCAATTTGCCACCATTAACTGAAGAACGCCGTCGTGATTTAGTGCGTACCGTCAAGGCACGTGGCGAAGAGAGCAAGGTTTCTATCCGAAGCTCACGCCGTGATGCCCAGGACACTATCCGTATGATCGAAAAAGAGGGTGAGGCATCGCAAGACGATTGCCAGCGCGCTCTGAAAGATCTTCAAAAACTGACAGACGGTGCAGTTGCACAGATCGATGCCACTTCGACTGATAAAGAAGAAGAGGTTATGCAGGTTTAATCCTGCATCTTTCCTGACCACAGGTGACCAGATCGCTGGCACCTCGGACTGGCCCAAACTGAACATGACCGCAAACCCTGAAGCATCCAAGCACACCGAGAAAGCCAACATGGCTGTACCTCATCATGTGGCGATCACCATGGATGGAAACGGTCGATGGGCCGAGTCGCGCGGGCTCGATGTTTCTGAAGGGCATCATGCCGGGTTCGAAAATCTTCAGCGTATCGTCGCCGATTTCGCAAATCGAGGAGTCGCCTATCTGACACTCTTTGCGTTTTCGACCGAGAACTGGGATCGGCCTGAATCGGAAGTGAACGGTATTCTGGAACTTGCGATAGCTGTCATCGCCCACGAGGCAGAACAGCTCAACGAAAATGGTGTTCGAATAAAGCATTTGGGGCGGGTAGACCGTCTTTCACCAGAGCTTCGAGAAGAGCTTGAACTGGCCGTGAAGAAAACGGAAAACAACACCCTCCTTACGCTCGCAATCGCCTTCGATTACGGTGGGCGTGCTGAGATCGTGAACGCGGCAAAAGAGTTGATCGCAGAGGGCACGCCTCTCGAAGAGATCGACGAAAGCAAATTCGCTGAACATCTCTACACAGCGGATATGCCTGACGTAGATCTTCTGATCCGCACAGGTGGCGACTTCCGAATCAGCAACTTTTTACTGTGGCAAACTGCTTATTCCGAGCTCTATTTTTCGGAAATAATGTGGCCCGATTTCTACGGCGAACATGTCGATCTTGCCTTCGAATCGTTCAACGAACGAAAACGACGCTTTGGCAAGCGAATTTAGGTTGCCAGCAGCACCAGTCGAGAATTTTCCGAACGCGTCCACGCCCCTGGCAAATCCTGGCGCAAGTTCGCCCGTAACGCCGAGCAACAGCAGGAATACCCGTTGCGAATCCGAATAATCAGCGCAGCCGTTGGCGTTCCACTCGTGTTGCTAGCAATCTGGCTGGAACTGCCGGGCATCGCCGTGCTTACTGTTGCAGCCGGGATCATCGGCGGATTCGAACTCGATCGGATGATGCGCCCCGACGGCAGTCGTGCAGGGGCCATTCGAATGGTTTCCCTCATGATGGGGCCAGCCACACTCGCAGCAGTTGCGGCATGGATGGTGGTGGACGGCCGCATAGAAGGCGACCTGCTGCCGATAACAATCGCAGTGATCTTCGCACTGGCGCTGCTGCTCCGAGGTACCGCCACTCTCGGCAGGTCATCTTCGAATCGAAAAGCTAGCGATTGGGTCTTCTGGGTGTTCGCCGCATACGTTGGCCTAACCCTTGCCCACGCTCCAGTGCTTGTGAACCTGAACACCGGCCGTGAGCTTATTCTACTGGCGATACTGACAACGTTCGCCATCGACTCGACCGCACTATTCGTTGGTGTGTCGCTAGGTCGTCACAAACTTGCACCAAAGATCAGCCCGAAGAAATCGTGGGAGGGTGCAGTTGGTGGTGTTGTTGGCGGAGTGATCGCTGCAATCGTGATCGACGCCGCATTTGATATCCAGTTCTCGCTTCTCGCAGCAGGAATCCTTGGCGCAGTACTCGGCGTAGTTGGTGTCATGGGAGACCTCTACGAATCGTGGATCAAACGACGGGCAGAAGTGAAAGACAGCGGCACTTTAATACCCGGACATGGCGGAATTCTGGACCGATTGGATAGCGTGATTCCTAACTTAACGGTCGTATACTGGGCTGCAGTATGGAGCGGAATATAAAAAAGCTGGTAATTCTGGGTTCGACAGGCTCTGTCGGAACGCAGACTCTCGACATTGTTAGAGCATTCCCCGATCACTTCGAAGTGGTTGGGCTGTGCAACGGATTCAACACGCCTCTTTTCAAAGCGCAACTCGACGAATTCAAGCCGAAATACTTCAGCACTCTTGGCGATATCGAATCGGGATACGGCGGTGCGAAAGCAGCCCCAGCCGAGGAAATAGCGGCCCTTCCCGAAGTCGATATTGTTGTCGCAGCAACCGTCGGTTGCGTTGGAATGCCAGCTTCGATTGCCGCTCTTAAAGCCGGTAAGACGCTCGGACTTGCGAACAAAGAAGTCATCGTCATGTCAGGCAATCTATTGATCGAAACCGCCCGCGAAGGCGGTGCGACCATTCTGCCGATCGATAGTGAGCCTTCTGCGATTTGGCAGTGCCTTGAAGGCGAAGTGAGCGAACCGTCACGGCTGATCATCACGGCTTCCGGCGGAGCGTTCAGGGACCGTACATGGGCATCGCTCGACGATGTAACCCCTGAGCAGGCACTCAAGCACCCCACCTGGACGATGGGCGGCAAGATCACTATCGATTCAGCAACACTGATGAACAAAGCGTTCGAAGTAATCGAGTCACGATGGTTGTTTGGTATCCCGTTTGATCAGATCGACGTCACGATTCATCGCCAGAGCATCGTTCATTCGATGGTCGAATTTGCCGACGGCACGCTGAAAGCTCAGCTGGGTCCAACAAGCATGGGGCAGCCGATTCAACACGCATTGTTCTACCCCGAACGACAGCCAAACCGCGATCTTCCAAAACTCGACGCGGTGACGATGGGATCGCTAACGTTCGAAAAAATGGACCAATCTCTGTACCCATGTTTCGAACTGGCACTCGATTACGGCAAGCGGGGCGGTACCTATTCCGCAGCACTCGCCGGAGCCGACGAAGCCGTCGTTGATCTGTTCTTGAACGGCAAAATCAAATTCACACAGATACCTGATTTGGTTGCCGAAACCCTCGCCGCGCACACCTCGATCGCCGATCCTTCGATCGACGACACTATCGAAGCTGCCACTTGGGCTACTGAAACCACACTTGCGCGCCACAATCACTCCACAATTCTCAGCTAGCATTAACTTCATATGCCAGAAACAGTATTTTTCGGCGTCGTCACGTTCCTACTCGTGCTCGGCCCCCTCGTCATCCTTCATGAACTAGGCCATCTTTGGACTGCGCGCCGATTCGGCGTGAAGACCCTCGAATTTGGATTCGGATACCCGCCGCGAGCCGGTGGTATCTGGAGCGGTGCGACTCAGGTTTCGATCGACGATGAAACCGTATTTGAGATTGATCGCGACTCTCTAGTAAACAAGCTCGTAACCGTTCGCACCATGCTCGATGAGCAGAGCAATCAGATTGCCGTCAGCATTCGTAAACGTGCGAAGGGCGACGACGGCGAGGCTTCGAGTGGTGGCCTGATCGTCACAGGCAAGGTGAAGGCGATCGACGATGGCCAGATTGTCGTTGCCGACATGCTGTGGTCGTTCAACTGGCTTCCGCTCGGTGGATTCGTTCGCATGGTCGGTGAAGAGAGCAGCGCATCTGCCGACTCACTGGGCAGCAAGCCCCGATGGCAGCGTGTTGTTGTTATGGCTGCCGGCGCGGCTGTGAACGCGGTTATTCCGTTTATTTTGCTTCCGCTTGTACTCATGATCCCCGCCGAAAAACCGGTTGGCGATGTAACGATCGTGACTGTCTTCCCGGGTTCACCCGCCGATATGGCCGGTATCAAGCCCGGCGATAAGATCATCAAGGTAGACGGTCGAAATATCGACAACACCTCCGAGCTTCAACAAGCGGTAACAGTGAAGCTGGGTGCCGAAAGTACTTGGGAAATGGAATCGGGCGTTCCCAATCTGTTTGCACGTCCTGCTGAACCGCAGTTCCAATATACCGGCGATTACACAAAGGTCACGCTCATTCCACGTTGGAGGCCGCCGGGTCGTTTGGTGGTCGCCGAAGTCAACGATGCTGAAACCGAGATGGCGCTAGGTCGAGCTCGAGTGTTCGATATATCGGTTGGACTCAACACACTGATCACTGTGGTCAACGAGCCGACCGACAGGCTTTACGAAATATCTATCGAAGACGCGGCCCGTCTTGATCCTCCAGCAGCGCTTGGCGACATCCTTAGAGTTGTCGCTGAAGCTGAAAATGGTGGCAAGGAAATATCACTTGCCGACGCACGACTCCACGACAACGGACTTGGGATCAACACCCGTGTTCAAGAAGGTGCCACAGGCGTTCAGATTTCTACTGAAAACCGAGAGATCCAAAAAGTGGGCATGAGCCCTCTAGAAGCGTTCCCACTCGGATGGCGCCACTCACTCGACACGATGGTGCTGACTCGAAACGCACTCACCACCAAGATTATTGGCAGCTCGAACCCGCAGTTCGAGGGCCGCAGTATGGCCGGGCCAATCGGTATTGGCCAGCTCACCGGTGAAATCGCTGTGGCAGATGTCGGACTCGCTGCGAAGATCATTACATTCGCCACACTCGCTGCCACTTTGAGCCTTTCGCTGGCAATACTGAATATCCTGCCAATACCGGCTCTTGATGGCGGGCGAATCTTCTTCGTATTCGTTGAAATAGTACGACGCGGCAAGCGCATTTCACCTGAGCGTGAAGGGCTTGTTCACCTGATCGGATTTGCACTGCTAATCGGATTGATCGCAGTGATTTCGGTGCAGGATGTCACTGCTATCATCAAGGGCGAATCGTGGCTCCCATAGGCCGTTTCAATCTGGCCAGCAACTTCCGTTCGGAAAGCAGAGCTTGAATTGACACTGTCGCAGGCACGTAGAAACCAGATGCTCATCGCTGGTATTTCCACCGTGCTGCTGTCGATTCTCTGGGCGGTTGGCGATCTGCCCCGTTCGATGTACTTCGCACTCGTCCCAGTCATCATCGCCCTCTGGATTCCAGCCGTGCTCGCCCACAAGCAGCGGGAAGGCTCCCGAAGCTGGAACGTATTCTTTGGCCTCCTCGGCATCGCCGTCATAGCGGTGGTTGTACGAGCTGTTTGGCTGATCGGCCGAGGGTGAATCACACCCCCGCTCGATATTCGACTCGTCGTACGGCTTGTTGACCGGTAAAATTGTTTGGCGGCAATTTCCGCGGCGACCGTATTTGGAGACAGTAACCTGGCAGCGAGAGACAATACCCATTCTGTGAGCGTCGGTGGCGTGATGATCGGCGGCGGCAACCATGTTGTTGTTCAGTCGATGACCGATACCGATACAGCCGACATTGCCGCGACAGTCGCTCAAGTGAAGCTACTTGCCGATGCCGGCAGCGAGATTGTTCGCGTTACGGTGAATAACGCCGCTGCTGCCGAAGCGGTTCCTGAAGTGAGCAAACGACTCGCTCAGCTGGGCTGCACAGTTCCACTCGTTGGCGACTTTCACTTCATCGGGCACCGCCTGCTTCGTGATTATCCCGAGATGGCCAAGACCCTGGCCAAGTTCCGTATTAATCCAGGCAACGTTGGTCGAGGCGTGCGGCACGACGAGAACTTCTCCACGTTCATCGAGATCGCTAAAGACCTCGGTAAGCCGGTTCGAATCGGCGTGAACGCCGGAAGCCTTGACCCCGATGTAATGGCATCCAAGATGGACGACAACTCACGGGTAGCGGAGCCTCTAAGTTCTGAACAAGTAGAGAACCAGGCACTTGTCGAAAGCGCACTTTCCAGTTCCGAAGCAGCACTCGAAATCGGGCTTACTCACGAACAGATCATCATCTCTTGCAAGGTTTCCCGTCTTCCGCAAATGGTCGCTGTGTACCGAGAACTATCTGAAAAAACCAATGTGCCGCTTCACCTTGGTCTGACCGAGGCGGGCATGGGCCAAAAGGGAATCGTGACCACGACCGCCGCACTGAGTACGCTGCTAGAGCAGGGCATTGGCGACACGATTCGAGCTTCGCTAACTCCGGAGGTCGGTGGCGACAGGGCGAAAGAAGTTCGACTCTGCCAGGATATTTTGCAAGCCATCGGGCTTCGACGATTCCGTCCCTCGGTGACAGCCTGTCCCGGTTGTGGGCGTACTACGTCGACATTGTTCCGGGAACTTGCTCAGGACATTCAGATTCATATCGATGAGAAGCTGCCTGAGTGGCAGTCTCGTTATCCCGGTTCAGAGTCGCTACAAGTGGCCGTGATGGGCTGCGTGGTGAACGGTCCGGGTGAATCGAGAGCAGCCAACATTGGCATTTCATTGCCGGGCTCTGGTGAGGATCCTAAAGCACCTGTCTTCGTAGACGGTGAGCGTGTGAAGTTCCTATCGGGACCGAAGATCGCATCCGACTTCATCGACATGGTCGAGACCTACGTCGAGACAACGTATAACGGGTAGTGTTGAGATAGCAGAGTGACTCTGCTGGTTAAGGTCCTCTCCCAGGGGAGAGGATTTAGGTGAGGGTGGAATCGGCCACTATCACCAACTGTCGATACCTCCCTCATCCCAACCTTCTCCCGAGGGAGAAGGGGCCGTAGACCCCTAGCCCAACTTCACTGCGGTCCCGTACGCCAGAATTTCTGATGCGCCAGCGGCGATCATCGAGGTCGTGTAGCGCACGCTAACCACGGCATCGGCGCCCTCCGACTCTGCCTGAGCAACCATTCGCCGAGTAGCCATCTCACGAGTCTCAGCCTGCAAAGTAGCGTATTCCGAAATCTCTCCGCCAACCAAATTGCGAAGTGAAGCCATGATGTCGCGACCCGCATGGCGCGCTCGAACAGAGTTGCCTCTGGCAATCCAGATGATCTCGGTAATTTCCCGCCCGGGAATATCTTGAGTAGTCGTAACGATCATTGCAGGTCTCTTTCGTACTTACGGTATCCGGTGAGTGGATCTGGATGAGTCACTCGCTTTTTCTGATTCGAGATTACCGCATCGGTACTCATATATCGCCAAAAATCCATGAGTAGTTGATATCGGATCCGAGTCCAAACATGGCTCAGCCGTGCGTAAGATATTGGCCATCTCCCTTTCGGAGTAATTGGCGAATCAGCCGTCCGTGAGAGCGGACCATACGCACAGGTGATTTTCTTGGAACTGAACTGGCACGAAATCGATCGATTCCTGATGGGCGAAGCCTGGTCGGGATCGCTGATAAAGCAGCACTTAACCGAACTCGCCGATGTCATTGGACCCCGCTGGGGAGGCTCCCCGGAAGACCGCCGGGCTGCTGAGTACATCCGGTCTCAAATGGAAATCGCTGGCTTAGATCGAGCGGATATCGAACCGTTCACGATGGAATCGTGGAATCACGGTGATGTATTGATCACGTTGCCAGACGACAACGATAGAAAAATCGCAGCACTGCCGTTCCTAAGGTGCAAAGCGATTAATGTGACGACTCTGCTGGTAGACGCCGGGTTTGCTTCCCCACATGAAGTGGATGCACTTGGCGACCGGATCAAGGGATCGGTCGTGCTCGCCAATATAAACCCCGAACCGTTCACAGCAGCCGAGCCGTTCACCGCTCGTGTGGCGGCTGGCAAAGGCTGCTGCGGCCTGTGTGATCGCCATTGAGCCAAAGACGGGCGGTCGGATGGAGTACGCCAACTCCGACGAATGGCTAAACGTAGGACCTCAGAAGGACGCCATAGCGGTTGTGAAGACCAGTTCGGAAGACGGGGCGTATCTACAGCGCATCGCCAGTTCAGCGCCCCGTATCCACGTTTCTGTCGATGCGAAGTATTTCGATTACGAGGCTTACAACACGATCGCCGAAATCAAAGGCGAAACCCATTCTGAACGACACCTGATCCTCGCCGGCCACCACGACACCGTGCTCAAAGCACCCGGCGGAAACGACAACACGTCGGGGACAATCGGCGTGATGGAAACGGCGCGGATCATGGCCGCGTTGAGCCGTGAACTAGGGGTGAAGCCGGGAATGTCGATTCGCTTTGCTACGTGGAGTGCCGAGGAACAGCACTTGCAGGGCTCAAAGGCCTACGTTGCCCGTCATTACTTAGAGGGGGCAGCGGACCGAGAGTCAGCACCGCTACTGAACATCAACCTCGATGAGCTATCGACCGGCCACATGAAAGGCATCGTTCTGGCGTTCCCGCATCTGAGACGGTTCATGCAGTCGCAACTCGACACGATGGACGACGGCCTGAAGTGCCACGTTCTCGATCATATGGATGCCCATTCAGATCACTTCCCGTTCGTTGAGCAGGCTATAGACGCTTCGATTACGTGGCGATGGCGATTCTGGGGGCGACACGAGGATGCCAACTTCCATCACGAAGTTGGTGATGCGGCGAACAAGTTAAATGTGCGGGAATTGAAGGAATACGCTGGGCAGCTTGCCCGGTTATTGCTGCGGCTATCGCATGTTGCGCCAGAAGATTGGCCCAAAAATCCGCTAACGATTTCCGATGTGAACCAGATGATCGAGCGCGACGCTGGAAGCCATCACGCGGTGTTCCATTAGCTGACAACTGGACTACAGCTAACTCTTGAATTCGTCCAAATGATCCGTATCCCAGAATCCGGGGAAGTGTGGAGCGTTGCTCTCGGTATCGACCGTAATCAGCGCACCGTACGGCATAGTTTCGCGGCGTTTCGAGTCGAACAGATCTCTACCTTCGAGATGATCGATGATCGTCCCGATCACACCTTCGTGCAGAAAAGCTGCGACCGTATTCAGGCGCCGTGAAGCGCAGGCTGCCAGCATTTCAGCAAATCCAACCTTCACTCTGCGGCTGAACTCTGGAATAGTTTCGCCACCCAGACTTTTGAAGTCGACGTGATAGTCGCCCGTAACGATTCTGGCCTTTACAGAATCCGGTGCGTCCCAAATATTCCCGGTATCGAGTTCAGCCAGGTCGGGTATCTGGTGTACCGACTGACTGGTGATGGTGGAGAAGTGCTCGCCCGTTTCTACCGCACGCGGCACGTTGCTGGTGAACGAAGCCTCAGGGTTAAGCACCGCAATCCTTTGAGCTGCCTGAGTTGCCTGTTGGCGGCCCAGTTTGGTCAGACCTGCATTGGGCACATACAGCCCGTCACCACCCATCTGGGGCTGTCCGTGACGCACGAGGTGAATAATCATCGAGTGATTCTACGAGGTGGCTCGCCATTTAGTCGCTATGAATGTCGCAACACGGTCGAAACTGTCTCGCCAAGCGCCATGTTCGACTAGAATCCCGAAGCATGAGAGAACGTCACCACCGCTCCGATAGCAAACACCCCAAGGCTTGCACCTGCACGACATGCCAGGCACGCCGTCTTGAGGCTGCCCGCCCGAAAGTGAAGAAGAAGCGAAAGCCGAAGTCTCAGCGAGGCAAAGGCTCGAAGAAGCAGGTGGCCGATGCGGCTCTAAAGGATGTGATGGACATGTTGGGGCTAGACGACAGTGACAAGAACGAGAAATAGCTGAATGACAGACTCCCAGAAATCGAAAATCGGTCTTATCGGTGCGGGCTGGTGGGCCACTGCGAATCACCTACCGGTGTTAGTGGAACGAGACGACATCGAGCTTGCCAGTGTGTGTCGACTCGGTGCCGATGAACTGCAGCAGGTGAAATCCAAGTTCGGATTCACCCATGCCACAGAAAACTACGAAGAGCTTCTCGAAACTCCCGGTCTAAAAGGGGTCGTAGTCGCTTCGCCGCACACCCTTCATTACGAACACGCCCTTGCCGCCCTCAAAAAGGGCTTACACGTGCTTTGCGAGAAGCCGATGACTACGAAAGCCAGCGAAGCCCGAGCCCTGGTCGATGAGGCTGAACGACAAGGCGTTGAGCTAATGATTCCTTATGGATGGCACTACAGCGAGTTCATTCAGGAAGCGAAACGCCGTATGGACGAAGGCGCGGTTGGCGAAATTGAATTCGTGATGTGCCACATGGCTTCACCCGTGCGCGCCCTTCTTGAAGGCAAGAAATTTCTATCGACCGGCGGTGGCGCGGGCGACAACATGTTCGAGCCTGCTGCCGAGACTTGGGCCGACCCTGTTATTGCTGGTGGCGGATATGCGTTGGCTCAAATGTCGCACTCGGCAGGATTGGCCTACTGGCTCACTGGTTTGGCTGCCGAATCAGTTGTAGCTCTCACATCGGCTCCAACCAGCAAGGTCGAACTGTACGATTCGTTCTCCGTTCGGTTCAAGGGTGGTGCGATAGGCTCATTCAGTGGAGCCGGTGCGCTCCCCGACAACCAGCAATTCCAGCTCGACGTGCGCATTTTCGGCTCGGAAGGCGTGATGACTGTTGACTGCGATAGGGCCAGACTCGAAGTGATCCGCCATGATGGCAACAACTTCAACATGGACCTCCAGCCCGATGCCGGAGAGTATTTCGGTGGAGGACCAACGGCTAACTTTGCCGATATCGTTACCGGCAAGGGCTCAACCAACTGGGCTCCCGGGTGGGCCGGCATGCGAGCCGTCGAAATGATTGACGCTGCATATCGTTCCGTGGAATCAGGGCACACTGAATCGGTTTGAACTAAGTGGCGGTAACAGTGCGTGTGCCCACCCATGTGTAAACCGCAATGAGCCATAGGGGTCACGTCTGACCCAATGAGCCAGTAGTTTTACTTGTGGCGAACCTTTATGTGATCCCACAGAAACCAACTGGTCATATCCGCGATAGGCCACGGGGTTCAATACTGGGGATATGCCGGTGCAGCAGCACTGGTTTTCACACGGTAGAAATACGGTCTCAGCCCCCCCTATGGCACAAGCCGAATCGACATACCCCTCGAAGACGACTCAACCTCGTCGGCTACAAAGCTGGCTTTCAAAGGTTAGTAGTTGGACTTCACGTCGAGACGACACGGCCGAACTTCTACTGGAAGCCGGACAGATACTCGGAGATAACTTCGAGTCGCCCAATCACCCGGATAGATTTGCAGCCCACCTGGCGAAAATGATCGACTTCGATTATTTTTGCCTCGCTCAAGTAGATCATTCTGAGTGGACCGTTGAGAACTTGTTCCAGTACGGAACAAGGATCAATGGATTGTCCGACGCCTGGTCGATAAGCCTCGACGCTGTGCCCCAGCCAGAGGTGTTTTCGACCAAGTCAGCAGCAATGTGCGAGGTTGAGCAGGCTGCCCATAGTGGCAAATCGCCGGCCTGGTGGATGTACAGAGCAGGTTTGCGGTCAATGATCACTGCCCCGATCATCGCAGATGGCACTGTAATTGGCGTTTTCATGGTTGCATCTCGTATGCCCCATACCTACGACAACGCCAACGTCTACACCGCACAAATGCTGGCTGACGCAGTTGCTGGTTCGTTCGCGAACCTACGTTTACACAAGCGATTGCGTCGTGAACTAATCGAACGCGAAACGGTCTCCGCTCTCGCCAAAACGATCAGTTCTTCGCTGGATATCGAAAGTTCTATGCCCGATTTCGCGCAGGATCTTTGGAAAATTATTCCAGCAAATGGTGTTTCAATTTCGCTGGCAACAGGAGTCGATGACGACACTGAAGTCCGTTGGTCTTTCGGTGAGACTCCTGTTGCTAGCGATTCACCTCAACACCGTATTTTGACTGCAGATATGAAGGTCGGAGATTCCAATGTCGGAACGCTTTCCGTAATTGTTAATTCTCGACACCGATACACACGGCACCATCTTTCACTGCTCAGCACCGTTGCATCAAACGTAGCTGGTGCGATCGCCGCCGCAGAAATGCACGCTCGCTCAATGCAGCTGGCAGAAACCCGCATCGAGTGGGAACGCGCAGAAGCCGAAAGCCGTGAATTGCAACGTGTTGCAACTGCAAAATCAGATTTTCTAACTACGGTTTCTCACGAGCTGCGAACACCGCTCACAAGTATTCTGGCCTTCGCCGATATGCTGAAACGCAACAAGCTAGGCAATCTTCTTGAAAAGCAGGAGCGCCAGCTAGGAATCATTCAGCGCAGCGGTCGACGACTCGCCGTGTTGATCGATGACCTGCTCGACGCTACTCATATCGAAGAGGGAAAATTCGAGCTTGAGCCAACTAGGTTCGATATAGTCGACGTTTTGGCAGAACTTACGGAGTCGTTCACGCCGATCCTTTCGGAAGCCAACCAGAATCTGATTCTCGATCTGCCGTCTGACCCAATTGAAATGTTCGCCGATCAGACTCGACTGTCGCAGGTAATTTCGAATCTTGTAACAAACGCTTCGAAGTATTCCCCCGAAAACACCGAAATTATTGTTGCTGTTGAACCCCACGGCGAGGGTGGTGTGGAAATTAGAGTGGAAGATCAGGGCATTGGGATTGAAACCGGAGATATCTCCCACATCTTTGCCGCCTTCTTCCGAGCCGACAACGAAGGCACCCGTGCACAGTCTGGTACCGGAATTGGTCTCTACTTCTGCAAAACGATAGTCGAGTTCCACAGTGGCAACATTTCGGTAGTCAGTAAACCAGACGTCGGCACGACAATGACCATCAGAATGCCTCGTGAATTTACCGATGATGAGGTCGAAACCGAGTCTTCTGAGTCGATCGCCGCTTAACACGCCCAATTCTGTTCTTCGTAATCTACTCAGAGTCTTGCGGCGGGAACGTATACTCTCCTCACGTAGCCCACTTTATTTTCTGTGCTTCAGCACTGGGTGAGCGCGCCTGAGACTATTCGTTGCCTGATTCCGCGATAAGTGATCGAAAATTTAAAATTCTCGTAATCGAGGATGATCGAACCCTGCGGGAAGCACTGCGCTACAACCTTGTGGCAGAAGGCTACGAAGTGCTCGTTGCCGATGACGGCGGAGAAGGCCTGATAAGCGCCCGCCAAGACGGTCCGGACGTGATCGTGCTGGATCTAATGCTGCCGAGTTTGAGTGGTCTTGAGATTTGCAAAGCGATTCGCCGCGACGGATCCATCGTTCCGATCATTATGCTAACCGCTCGTGATTCCGAACTCGACCGCGTTGGCGGACTGGAATCAGGCGCCGACGACTACGTTACAAAGCCTTTCAGCATGCGTGAATTACTGGCGAGAGTTGGCGCCCAGATCAGGCGTATGGACATGCTCAAGTCGGTTTCGCAATCGACTGCCGATCAGATTATCGATCTTGGCAATCTCGTTATTAACCGGGGTTCTCGTGGCGTGACTCTTGACGGAAAACAGCTAGATTTGCGCCCCCGTGAGTTTGATTTACTTGCTCATTTGGCAGCAAATCCAGGCCGGGTTTACACCCGCGACCAGCTACTACAAGATGTCTGGGGTTTCGAGTATTCTGGTGACACTCGCACCGTCGATGTTCATGTACGGTGGCTCCGCCTCAAGATCGAGAAAGATCCGTCGAAGCCTACGTTGTTGGGTACAGTGCGTGGAGTTGGTTATCGAATAAGCGTGTGAACGCCCGCGGTTCATACGTGAATAATGAATTTGAATGTTGGAGTAGCAGTAGTTGGGCAACATCTCCCTAAGATGGCGAATGCTAATAGAGACAAGCTTGCTGATTGCGCTTGTCGCCGCCGGAACACTGATGTTTGGTGTTGTGGGAACGATTCTGGCGGGCGTACTAGCTACGGTTGCCGTTCTGTACCGATCTCTACGCCTTACTCGACAATTTTCTGATTTAACCGAAGATGTTGTTCGTACAACGTCGATAGATCGCAATCATCGATTGGATCCAACTGGCCCTGCTGAGCTCACGAGGCTAGCTCGTGCTGTGAATCGCCTGGTCGACCGCGTAGCCGACGATATTCGCGATGACACTGCGGAACGTATTCGACTCGCTTCGATACTCGACTCAATGCGAGAGGGCGTTGTGGTCGTCGATGATCAGGGTGTAATCGAATCGGCGAATCCGGCTGCTGGTGAAATGCTTGGTGCAATCGGCGCGGTCGAACATGGCATGCAGTTGACCTCGCTAACCAATCATCCTGACGTAATTCGAGTCGTGAAGATGTCGATCGAAACCGAGCAACAAACGGCTTCGGAAATCGAACTGTTCGACAATCAACGAACTCTCATGGCGATGGCCACGCCATATCCCCGACCCGACACCGATTCAGTGCGGGCCTTGCTTCTGCTGACTGACCTGACAGATATTCGCAGGCTCGACATTACCCGCCGAGAATTCGTATCCAACGCATCGCACGAACTCCGCACGCCGCTCGCCGGAATACGTGCTTCGGCTGAAACGCTGCAGCACGGGGCAATCGATGATTCCGAGGGTCGAGAACAGTTCCTCACTATGATTCGCGAAGACGTCGATCGCATGGATATGTTGATCACGGAGATGCTCGAGCTTTCTAGGCTTGAGTCGGGTGAATCGGTGCTGGAATTTCTTGATGTAGCTCCAAAAACTCTAGTAGATGCTGCAATGAAGCAGTTTTCCGCTGTGGCCGGAGAGTCGCAACTTGAGTTGCTTTCGAACATCTCGACCGATCTCCCTGCGGTTTCGGTAGATGCTGACAAAATCGACCATGTGTTCACGAATTTGATCAGCAACGCTGTGAAATGGACTCGTGCGGGCGGAAAAATCACAGTCAAAGCATGGGCCGACGATGACACCGTCTGGTTCAGCGTCGCCGACACCGGTTTAGGGATCGAACCGGAACATTTGCCTCACATCTTCGAACGGTTCTTCAAGACCGACGCGGCTCGATCGCAACCCGGCACCGGGCTGGGGCTTTCGATTGCCCGCCACATTGTCGATGCACACGGCGGTGTGATTTCCGCCACCAGCACGGTGGGCGAGGGCAGTGAGTTTGCCTTTACGGTTCCGAGTAGCCACTCGTAGCGGTTTGCCTCTTCGGGTGAACGGTGCGCACGGTGTTTATTCGATTTAGCGCAACTTGCAGCAGTTTTAGATTAGTTCACGAGAACGCCGCTCCAGTTAACGTCGAGTTAATGCAGGTCGACGAGTCTTTAAGCGCACGGTCACACAATGTAACTTTGACACCACGGAACTTGCGCCGAGAATAACGGCCGCCCAGCGACATCAGAATGATTCGAATGGCATCTAGAAACAAATCAAAATATATGTTCATCGCAATGACGATGCTGGCCGTTTTGATATTCACTACGTGTAGTGATGGTGCTTCTCGAGAAATTCTTATCGACGGTTCTTCAACCGTTTTCCCAATATCCGAAGTTGTGGCTGAAGAGTTCAGGAAAGACAACCCCGGAGTTCAAATTCCACTGGGTATTTCAGGAACCGGTGGCGGATTCAAGCGATTCGTAAGAGGCGAAACCGATATTTCGGACGCTTCCCGCCCCATAAAAGACTCTGAGAGAGCTGAAGCCGCGGAAAACGGAATCGAATTCACCGAATTCACGGTCGCATACGACGGTCTTTCGGTCGTTGTGCATGCTTCGAACGACTTCGCAACGTGTCTGACTGCTGCCGAGCTCAAGATGATCTGGGAACCGGGTTCGAAGGTGAACAACTGGAACCAGGTTCGTAATGAATATCCGGACCGGGTTCTTCGGCTATATGGCCCCGACTCAGACTCCGGAACATTCGACTACTTCACCGATGCGATAAACGGTGATGAAGATCTCAGTAGAGACGACTACACCGCTTCGTCCGACGACAACGTTCTGGTTCAGGGCGTATCGGGCGATCAGGCCTCGATGGGCTACTTCGGGTTCGCCTACTACACGTTCAACAAGCACGTGCTAAACGTCTTATCTGTCGACGACGGAGACGGATGCGTGACCCCGAGTACGGAATCGATCAACGACGGCAGCTACAGTCCGCTATCGAGGCCGATGTTTATCTACGTGAGCAACGAATCATTGCAGCGCACCGAAGTGAAATCGTTTATCAAGTTCTATCTGCTAAACGCGGGCGAACTGGCCGAATTGGTTGGGTATGTGGGCCTTCCGGAAGCCGATTACCAGGCTCAACTCGCCCTTCTCGACTAACCACTCGTTTCTCGACTGCTATTGGCTCTTCGAACTCGTTTTTCGTCTAAATCTGTAACCGTGAGTTAACAATTAGCACCGAAACTAGAGATCAGAGTCCAATCGGCTCTAGCGTGTGCTGAGACTTTTATTTTCGATCTTGAACGATGTTCCTGGCGACCTTCGCCCTAAAGCCTGAAAAAGGCCGCATCGAGCACAATGTCAACGACTACCAACCTCGAACCTAATCAGGATTTGATCGACCGGGTCGCCCGCCGTCGCCGTCATCAAAAAACCGAACAGAAGGCCATCACGGTGCTGCTGTTCTTGGCAGCGCTGATTTCGGTTCTGACGACAGTTGGAGTCATCGTCCTACTGGTGTCTCAAAGCGCCGGCTTCTTCGCTGAAGTATCGATCTGGAAATTCCTCACCGGCACAGAATGGGCACCTCACCTCTCGCCAGAAAAATCTGGTGTGGTGGAACTGGTAAGCGGCACCCTGCTGGTAGCAGTAGTGGCGGGAATAGTTTCGCTTACGCTGGGTTTGGGAGCCGCGATATTCCTTTCCGAGTACGCCCCCGAGAAGCTCAGGCAAATACTGAAGCCAATTCTCGAAGTACTGGCAGGCATTCCAACAGTGGTCTACGGCTACTTCGCTCTGACGTTTATGACCCCATTGTTCCAGACATTGTTCGGGTCTGAACAAGTAAGTATTTTCAACGCACTCTCGGCGGGAATCGTGATGGGTTTGATGATCATGCCGATGGTTTCAACCTTGAGTGAAGATGCCATGGTCGCCGTTCCTCGTTCGCTCCGAGACGCCGCCTACGCTCTTGGTGCAACCCGGTTCGAAGTCGCTACCAAAGTCGTCATGCCAGCTGCTCTTTCGGGAATCGTAGCTTCGTTCATTCTGGCTATGTCACGTGCCATCGGCGAAACGATGATCGTGAAGATCGCCGCAGGTGCACAGCCAAACCTGACCCTGAATCCGCTTGAAAGCATTCAAACGATGACGGCCTACATCGTGCAGATCAGTGGTGGTGAGGCTGCACAGGGCTCGTTTGAGTACAAGACGATCTTCGCTGTCGGCCTGCTGCTGTTCACGATGACTCTTATTATGAATATTGTCGGCCGCTGGGTCATTTCCCGCTTCAGGCAGCAGTACGAATAGATATGAACAAGCCCAGCATCATTTCAATAGGAGATCGCAGTAGAACCACTCGGCGCATGATTCGGGTGTGGCGCGACCGCGTATTCGTTGTTGGTTTCGTAATGTCTGTAGCAGCTGGCGTGTTGGGCTTAGCCGCGTTGTTACTGGACGTGCTGGCCGACGGATTGCCGTATTTGAACTGGAATTTCATTTCAAGCTATTCATCATACGAACCGGGCAAGGCCGGAATTCTCGGACCGCTTGGCGGAACGCTGTGGATCGCCGGACTGACAGCTCTGTTCACAATTCCGCTCGGTGTTGCAACAGCAATATATCTTGAAGAATTCGCCAGCAAGAACAGACTGAACCGTCTGATCGAACTGAACATCGCTAATCTCGCTGGCGTACCGAGCGTGATCTATGGATTGCTCGGGTTGGCTATGTTCGTGCAGTTCCTATTCGGTGGCTCTCGAAACGTCACAGCCGGTGCGCTGACCATGACGTTACTGGTGTTGCCAATTGTCGTTATCGCCTCGCAGGAAGCCATCAAGGCGGTTCCAGCAAGCTATCGTGACGCCGCCTACGCAATGGGTGCGAACAAGTGGCAGGTCGTGAAGTCGGTCGTTCTGCCGCAGGCGATGCCCGGCATGATGAGCGGAATAATTCTGGCGTTATCGAGGGCGATCGGTGAATCGGCCCCGATTCTGATCATCTCGTCACTTGTTGTCGTGACTTTCGTGCCGACCACCCCAGATTCCAGCTTCACAGTTCTGCCACTCCAGATCTTCACGTGGATCGGTCACCAGAACCCAGAGTTCCGTGGCATTGCGGCCGCTGCGATTATCGTTCTTCTTGGTTTACTGTTGAGTATGAATGGCGTTGCGATCTGGATTCGCAACAAGTACCAGGTTCGACCAGAGCAGTAGAGCGGCGTGTGGCGTTATCATTCCGCCATGCCAGATCATCCGCCGGCTTCCGCCTACAACGCCCGACTTACCGATGCACTAATCAGTGCCATAACTGACGGGCGTATTGGCCTTCCTCGTTTCGTTCGTTGGCTTGATCGTGTTGACTCAGGCGGCTCGATTGAAGATTCACTCGAAGTCGGGCTGGAAGCATGCAAGCGCGCATTCGGATCAGAGCCCGTTCGTGAACACCGCACAGGAGACGATCTTCTTCATGCGACTATCCACGCAGTTTGGGCAACCGGTGCCAGCGCTCTAATTTCTGCAGGCCCGGCCGGGGGTAAACCCGGAGCTGGACCCGAGATCATGCTGGTTGGATCTTCGGGTGCTGTGTACTTCGACGGAACTATAGGCAGCAAGCCAACCGTTGCAAGTGCAGGTGATCGATGAGATCACTCGGGGTTCTCTGCGTCGGTGGACTGCAGACTCATCAAGAAAATCACGCTGCCGGTTTCGACGCTGACCAACGTTCCCACATCGTAGCTGTGGCTGATGAAGTCGATATAGATGATCGACGCCGGGCGTTAAACATTCGTCTGGCCGAGCAGTATGACGTGCCATATATCGAGGGAATCGAAAAAGCTCTGGCACTGCCAGGTATCGACATTGTGAGCATGTGTGCCGATGTCGAACGCCGTCATCGAGTGGTCGCAGCCTGTGCTGCAGCTGGCAAGATTATGTATCTCGACAAGCCACTTGCTGCCAACGCTGGGCGAGCGAGCGAAGTGCTTCAGGCGATAACGAAATCAAACGTCACTTCACAGATGTATTCATTCGTACATACGGCCTGGGCCAAAGCTGCAAAAGAATGCGTTGAGTCGGGGCGAATGGGCAAGTTGCTTTCAGTTCATGCCGACATCCTGTTCGCCAAAGGACCCGGTGGAACTGTGACTGGAAATACCCCAAGACGAGAAACAGCCGAGCCGACAAAGTTCACGTTCGTCGAATCGAAACGAGAGTTTTTCGATCTCGGTGTGTACCCGATCGGACTCTGTCTCTGGCTGGCCGACGCCGAACCGGAAACGGTTTCAGCAGTTACTGGCAACTACTTCTTCGATCAGCACGTTCAGAACGACACTGAGGATTTTGGCGCGGTGATGATGGAGTTCGCCGGCGGAGTTGTTGCCACCGCAACGGGTGGTCGCATTGGGTGGAACAGTCATCTGGCGGGAGGTCCACACCGGATCACGATAGTTGGCGAACTTGGCACTGAACGGTTCGATGCGTGGGAGCCGAGGCTCGAAGTCTATTCGACAGCCGAGTCGCCAAAGCTGCCACCCCCGCATCCACAGGATCCAATGGGCATGTGGCGGTCGACTCAGCAGGCTGCAGGCATTCCCCGTAAGACGACGTACACTCCACTGGCAGACGAGACTCGATGGTATGGAGACGACATCACGGCGTTTATGGATTGTCTTGAGAAGGGCAGTGAGCCGGTGATGACGGCAGCCAGAGCGCTGGGCCCTTCCAAGGTGGTCTCAGCCGCGTATCGTTCGGCTGCAAGCGGCTATCCGGAGCCGGTTTAAACAACTACCCAGTCAAACCCTCAACCACGAGTGCGTTTGGGACATGCTCGAAAATCGACGGTGAAATTTTGATTTTTATCGAACGACTGCCACCTCCCAAAATTATGTAGTCGAGGCTCATCAATCCCGGATCCACGTAAATCGGTAACTCCGGTGGAAGCGCCAGCGCTGTCACGCCGCCGATCATCATGCCGGTCAGCTCAGCCGTCTCTTCTGGTCTTGCGAATGAAACCTTGCCGACGTCCATCATCGGCTTGATCACATGGTTTACATCGACCCTATGGGTAGCTCTCACTACCGATGCTGTGAAGGTCTTTGGCTTTTTCTTCGATGCCACGATTATCGTGTTTGCCGAATTTTCCATTGGGAAGTCGTACTTCTCGCAGAACGCAGCTGTATCTGCGAAACCGGGATCGATTTCGACCACCTCGTAGGAAATACCTGTCGAGTCCAGGAATGAGGTAACGGTTATCTCGATGTCGGTGGTCATTTGGCAGTTTTACAAGGAATCAGGCGTTTAGGAATTGGAAAAACAGCATTGCTGTGGGCCGCAGTTTATCGAATTCTGCACACGACGACTGCCAACTCAAATATCATTGTCGCCGTTAGTGGCGTCGTAACTGAACGGGAATGGGCCAATAAAATGGGCAAAACCTACTGGATGCTTGTGACGAGCCAGGAAAATCTGGACATCACACGCGCTCGAGGTTTCTCATTGCAGGGCGTCGACACGAAGAATCGTAAAAAGGCCGTTCGTATGGGACCCGAGGATCGGGTTTTGTACTACGTTTCCGATAAAAAGGGATTCGCAGCCACAGCCACGGTTACTTCGGAAAGTTTTGAAGATCACGAGCCGATCTGGAAGCATCACCGCGAGAAGGAAACGTTCCCGCATCGCGTTGAGATCGACCCCGACTTGGTGCTGGAAGTGGCCGATTACGTTGATGGATACCAGGTAGGTCCAACGCTTGAGTATGTTAAAAAGTGGTCACCCGATCGCTGGCCGCTAGCGTTTTTCGGCATGCTGCATATTATTCCGCAGCGTGATTTCAATTTTGTTGAAAGCGAATTGAGACGAGTGAACGGTGATGCACCGTTGCCACCAAAACCGGTTGCAGCGCCCAAGGAAATCGTCGCAGTGGCCAGTGGTCCACCATCATCGGCGTTCGATACAGCAGTCGAGAAACATCGCTCAAAACGACGATTCATCGTCGGGAGCAAGAGCCGAAAAAGCTCGCATCGCAGGCGCAACAAGAGCCATCGCTAGGGTGTGAATAGGGTCCCGACGCCCCATTTCTCGACCGCAGCGCAGCGGAGTGGAGAGACCTTCGGTGGCTGGGTTGATGAGGTGTGCCGACGTTCGCTACCCCTCGCCAGATCCTTCGACTCCGATGAGTTCGCTCAGGAAATGAGAACACGGTTGTCGCCGATCACCAAAAACCTACTCGCCTGGAACCATTAGCTTGCGATCGAACGGGGCGCCATTATGGTCGACCCAACCTGTACCTGAAGTGCTCGACTTCTGTGGGTCGGGGTCACCAACTCCAAAGTTGTCGGCGTAAATCGGAGCCAGTCGTTCGAGCTCATCCATTGGAATGTCGTCGATGTCACACGCCGCTGCGTACTCGTCGATCTGTTCTACCGAAGTCATCGTCGGCAGGCAGGAGGCCATGATTTGCGGCATAAGAGTGAACTTGATGGCGATCTGCCCGACGGTCGCTGGCTTATCGGAAATTATGAAGTCGAGTTGTTTCAGCTTCTGAATCGAGCTTTCGAGCCATTTCATGCGTCGGTATGCACGGTGATCTGACGGGTCAAACGGGCTCTTGTCGAGCACAGTGTCCTTGGTGTATTTGCCGTCGAGCATCCCCGATGCGTGTGGCACACGGGAATACACACCAACGCCAGCCTTTTCGGCCGCTTCGATCATCACATCGCCGGGATCCTGTTCGAGGATCGAGTAGATAATTTCGGCAGGAATCTTGCGTTCGTTGATCGTGTACATGCCTTCTTCAAGCCAGCCGATGTCGGGGCCAACGGCCACTCCGTAGTACCGGATTTTGCCTTCGGCTTTTAGGTCTTCCAGGGCACCAAGAGTGTCCTCCCGTTGAATCGCGTCAAGACGAGGGTTGTGGTACTGGTAGAGATCGATATAGTCGGTCTGCAAACGCTTCAGACTGTTTTCGCAGGCACGCTTTACGAAGTCGGGATCCCAAATCTGGGGACGTTCTTTGTGACCTTCACGTGGGGTTTCGATGTCGTAGCCAAACTTGGTGCCGATCACAATGTCTTTACGTCGATCGCCCAGCGCCTTCGGCATGATTTCTTCGCCGTAACCAGCGCCGTAAGTGTCGGCGGTGTCGAAGAACGTGATGCCCTTATCGGCGGCTTTCTGGAGCAGATTGATGCCGTCGGCCTCTTTGACCTCACCCCACCAGTTCATGCTCACGCCCCAAACACCGAATCCAATTTCTGAAACGGTGAGATCGGTCGACTGTAGCCGGCGGTATTTCAACGTGCTATTCCTGAATGGTTACTGAAGGGTGGTTCAGACTAAATTATGCGATTACTGGCGTTGCGGCCAATGCTTCGTGAATTTTCGAAACGTGGGCTTCAAACTCCGAGTCGGTCAGAGCTGGTGTTAGATCGGTGGTATCTATTGCATCGCTCAATTCGACCCCAGATTTACACCCGGCGTAGTCGTCGGTAACGGCCACGGTTACGGGTTTATTGAGTCGGTACGCTCGAACAATCATTAGTTTGAGCGGATGAGTTGGTTTCCAGCTAAATCGTTTTACCGGGAATTCCTTCGACCAGATATGAAACGCATCGAGCGCTCGCACCTGGTTTTCTTCAGAAATTTCGATTGTTTCAATGAGTTCGCAGTAAACAGCAAACGAGATTTCTTTACTGAAGTCTGCGTTCGCTGTTTCTTCGAGTAGCCCTCGATTTTCGGGTTTCAGAAGGGGTTCAGCTTCGTGAAATAATCCCGGGTACAGCAGGAACTGTTCATGTTCAATCTTGAAGTGGCGGCCATCTTCTCGAATGCCACCTTTTCGCAGCATGAAAACCTGTTCGCCGCGGCCTAATGCACTGGACGTGACCGCCCATTCTTTCAGACCTATGTTTGATGATTTTTGAAACATAAAACGTATCCTGACTGTTTTACTAGGATGTGGCTCTCAGCGAGCGATAGCCTGTGCGTAACGACGCGCAGTAAACGAATTTTATAGTGAAATCGCTTGCGTGTGGTTACTGAGTAGTGAGAAATTCGAGAACCGAACTCACGATTTTGCTGCGGTTACCGAGCATTCTCAACGTGTTCGATGTCGCTGAATTTTGAGTGTCGCCAACCGAGATGCCACGCAAAGTCGCCAACTTTTCGGCTACTACTGGGATGTCTCGCGGCTCAGTCCACTTCGAACGATTCTTTTTGAATGTCTGTGGATAGGCATCTGTTTCGAAAAGGATTCGATTGTCGGGTGTTTTTATTGCGGTCTCCTCTAGATCGGTGATGCGTGTGAGAGTTTTCGCAAACGAAATGTGAAATCCAAGATCGAGAAGCTGGCGAGCGAAATCCCACCTGCCCTGAAAGTAATGGGCGGTTCCGCCTAACTCGCACGCGTTAGTTTCTTTCAAGATCGAAATAGCGACGTCGCGGGCTGAGCGGGCATCATAGTCATCACCTTGTTCGCGTATGTGGAACACAATGGGCAGTGAGTGTGATTTGGCGATCTCGATCTGGGCGTGGAACGACTCGGCCTGCCACTCGAAGTTAGGCGACTTGTTCTGGTGATCTATTCCGATTTCACTCATCACCACGACTTCGGGTGACGTTGCCAATGCACTGAGGTTCGCCAAATCTTCTTGAGTGAGCGAACGGGTTAGATCGGTAGGGTGCACACCGACCCCAGCGAACACGCTGGTGTGGGATTCGGCGAGTTCGATTGCCTTTTGGGAATCTTCAACCGTAGTCCCGGCTGTGATGATCGCACCTACGTTTGCTGCGACGGCACGTTCGACGATGCCTGCGACTTCGTCCGGATCGTGTTGGTGTATATGTGCGTGGGTATCGATAAACATGTGGTGATTAAATTTACTCACCTGAAAGCTTCGGCACCAGCGACTTCGCCCATTCGTTTATCGCTTGCCAGTCGCGGTGATCGCCCTGGGGCGTCGGGGCGAAGCGGTCGATAATTCTCAGGTACCACGGCAGGTTGGCGCGCTCGAAGTAACCGTTGAACACGGCGTCACCAACAACGTTCAATAGTGGCGCAACCTCACACAGACCCTCGATAAAAGCTTTGTGCTCGGCTTCACCGGCCTCAGGTTTGCTCACCCCGGTAGTGCCGATAGAAAACAGCGCAACCGGCTTGCCGTTCATCCGTTCCGACATCATGGCGGCAAACATTCCAGCACTGGATATCCACTTGCCGCCGTACAGGGGCGAGCCGATTACAAAAGCATCGTACTGGTCAGGGTCCAAAGCCCCGCTAGCTTCGACAGCCTGCGCATCCATGCCATCAGCAGAGTTCAGTTCATGAACTATCGCCGAAACCACTTCACGGGTGGATCCGAAGCGGGTGGCATATGCGACGAGAACTCGAATCAATTACTGCTCCGTGAATCGGCGAGGCCGAATTGCTGTGTCTTAAGCGATCAATGCACGAAGTATCGCGTACGGAGCTCATGGGATGCGGCGCTAATAGCGACAATGAATTGCGACGATGGTGGATTCTTTCGACTGGCATGGTTTTCCCCCTTGAGAAAAATTACATCGCCAGTGTTCTTCAATGGTTAGTTGGCCAAACTGCCATAGAACCGAAGCTTCGGTGAAACTTAGATGACGATCATTCCCTGCAGGATATTGACCGTGAAGGTGGCTCATGAGTTTCCAACGTGGGGTTATCGGATTCACAAATGCAGTGACGATTTAATCGAGCGAGAACGGCGGGTACTTGTCGGTCGTCAGAATCAGGCTGTACGCCTGGACACGAATAGACCATCGTGTGACCCCGACAATGTAATCATGAATCCAGCGTGGAAACCGGCCAGTAACAAGTATCGCTAGCCAACCGAAAATCAGAAGGAAAATTGCCACGAAATACAGGACGATTAGGACGATGTAGTGGGGAATAGCCAGCAACCATTTCACAAGTGGAAGGTATCGGTTGAGCTGCGTGGCATCGGGGTATTCGATTGTCAGATGCACGCTTTGTTCTTCGTCGGTTGAAGGATACTTATCTGCTAGCAGACTTCCGTAGGCATTCACTCGTGTCGAAAATTTCAGCAGTTCGAGATTGAACTCGAACCACCAGCGTGGGTACTTCTGCCGAAACAGAATCATCAATAACGCTGGAACAAATAGTAGCGATGATCCGCTTGTGGTGAAGCCAACCTGTGACACCCAATTGTAATTTTCGGCTTCCAGGACACCCGGATCCCAAATTCCGGTAGTCATAGCTCCCAGTACGATCGAAATCGGGATCACCAATAAAAATCTGAAAAATACCGTGAGGCGATCCCGGTCGCCATCAACGTAATCGATGGTCAGACTCACCGGATAGTCGCCAGGCCCTGATGATGCTGGCGGCTCTGCTGGCGGTTCAGTTGGCGGTTCGTGCGTAAATGTGGTCATAGTGAGCTGTGTCCTTCTTTCGAATTCCGCTGAAAATTCAGTGCTAAACCTCTTCAGCCTAAGTTATTTGCCAAAACGGTTGCAACTTGCGTGAACGACTATCGCTAGACGCAGACCGGGTGTAAGTTGACCCCCAACTCATCAGGGCAATGTGCCTAACGTATTCTCACAACTGCGCAACGTAACGATCAGGAGAGACAGAACATATGCGAGCGGGACTCGGACAAATCAACCAGGCGACACCTGAATTTCTACTGTACGCACAGCAGTACGGCATGAACGACATCGTGTTCAACACGCCCCCGTTGCCGGGCAACAATGGCACTTGGGCGTTGCACGATCTGGTGAACCTTCGCAGGCGCGTTGAGAGCTATGGGCTTACGTTGTCGGCTCTTGAGAATGTTCCTACTACGTTTTATGAAGACATCATGCTGAACGGTCCGAAGCGTGACGAGCAGATCGACAACATGATCACAACCGTGCGAAATATCGCACGAGCAGGTATTCCGATCTTCGGATACCACTGGATGCCTTCTCACGTTTGGCGAACGCCTGAACAGCTAATTCGTGGCGGCGCACGAGCAACAGCGTTCAACTACGAAATTGCCAATAAAATGCCGCTTACTCACGGTCGGGAATACACCGAAGATGAGATGTGGGCGAACCTTGAGTACTGGATCAAGATCATCACCCCGATTGCCGAAGAAGAAGGCATTCGACTCGGTATCCACCCGTGCGATCCCCCGGTGAAGCAGCTCGGCGGAATTCCGATGCTGTTCAACTCGTACGATAACTACCGTCGTTACTTAGACATCTATCCGTCCGACAACTGCGCAATCGAGTTCTGCCAGGGAACTGTTTCCGAGATGTTCGATTCAGCGGGCGATGCGTTGTATGAATTTATCGCCGAGATGGTCGCTAGGAAGAAAGTTCTTTACGTTCACTTCCGTAACGTTTCTGCGCCGAACCCAGAGGACTTCCGAGAGGAGTTCATCAACACCGGTCACGTCGATATGTACCGTGCGATGAAGGCCTACAACGATAACGGCTACGACAGCTTCTTCATCGACGATCACGTGCCGCACACCCACCAAGACACCCAATTCGGTCACCGAGGCCGTGCCTTCGCCAACGGCTACATCCAAGCAATGATCGAAGCAGTAACGAAGCAGGGGTAGCTAGGCCACGTTTTCTTGAGGACGGACAGTTAATTTTGCGAGAAATTCTTGAATCGGCTCGGTTGGGCCGCGCCGCGTTCCAAGCCCCCCGAATCGGATTCGGGGGGGCTCCTGCCGGGCTTACGAACTACCTTGATCCGTTTTCTCCGGTTGATACGAAACAGCGTGAAGGCGTTGTTGCGGCTATCGTTCACGCTGTTGCATCTGGGATTACCTACTTCGATACGGCTGCTGCTTATGGCACTGGTGAGAGTGAGAAAATTTTTGGTGAGGGGCTCGAAAACGCCGGAATCGCCAGCAAACGTAGCGATCTTTACATCGCGACGAAGGTCAGCCACAACGAGCCGAACCCTCGTGAATCCATCGAGAAGTCCCTAGCGAGCCTCAGACTCGATCAGATCGATCTCGTTCAAGTACACGGCACGACTTACACGCCAGAAGCCCGAGGTCAAACCCTTCGCAAAAATGGCACTCTCGAGATTCTCGAACAGGCCCGCGACGAAGGTCTGATCAGGCACATCGGCTTCACCACCGAAGATCAAAACCCGCCGGTGTACGAATTCATCGAGTCGGGCCGCTTCGACGTGATGCAAACCTGCTACAACCTCGTGTTCCAGCACACCTACGAACCAACCCGTCCGTTCGGGTCGATCTACGAAGCCGATCACGCAGGAATGGGTATCGTAACCATGCGTTCGCTCACGGCCAGCGTGTTCCAACGATGGATGAAGGCAGCACGGCCCGACGACGATTTCGATTATTCGCCAGCGTTGTTGCAGTTCGTACTTTCGAATAAGCTGATCGACGTTGCGTTGGTTGGCATGCGCACGCCAGAGGAAGTCGACAAGAATATCGCCGTGCTAAACGACACTGAGGGGCGGTTTGACTTGGACGAGCTTCATGAGAAGTTTGTTTAAGAGCGGAGAACAAACGTCTGCCCCGAATGTAGAGTTCCCAGTTGGCATCGGGATGACAGAGTGATGGCCCAATTTCGTGATTGGCTGTTTTGATAGTTGTTAGCTTTTTGCATAGATCCTGAATCCCCGATTACTTCGGGGCTCAGAGCAAGTTCAGGATGACAGTTTGGGTAGGTTGGCTATAAATGAAATCGTTTAAGGATTCCATCAAGAGTGGAATGACTGAGTACCTTGAGGAGCTGAAACAGAAGCTCGAAGATCTAACCGAAGCCGAACTTCGCTGGCAGGCGAGTCTCGATTCGAACACGATTATCTGGCTTGTGTGGCACATGGCGCGCGTCGAAGATAATTGGATCAACGGCGTGATCGCTGGTGGCGACAGTGTGTGGGACTCAAGGGGCTGGGTTGAAAAAACCGGTATTTCAACCGAAGGAAATGGATACGCCAACAAACTCGACGAAGTACGAGCGTTGCCTATGGTTTCGGCCGAGACTCTAATAGACTATTACGATGAAGTTCGAGCAGCGGCATTCGGAGTCATCGACAATATGAGTTCCGTAGATATGTCGAACGTGTATTCTCGCGGTAACCGTTCGACAACCTGGGGCTGGATTCTGGGACACGTTATCGTAGAAGAATCACAGCATCTGGGACAAGTGGCGTTCATTCGTGGAATAATCCGTGGTCTCGACGGGTAGCTGAGGAGACAAAATATGGGCACGTTCAGAGATCCGATCAAAAGCGGTTTGAACGAGTACTACGGCAAGCTGAAGCAAACAGTTGAAGGGCTAACGCCCGAGGAACTGCTGTGGCAGCCGAACCCGGAATCTAATCACATACTGTGGACGGTGTGGCACATGGCGCGGGTGTCGGATCGCTGGGGGAATTCGACTGTTCTTGGAAATGACGAGCTGTGGGTTCGAGATGGCTGGGCCAAGAAACTCGGCATGCCGACCGAAAAGTACGGCAGAGGCGAAACGCCCGATCAGGTGCGTGACTTTCCATCAGTAAATATCGCACTCATATTTGAGTATTACGACGCGGCGCACGCTTCGATGCTGGCAATGCTCGATGCGCTGGAAAGAGCCGACCTCGATCGGGACGTCTTCGCTGAATATCGCCAGGAAGCGCTGAATATCGGCTGGATACTCGGGCATATTCTCGCTGAGGAATCACAGCATTTGGGTCAGGTCGCTTACATCAGAGGGATGCAAAGAGGCTTCGACGGTTAATGCCGATCAAGTGCGTGTTCTTCGACTTCGATGAGGTTGTTCGATCATGGAAGCACGAATTTGATGGGCTAAGCGATTATTCGGGAATCCCACTAGACGCATTCGTTGAGATCGCATTCGATCCTTTGAGATATGAATCAGCAATTCGAGGAGAGGTTTCTGGGGAAACGTTGCGTGCCGAAATTGGGCTGGTGCTTGCCGAATGCTTTTCAGTTGAAAATGCCGAATCTGCCCTAGAATATTGGGCGACTCGCAACGGTGAACTAGTCCCTGAAGTTTTGGAAATCGTTCGTCTTTGTAAAGAGCGAATTCCCGTGGCACTGTTCACCAACGCATCCACTACCCTGAATCGAGAAATCGAGACGCTGGGTTTGACCGGATTGTTCGACCATGTTGTGAACACTGCGGAAGTCGGTTCGATTAAACCTGAACCGGAGATTTATAAATACGCTCTGGATCTAGTTGGCATCGAAGCCAGCGAAGCGTACTTCACAGACGATCGTCCCGAAAATATCGAGGCAGCGGTGAAACTCGGCTGGACAGGGCATCTCTTCGATGGGGACGTGGTGGGGCTGCGTTCCAGTTTGGTCAAGGCTGGAGTGCTTTTGACCTGCCCCCGATAGCGTTACCACTTATTATCTCGGATTCACGACCAGTTGAAGCCTGGGCATGATTGCCTCAGGTGTCGGTGGCCGGTATCCGAGTGAAC
>Ga0209402_10000427_pt1 | contig 51332 bp, 38 predicted proteins | sample ArcticOcean_MG_C_3_FD_187437 | JGI IMG/M metagenome (GOLD analysis project Ga0209402, IMG submission 187437) | Marine microbial communities from western Arctic Ocean - ArcticOcean_MG_CB8_126 (SPAdes) (version 2) | ecosystem: Environmental > Aquatic > Marine > Oceanic | place: Arctic Ocean... | reverse complement strand
AAAAGCTGACACATACAATAACTGGAGTAAGTATGAAGTCAAAGTCAACATCTGAGAGCACCGTCCGCGATATAAGACGGCGAACGAGAAAGAAGTATTCAGCCGAAGAGAAGATCAAAATTGTCCTCGATGGTTTACGTGGTGAGGATTCCATCGCAGCAATCTGCAGGCGTGAGGGCATCCTGTACTACAAAATGGTCAAAAGAGTTCCTTGAAGCCGGTAAGAAACGCTTACAGGGCGATACTGTCAGGGAAGCTAATAGTTCTGAAGTAACTGGCATTAAGGCAGAGAACAGCCAGTGGAAGGTATGGATTTCGCAGGTGGTTTTGATTTTCCATTGCCCTCCGGAGGAACCGTTAGACCATCTAATATAACACCAGATGTGGAAACGGGAATTGGTAATTGGACAGAGAAAGCCTTTGTGGCTAAGTTTAAATTGTATAGCGACTCTTTATACATACCAACCAAAGTTGCGAAAGGTGAATTTAATACTTGGATGCCATGGGATGCGTATAGTAACATGACCGAGGAAGATCTGAGCTCAATTTACAGTTATTTGCGGACGCTTAAGCCTGTAAAAAATTTTGTGGAACGATTTGAATCAAATTAGAATTAATGATGTGTAAAGATTTCTAATATACTTCCGAAATATAGGTTAACAAATTAAGGCAACCTTGCACAGTGCAGGTATTTGAAATATATTTTAAGTATTGGATTACCTGTTGGTTATGATTAGTAAGTTGTAAAAATGTATTATTGAACCCATTTATTGATTTGGATGTGATTCAGGATAATTGCAAGGCTATTGCATTTCGCTATATTTACTTACATTATCATTGTAGCCGAACAGAATCAATATTCTATAATAGTTTGGTGAGTAAGTTAAAAAGAAAGTCTAATTTTCATAAATGAGAACAAAGCATGTTTATAAATAAACCCTCAAGAAAACCGTCAAATCGTACTCTATGGTGTGGGGAAGACGGATTTACGATATTAGAGCTTATTATGGTAATTATCATTATCGGGATAATTGCTGCGGTAGCAATCGTACCGTTTGGGTCACATGACGAGCGCGTTGCCACCGCCGTTGCCAATATGATAATAACCGATATTGCCTACGCCCAAGAGTTAGCTCAAATTCGAAATACAGGAGTAGTGGTAACATTTGATCCAGGACAGTGGTTTGCACGCACACCTCTTAAAATTGAATATCAGGACAAGGTAGCAAATGCTGATAATTTACCAATCCCAGAATTTGCGGAGGGAGATTACAATACAAAATTGCTTGATCTATCATTTCGGGAGGATCTTAAACCCCTATCATTCGTCCTAAATATATTGGTCAGAGATGCCATCGCAGGTAAACGCAACAACTTTGAAGGTGGCGATGATGATGATGATGACGGACATGGTAAAGGTCATGGTGATGACGATGACGACGATGACGGACACGGTAAGGGCAAGGGACATGGTGATGATGATGACGACGATGACGGACACGGTAAGGGCAAGGGACATGGAGATGATGACGACGACGATGACGGACACGGTAAGGGCGAGGGACATGGAGACGATGACGACGACGACGATGACGGACATGGTAAAGGTCACGGCGACGATGATGATGATGACGGACACGGTAAGGGCAAAGGCAAGGGGCACGGAGACGACGATGATGAAATTGATCCCGGTGGTTACACATTAACCTATTCGGACGGTACGCCAGTATCCACTCCAGAATTTACAAACGACAATTTTGAAAACACATCGGGTGATTTAATATTGATTACATCCCCGCCGCGTACGCTGATGTTTGATGGGTCAGGCATTTTGCATGTACCAAACTATACATGGGGAGCAGATGAAACATCAATGACTGCCTGCAGTTTAAACGACCTAATAAATATCAAAATTGCACGCTTTTCTGGAAAAACCTGGATCGAGTAATGGTTAGTGTCAGAGATTTTGTTGGGCAAAATATTAATAGGCATCAATCCAATATAATTTTAGTGGATGGATATAGCCTGATTGAAATGATTATGACTATTCTGTTGATGTCCATTGCAATCCCGAGCATCGTAATGATGTTCACTGGAGTATTGACCAACAGTCACGATGCAGAGTTTATGACCGTTTCGAGTCTGCTCGCTACTGAACAAATAGTAATAATATTGGCTGATAAAGCTGGTACAGGAGTAGGATATGGTTATGCTTCAATCAATTCTGGAAAATATGCTAATGTAGATCCACCTGCCCCGTTTGATGATTGGACCAGAACTGTGGCAATTCAGATCGTTGATGCCGGTCAGCCTTACGTAATATAAGGAGATTACTGTTACAGTGACCCAATCTCTAATTCCTCCAATAGTATTTACAGCATTTGTGTTTGATCATTCAGGTCTTTAATATGAAATTTTGTAATAAATCGCTTCAGAGTGACCGAGGTTTTACTGTTTTTGAATTGATTATGGCTATAGTGATTACCGGAATTGTAGCTGGATTATTTGCCCAGATACTAGGTGCAGTGATTGAAATTTATGCTGACCGAACAGTGCGCAAGAACTCACACATAGACGAACGGAGATCTTCACGTATGATACTTAGAGATATGCGCGAACTCAGCTCTTGGGTAGGCGGTCAAAACTCAACAGAAATAACGTTTGATAGAGTAAATATGGGGTTATCTGGTGGGGGGCAGGAATACTATCATGACCTGCAAGTTGGTTTTAACATTGGCAACGAACAATTAACCTATCAAACAGAAGCTGGTGGAAATTTTGCAAATGAATATCCTCTGATTTTAGATGGCATAGTTGATGGTGACTCAAAGTTTACGATTACAACAAATGGAGGTATTGACTTACTAACTACTGAAATATTCTTATTTGTGCATGATAAACCTATGCAAGTTCGTTTTGCTGCCTTCCCCAGGTTACAGGGTAATTAACTTGATTAAATTCTTTCAACAATTTTTTACTGATTCTTCTCAAAGCTCAAAAGGTAACGTTTTAATTATGGGTGTAATGGTCATTTCGATTCTATCTATGTTTGGAGTGTCCATGACCTACCGAATGATCGTGGATGCAGATATTTCAGCACGTTTAGTTTCAGGGAATAAGGCACTTTATCTGGCAGATTCTGGAATTCAGTGGGGGAGGAAATATCTTCTGAACAATAGTGCTGCAACCACCTTAGGACCACTTTCCATTGGAGATGGCGAGGTTACGGTGGTAATAACACGGACAACGGCGCTTTACCCCGATGAAAATACCAGTATTAATATCTACAGAACTACATCAACCGCAGTTGTAGAGCCAACCACACGCATTATAGAAGAATTACGTTATCGCGGAGGTGGTGTGGATAAGGACTTCCTGCTGTGGCGCGAAGATATTGATACAAACATATAATTTTGGCAATTTTCCAGTATTACATTTTATATAGTGTTGTTAATTGAACTCTGAGAATCATCCTGTCGAGATAGAATTTTGGCGTGGTAAATTAGTTGAGTCGTCACATCGAGCACATTATTATATTGTCGATAGTGATGGTAATGTCCTCGATCAACGTGGCAACCCAAACTTAACTGCATATTTACGCTCAGCAGCAAAGCCGTTTCAAGCGATGTCTGTAATAATTTCAGGGGCAGCCGAGAAATTTAATCTTTCACAAGCAGAATTAGCAATACTTTGTGGCTCTCATGGCGGCGAAAAGTATCACATTGACACAGTTCTTGGAATGCTCAATCGGGCTGGGCTGTTGGTTAGTCAGCTTGATTGTGGCATACACTCGCCTTTAGATAAGTCAGCCAGAATTGCTCTATATAAGAAGAATAACAAACCAGGAGTTCTCCACCATACCTGCTCGGGAAAACATACCGGTATGTTGTTGACCGCACTTTGTATCCATGAATCGATTGGAATTTATTTGTCACCAGAATCAGAGGTGCAGAGCAGAATCTCCAAGCTAATTGCTAAGTTCGCAGGAATAGAAGGTATCGAATTAGTAATGGGGATTGATGGCTGTTCAGCACCTACGCATGGTTTGAAGCTTAAATCAGCTGCATTAGCTTATGCACGACTCGTCAATCCGGTCGGGTTGCCAAGCGACATTGCGAAAGCTTCAAATCGCATCAGTCGCGCTATGCGATCTTTTCCAGAAATGGTCGGTGCAAATCAGGACAGAATATGCACCGATTTGATGAGATTGGGACGTGTATTCGATCTTACTGCCAAAGCAGGTGCTGAAGCATTTTATACTTTGGGGTGGAAGGACCCAAAAACAGGGCGGGGTATTGGTATGGCAGTAAAAGTTGAAGACGGAGCGGAACGAGCACGCAACCCTCTTATAATAGACTTATTGCAAAAGTACGGCATTATTCCAATTGATCTGAGTCAAAGTTTGCTTCAATATGCATCTAATAATATATTGAACACCAACGGAAAGGTTGTGGGCAGAATTGTTGTGAATAATTAAATATGAAAGTTATTAAGTATATATGTCCGTAAAGATCTGTATTTTAAGATGATCTGTAATGTCGGTGTTACATTGAAAATTACTTTAGTAACATATGATAGGTAATCGAATCAATAATTATGTTCTCCCATGGGCATTCGTATTGCTTGGATGGCTGCTTTTTCCGGATTATTGTAGTGCTATATAGGGCATGGTGGTTATCGAGGCAGGGGGTGAAAAGTCGTTCAGCCTAAAGATAGCCGAAAATTTAACCCAAATAATGAATCAGTTGGAATCTGGTGATCTCTCGCCAGTTGAGCAATTATTTACTGAGGATGGTTATTAAATCATATCTGATATAATCAGTCTTTTCCCAATGACCAATGCATCCAAAATTCAAAAATCAAGAATAATTTCATATCCTGGTGGGGGATGGGAGGTCAGAGATCTGCGAGTATTCGTAAAATCTGGCGATGCAGATGCAGCGGGAATGCCCTGGCAATATTTAGTATTCAATTTGAATTCCAATGCCAAAGTAACCGATGTTCGCTTTTCGCTAAAATTGCGTAACTACAAAGACGTTCTTGAAGGTGGTACATTAATGAAAGCTGGCTCTGTGCAAAAGAGACTATTCGATTTTGTTGATAGTCTGAAGGCGGGATATAACCAGAGACGGGCAAAAAAATCATTAATTTATTCGCTGATGACCCATTAATCATTGTAGGGCGCGTAGATTATTCGGCAACTAACACAATATCTTTTAGTGGGTTGGGTGTGGTTAGTAAGAATAAGATAGAATTTATTAGGAAAACAAGAGCCGAATACTACAAAAGTCTGGAAATGGTGTATCGGCAGAACATAAGTGCTCATATGACTTTTGACTCTGTAAAAATTGTCCATCGCGATACAACCGAACAAATATATGGCATAACTATTCATCAGAAAATGCAATCTGCAGCATATTCCGACAAGGGTTGGATATTTTTAATGGTTTCAATGAAAGATATTAACAATCCCAAAATCCATATGCGATCCTGGCAGGAAGTTGCTTTCAATGATGGTCCCGAAATGTTTCTGTCACCACCGAAACACGGGTCAGTTTCTGTTTCCGCACTTCCGGTAGATTGTGAAATAAAGATTGACGATAAAGCAGTGGGAAGCTCAACAGGTGAGCCAATAGAGGTAAATCGTCTCAGTATCGGAAATCATAGCCTGGAGGTAAACCTCGACGGCTATCATGGGTTTACAAAAACTTTTCAGGTGTATTACCACCGCACCACTTACCTTGAGGTCAACTTAGATCCAATATCAAACACTCTGTATGTCACCACTTATCCCGAAGGTGCGAAAATTTACTTTAATGGCAAGTCATTAAAGCAACTATTGCCGGTCAAAATAGATTCGGTAGATGTTGGAAATTATTCGCTGAAAGCGAAACTTGCGGGATATCATGAGGCATACTATGATGGATATCTGGAGCCATCATAGTTCGTTGACGTAGAGCTTGACATGATTCGCATTCGCAGAATTGAAGCCATATTTAGATCATTGATTCTTCCCAGTCAAGGTCAACGTTTTCTGGGGCATCCAATCAAAGGCTGGGCAATTACAGCACTTCAAGCAGCAGGTATAGTTTATGGTGTTTATACGTTTACGGATTACATAGATAAGCGCAGTAATTATAATTATAGCCTTGACCAATGGGCAGTTTCTGATGATCAACATGAAGTGAATTTCTGGCTTGAAAAATACCAAGCTGACCAAGTAACTATGAATGATGCTGCTAATAAGTATAACCAAGCATGGAGAGGCATTGGAATAATGTATGTTATCAATATTGCTGATGTTGCGTTTTTAACTCGTGGAAGTACCTACGATCAATCTGCGTGAGTAGTGATGCGAAAATGACATGAATTATTGCCAATAAATTCAGTACTCCTGTGAATTTGCAAACAAAGTGAAGCAATCTCCATTCCGTATGTTGTAGAACACAAAAATTATGTGAGAGCGAACCGAATATTTTACTTGACAAAAAAATTATTTATTTTTTACAATAAAACTCAAAAACTGAAATCACTAATTTTCAAGCTTATCTATTTTTCGCGCCCGATGAAATCGGACAAGATTTATATGTTTGTCCACACAAAGTAAAATGACTTGACAATTCTCATTGCGTAGCATAAATTGTGTGAACTATATAACTAATGCTGCCGTGATAAATAATTTTGTGCAGTTTAACAATTTTGGCAATAAACACTCGAGATTTTAAATAGTTTTTTTGAATATGAAGAGATCAAATCTTAAACTGATTCTGATGCGTGAGAAGAGCACTTCTATGAAGGTGTTTTCCTTTTCACGTCTTAAAGCCACATCATTAATAACAGTCGCTATGATATTCATTATCACAGTAGTCGGCTCAATTAGTTGGATAGTTGCCAAACGACTGACAGATGCTTCGATGTCTGGCGTTTTGGTGGAAAATTACGAACTCCGCAGGCAATTGGTCGGTATGAATCAACGATTGACTGATTTTAACCAACAGCTCGGTGAGCTGTACGGTGAAGATGACAGACTTAGAATTCTCGCCGACATACCAATGATTGACGAGGATATACGTCAGGTTGGTATCGGTGGTTTTATCGCACCTGAAGTATCAATGACCCATGATGACGAAACCGTCAGTAAATTAATATTTGACCTTGACAAAATAGAGCGCGAGCTTCGACTGCAACGTGTCAGTTTTATTGAGATAAAAAAACAATTCGTCGAAAAAGCGGACCTCATTGATCATACACCATCCATCAGACCGATTGATGGTGGATATTTGAGTTCACGATTTGGCATGCGCCGTGATCCTTTCCATGGTCGGCGAACCCACCACAATGGTATCGACTATTCGGTTGAACGAGGCACTCCAATTATGGCAACTGCTGATGGCAAAGTAATATTTGCCAAACGCACACCTGGACTTGGCAATCTCGTTATTATCGATCACGGTTATGGCTTTCGCACCGCATATGGGCATATGAATCGAGTCTTGGTCAAGAATGGGCAGACCATTGAGAGGTGGCAAAAAATAGGAGAAGTTGGTAGCACAGGCAGGTCCACTGCGCCACATCTTCATTACGAAGTTCATATCGACCGAAAAGCAGCAGACCCTCGAGATTATATTTTCGATAATTATGCGGCTCAAAATAAAATCAAATAAGCAAAATATTAGATCGTTGAATTCCATTTTGGAAAATATAATGAGATCGTGTTACTGCGTTCTCATTTTTTTTGTCCTTACATCAGCATTATATGGTAGTGAGGAAAACCAAGAACCTATCAGTATCGCCTTCGTTGGCGATATATTTCTCGGAAATTGGGCAGTTGAGAGCTTGGATACTGCGGGTTACGATTATCCTTTTAGAGGCTGCCTTGAAATTTTTCGGAGTGCCAATCTTGTGGTTGGTAATCTCGAAAGCCCTCTCACCCAATCTAATGAGCCATATATTGAAAAGCAATTTCTGTTAAAGTCACCTATTGGCGTTGGTGAGGCTCTCTACAATGCAAACATTAGAGCAGTTACCTTAGCGAACAATCACATCTTAGATTATGGTGTCGGGGCGATGAAAGAAACGTTTAAGCAATTGCAGCGTTATAATATTCAATACTTTGGTGCAGGGTTAAATAAGGAAGAGGCGTTAAAAGAAGCCTCGTTTTACTTTGAAGGCATTACTTTCGCAATAATAGGCTTTTCTGCAACTTTTCCTGAAGAATTTTGGGCTACGGATTCATCAGCGGGTACGGCATTTCCGTATGACGAAGATATAAAGCGTACTATTCGGCGATTAAGCGATCTTTATGATGTTACCATAGTCAGTTTCCACTGGGGTGCAGAAAAAATGGAATATCCAAAAGACTACCAAGTTGACCTTGCTCATCTCTCCATAGATTTAGGTGCTGATATGGTTATTGGGCATCACCCTCACGTGGTTCAGGGTGTTGAGTTGTATAAAAACAAGCCCATATTTTACAGTCTTGGTAATTTCGCCTTTGCATCCTACAGCGAGACCGCAAAAATTGGATTGATGGTCATTGCCAATTTTGTGGGGGCAAATATAGAGTCTATTAGGGCAATACCATTAAATGTTTATAACGTCCAAGTGGAGTTTCAACCTCAACCAATCGCTATCCCCAAAGTGACATTGCCTCTAGATCACCTTAGCAATATCTCTTTGACCCTCAATCAAGACAGGGATATTGTTGGACCCGATGGATATATAGCGATCCCTTCTGAATAAGACTAATTATCGTTGTTTGTAAAAATATAACTTTGTGTGCTACATCACTTTGTTGATTTTTGCAATACAATCTATCATTTTTTAGGTTGATTATTATGTGAAATCAACTGTGTTGTTTTGAATTCAGAGGTTATCTCTCTATCTTTATAATGATGAAATAAGCAGAATTATTAATTGCTGTCAAGTTGATATTAATCGACACCTGAGAATGAAATTCCCAACTTAGCGAAAGCAACATTATTACACAAAATGACTAAATTAAAATTAAAGCGTGATAAGCGCATTATAGATTTACCGGACCGTTTACCGGTTTTACCGCTGCGTGACATTGTAGCCTTTCCCCGAATGGTGATACCATTGGTGGTAGGACGAGATTCCACGATGGCAGCAGTTGACAAAGGTACAGACAGTAAGCGTTTGATATTGCTGGTAACTCAAAAAGACCCTACGGTAGAAGAGCCCACACCTAAGGATATGTACCGAACAGGTGTGCTCGGTCGGATAGTTCAGATAATGAAACTTCCCAACGGGCTTGCCAAAGTTTTGGTCGAAGGTGTTGAGCGGGTGAAAGTATCACGCTACTATCGCCGGGGAGGATATCTGAATGCAAAATTTAAGACTCTTGAAGATAATTTTGAAAAATCTGTCAGGATGGAAGCAGCTTTCAGGCATTTGAACCAATTGTTCAAAGATTTTATATTATTGAACAAACAGATCCCCGATGAGATAATGATGACGATTGATCAAATGGATGATGCGAGAAATCTGGCTGATTTTGTCACGATTCACCTCGGTCAGGACATGACTCATAAGCAAAAATCCCTTGAGGAACAGGATATCTACAAACTGTTCGTTCAACTTTCTACAGAATTGCAAAATGAAATTGAGATCCTTAATATTGAGCAGTCTATAGATGGTCAGGTCAAGGATAAAATAACAAAATCACAACGGGCATATTATCTTCACGAGCAACTTCGCACCATAAGAAAAGAGCTTGGTGAAGACCCTGATGATGACATCTCTGATGTAATCGAGTATCAAAGAAAAATCAAGAAAGCCCGGATGCCGGCAAGTGTGCGAGAAAAAGCTGATGAAGAACTGAAACGACTGGAAAATACTCCTATGTTGTCTCCCGAAGCAACCGTGATAAGAACATATCTGGATTGGCTGATTGACGTTCCGTGGTATCGCAAGACAAAGGATAGTGTTGATATTCAGGCTTCATCTGACATTCTTGATGAAGATCATTACGGTTTGGAAAAACCGAAAGACAGAATACTCGATCATCTCGCTGTGCTCACCATTGCTAAAAAAATGAGAGGTCCAATACTCTGTTTGATCGGACCGCCGGGAGTAGGTAAAACTTCGCTTGGCAAATCAGTAGCACGGGCAATTGGTCGAAAATTTGTAAGATTTTCACTCGGCGGGGTGAGGGATGAAGCGGAAATAAGAGGTCATCGTAAGACCTATATCGGCGCATTGCCCGGTCGGATAATACAATCTATGAAGAAAGCTGGAACTACTAATCCGGTATTCCTGTTGGACGAGATTGATAAGATGTCCACCGGTTTCCGTGGAGATCCATCGTCTGCTCTTCTTGAAGTTCTTGACCCGGAGCAAAATAATGCATTCTCTGATCATTATCTTGAGGTGGATTACGATTTGTCACAGGTGTTATTCATCACCACAGCCAATACGCGCGATGATATTCCTTGGGCACTTCAAGACCGGATGGAAATGATCGAGTTACCAGGTTATCTGCATCAAGAAAAATTTGAAATTGCTCGCCGTTTTCTCGTACCCAAGCAAATTGAGCTAAATGGCTTAAAAGAAGATCAAGTCACTGTGTCTGATACTGCATTAAACTTTGTGATTGAGCGATACACTCGCGAGGCTGGAGTTCGCGAATTAGAGCGGATGATATCCAAGCTTATGCGCAAGGCAGTTCGGAAAATTTTGAAGAATAAAAAAGTAGCCAAGTTAAATATTGATGAGACTTTAGCAGAAAAAATGCTGGGAGTTCCACGTTTTGAAGAGTTAATGTCTATCAGAGAAGACCGCATTGGTGCGGTTACGGGCTTAGCATGGACTCAAGCGGGTGGTGACTTGCTCGTCATCGAAACAGACAAGATGGCTGGCAAAGGAACGCTGACGCTCACTGGCAACCTTGGTGATGTCATGCAAGAATCTGCCAGAGCTGCACTTACAGCGGTTCGTAGCCGAGCTGAACAGATTGGCTTTGATGGCGAAGAATTCTTAAAGAGCGAAGTGCATGTCCACTTTCCTGAAACAGCGGTTTCAAAAGATGGACCATCAGCCGGGATTACCACTGCAGTTTCAATTGCATCAGCGTTTTCCAGACGTCCCGTTCGTGGCGAAATAGCCATGACTGGTGAATTGACATTACGAGGTAATGTTTTGGCTATTGGCGGATTACGAGAAAAGCTGATGGCTGCTGTGCGAGGTGGAATCAAGCGAGTTTTGATTCCTGAAAAAAATCTGCGGGACTTGAGTGAAGTTCCAGATGAAGTAAAACGCCCGTTGGAGATTACAACAGTCAAGAATTTGGATGAGGTGTTAGAAATAATGCTTTTACCAAAAGTGAGTGACGATACTCTTCTTAAGAGGCATGGTTCAAGGAAAAACAGCCCAAAAAGCAGATCTACCACTATTCCGTCCTGATGGAATGGTCACCCTCGTTCCGATGCTCGAGTAGCGGATTGAGTTGTGTAAAGCGTAGGTCGGTGGTTATATTGGGATAAAAATTGGAGTAATTTGTTGATGAGAGGTATAATAAAAACACGAAAATTAATTTTTAGGTTAAGTGCATCACTTGCATTCATTACGTCCTCAATAATATATGCCTCGAGTTTAATTGAAGTCAACCTCAATGGTGGTGACGATGTTCGATCATTACAAAGATATGGGTTTGATATCACTTACATATCCGATGACAATAAAGCTGATATCATTATTTCGGATGGCTCTGAATATGACAGACTTGAACAATTAGGACTTAACTACAAAGTCATCCACAATGACTTGGAAAAGTATTATTCCGACCGCTTACAACCTACCCGCGATGATATGGGGGGTTACCGAACATTTGACGAGATTGAAGCTGAGTTATTTGGATTATTTGAAGATTTTGATCACATAGTTTCTGAGCCAGTCTCAATTGGGGAATCCATACAAGAGCGTCCAATTTGGGCTGTAAAAATTTCAGATAATCCTGAAGAAGAAGAGGATGACGAAGCTGAAATCTTGTTTACCGCCCTGACTCATGCCAGAGAGGTAATTACTCCCGAAGTTCTGTTTGGAGTAATGAACGCATTAATTGATGGTTATGATAATGACGATGACATTACCAGATTGGTAAATCAACGAGAGATATGGTTTATCCTGTGTGTAAATCCCGATGGCTATGTTCAAAACGAGGAAGACGAGCCTGATGGTGGTGGATTGTGGCGCAAAAACTTGCGTGAAAACGGTGATGGAACCATTGGGGTCGATCTAAACCGTAATTGGGGCTGGGCATGGGGCTATGATGATATTGGTTCGAGCCCACGAGGCAGGGATCCAACTTACAGGGGTGAAGCGGCTTTTTCCGAGCCTGAATCTCAGGGATTGAGGGAGTTTATCAATGAACATGAATTTGTTATTATGGTCAACTTTCACGGATACGGAAATCTTGCTCTTTATCCTTGGGGTTATGATTATTTCCAATGCCCAGATCTAAATCTATTTACAGCGGTCGCTCAAAAAATGACTGTAGAAAACGACTATCTTGCGGGAACTGGGTGGGAAACCATTTACCTTACAAATGGCGAGTCTGATGATTGGATATATGGGTCGGATGAGCACGATATGATTTTGGCATTTACACCAGAGGTGGGTACACGAAACGATGGATTTTGGCCTGCCCGTAATCGAGTAGAGCCTTTAGTTGAGGAAAATATCCAATCTTGCCTTGCGTTAATTGAATTTGCCGATACTCCCGAGCGAGCGTTGGTTCCACAGGTACCGGAAAATGTAACATTTTTTGTTGACAATGCAGGCAATACACACCTGAGTTGGGACGCTTCAGAAAACGAAATTAATCCAGTTGTTAATTATGAAATCATGGGTAGAATTACCGGTGATCCTGAAATAGATGTTGTTGAAAACAACAATGAATCTTGGGATCTGCTTTTCTCAACGGCAACCGCCTTCCAACCAAGATCAAATCCGTTGTGCTATCGTTTTGATCCCCGGGCTCCAACCGCAAGGCTAACCTATACCAAAGAAATAATCGCACCAGATACTCTTTGGACGTGGATAAGATATGATCTTTCACGAAACAATAATTTTTCTCTCGAGGTTACAATAGATGGAAACGAGTGGATAGCGGCACCGGGACTCAATACTGAGGATGTCGTCGTTGAAGGCTATAATCATGGACCTTGCTTATTCAGAGGCGAGACCAACGGTTGGGAAAGACAGTGGTGGGACCTTTCCGAGTGGTCGGATCAGATGATCCGTTTTCGCTTTCGCTACTTTGAGTTTGGCGCATTTGGGAGGAATGATTTTGTTTATCTCGATGATCTCGGACCGATTCCAGTCATAGATTGGGAAGATATTCTTGCGGATGGTATCGATGCCTTAGAATGGGTTGATGAGGAAAATGATGCGGATGAAGGGATTGAGTATTATGTACGCAGTATAGACGCTGAGGGTGATGCATCATTCTGGAGTGCGCCAGCAATTTCTGGGGAAGGTCCACAAGGTTTTCAACTGAATTTAATATCTGGTTGGGCGATGATCAGCTCACCAATCGAGCCTGAAAATCCGAGATTAGAAGATTTGTTTGCTGGATTAATTGAGCGAGAGAATATAGTTATATTCAAAGATGAAAACGGTCGATTTTACAATCGTGAATTTGATTTTTGGGGAATTGAGCTATGGGATCATCTTGAAGGATACTTTATCAAAATGTCAGGTATAGATTCACTGTTTATAGCAGGCGAAAGAGTGCCAGTGGATACACCATTAGAGTTAGTCAGGGGATGGAACTTGATTCCTTATTATCCTGAGGTAGATTTGCCCGTTGAAGAGGCGATGGAATCAATTGCTGATAACGTAGGTATAGTAAAGGATGACCAAGGTAGATTCTGGTACCCCGCATTTGACTTTAACAACATGGAAGATCTTCAACTCGGACAGGGTTATGCGGTGCGCCTAAGCGAGCAAGACAGGCTAATTTACCCTGTCGAAGATGACGAACTTCAGCACGAGCGATCACCTTACCACCAACCGAGGCTTGGATTTGTCCCTTCAAGTCCTGATAATCACAGCATTATACTTCAGTTGGACGAAATTCATAGCGGGCAAATAATTCTACGAAACAAATATGGTCAGATTTCAGGCATGGCAGAGTTAGTTCCAGATAGCGACCAAATTGGAATCGCTGCTTGGGGACAATATGAAGGTTCAGGAGCTGGATATGGCTCAAGTGAAAAGTTCAAATTTTATTGGCGCTCTGATAGCGATGGTGAAGAAAGACCGCTGATATCACGAATTACAGAGGGCAATAATAGCTGGGTTGTAAACGGACTTTCGGTGGTAGAATTAATATTTGGTGAAAGCTCATTATCACCAAGCGAATTCGGTTTATTAGCTTCGTTCCCTAATCCATTTAACTCCAAAGTTAAACTGAGCTATCGTCTGGAAAAAGACGTAAAAGCCCAGGTAACATTCTATAACATAGCGGGTGTGGAGGTCTATGTAGATCCAAACATCATAGGGACTGGGTTCAGTAATCATCTGATATGGAATGCCAATAATTTTCCTTCTGGATTATATTTTGCGCGAATTACGAGCGAGGGTCACACAATACCTATAAATAAGTTCCATAAATTATTGCTAATTCGTTGATGGATTCATGAAGTTTTTTGTGCGATACAAATCGCTTAAGTTGGGATCAATAAGCGTAAAATACGTGTTGTTCACCGTGATATTTATTTTAATTCAAGTATCATTTGGTGAGATCACAAAAATTACTATCCAAACGCGTCCCGCCAACTATTTGTACGGGTTGGATGTTAGAGTTCCAGATAGTCCAGAATTAATTCTCGCCCTTTCGGGTGGTGTTCGAGGAGTCGCACATATTGGAGTGTTAGCGGCACTTGAGGAAGCTGGTATCCCCCCGGCTGGAATTGCGGGAGTTTCTATAGGATCTTTAGTAGCTGGATTATATAGCGGTGGCATGAGTCCAGACGAAATACGCTTAGCCATTCAAAATATAAAATTAGAAACTATCATGCTCGATCAACCAGAGCGTAATAGTCTTCTACTCGAGAGGAAAAAAGAGTATTCACGTCATTTAATTGAAGTAAGACTTTCAAAAAATTTATCACCTATCCTGCCCGGTGCCATTTCACCAGGGCAAAAATTATATCAGCGACTTCTTGAGTTAACCCTAAATTTACCCTTACGCAACATAAATAACTGGAATAAACTTCCCACTCGACTTAGAATTATGTCTACAGATATAAACAGCGGGGAGCCAATCGAGTTTTCAAGTGGAGATCTGACTCCGGCGATCCGCGCTTCAATGTCAGTTCCTCTACTATTCGAGCCATTTGATTACAATTCACGATTGCTGATTGATGGTGGTGTATCAGCGAATATTCCGGTAAATACTGCTAAAGCTATGTCTAAAGGCATTGTTATAGCAATTGACTTGACATCTGAGTTAGAAAATCATGACCAAAGATATAAGCCATGGCAGGTTGTAAACCAAGTCACAACTATCATGCAGCAACAACCAAATAGTGAAGCTCAAAAAAAAGCTGACATGACAATCATACCAGAGTTCGATGACAATTTTTCTAAAACTGACAACTATGATTATTATTTTGAGGTTGGTCGATTGGCAATGAGAGAGCGGATTCCAGAGATCATGGAATTGCTTAACATCAGTAGATTTGCAACCGACCATAGATCACTAATAATTAATTCAGTAAGTCCGCATCGCGACACGCACCCAGAGATGATTAGACTTTTGATCTCGAAGGCAAAATTAGGCTCAGTTAATGATGTTAAAATGCTGCTGGAAAGCTTATACAATACTGGATTGGTAAAGGATGCTCATGCTGAATATGATGATGTGCTACATTCAATTTTGATTAGAATAACTTACAATCCATTGGTAAATCGAGTGAGTATAAAATCAGCGAATCAGCTATTTGTGACGAGTGCAAGCTCATTAATTGAGCATATTGAAGGCGAAATTCTAAACACTATTGAATTACAATTAGCAATAATAAGTTTGCATAAAAAGCTTAGAAGTACAGGTCTGTCAGCATCACATATCTCCGCAATTGAGCTGGATTATTCGACCAATGAATTAACGTTAGTTGTTAATGATGGTTTACTTGGAAGTATAATATTTGAAGGTCTCGATAAAGTTCCACAGGCATTTTTGAGTGCTGAGGTACCAATCAAACAGGGGAACTCTCTCACCTCAGCAGGTATATTAAAAGGGACAATTAACCTGTATGCCACAGGTTTATTTCGTAATGTATCTCCTGTAATTAAATCAAATGGCGATGGATCAACGGATCTTATATTCTATATTCAAGAACATCCATCCCCACCAGTTCGCCTTGGCTTAGCTTATCAATCAGATCGGCGGACGCATGGTTTTTTGGAAGCTGTTTTACCCAATCCACTAACCTATGCATCACGGCTCGGACTTTTTTTATCAGCTGGTGAAAAAGACAATATACATCATATGTCATTTGCGATTGATAAATTATTTGGATTCCCGCTGATGAGCAATATGTCGATTGGGTATTCATACCACGAGCGTAAACGTTATCATGAGTATTCTCATAGGGTGATTGGTGAGTATGATGAGTCGAGGTGGGGGGGAAATTTCAAATTTGGAGGTACAGTAACCAGATGGGGATTGTTGGCATTTACCGCTCGCTGGGAGGAACATAATAATAACAATTTTTCTTCTGAAAATCAGTATAACCTTCAAGGTATAGGTGTCGAGCTTGCATTAGACACTCAAGACAGTCATCCTTACCCGACTCATGGATTGCGGTTTGATGCAAACTTTGAATCTGCAACTACTAATATTAATGATGGCACGAATTTTAATCGGTTTTGGAGTTCATTTGAAGGTTATATGCCATTATCGGAGCGGTATATATTAGGGTTGAAAACTGAAGCTAAGTTTACCGAACGAACTGCGCCGCTTGACGAACAATTTAAACTTGGTGGGATCTATGATTTTACCGGATTAAGATTGGATGAGAAAATTGGCACTGTACAGATGACATCTGGATTAGATTTACGGTTTGACCTATTAAGCCGTATGCTTTCTGAAGCATATATCGGATTACACACTAATATCGGCAGGAGCTGGACAGACCCACAAGGAAAATATGAGCGGGACGATTTGCTCTTATCCATAGGAACCTATTTTGTGTTTGACACAATATTGGGACCATTGCATCTGGAGTGGGGACAATTGATCCCGAATGGTAAGCATACAAGGCAAAATGTGGTATATTTTCAAGCGGGGAACTTATTTTAAGTTTGGACACTAAAATAGATGTGTACTTTTTATCTCATGTGGATATAAGACAACGAAAAACTAACATTGTAGATTAGTACGAGTAAGGAACAAATAGTGAAACAATACATTCTATCAGCAATCACTACAATATTGATAATGCTATGTCTTCAGGCTTCCTGGGCAGACGACAAATTAGAGATTGAGCCTTCCAAGAAATCTCAAGCCAAAATAGAAAAAGAAAACAAATATCGCGAGGTAGCCAAACAAATTAAACTTTTTGGTGAAGTATATCGTGAAGTCAGTCGTCGCTATGTTGAACAGATTGATCCGGAGGAGTTTATTAATGCTGCAATTGACGGGATGCTGGAAACGCTCGACCCATATACAGTTTTTTACGAACCAGAACAACGCGACGCTCTTGAAGTAATGACACAAGGCGAATATGGTGGTGTGGGAATTGAGATCAGTCTGCGAGGTAAAGATAAAGAACTGACAGTCGTTGCACCAATTGATGACACGCCTGCAGCACGCAAAGGAGTTAGAGCAGGAGATGTTATCGTTAAGGTTGATGGCAAATCCACTGCGGGATTCTCTACGCGAGATGCATCGAAAATTATTCGTGGTAAGGCAGGGACGGATGTAACACTAACCATTCGTCGCCCGGGACAGGAAGAGCTACTCGACTACACCTTGGAAAGAGCTGAAATACGAATTAATGATGTTGCCTATGCTGGAATGCTTGAAGATGATATTGCCTATATTAAACTGGTGAAATTCTCAAGTCGTGCAGGTGATGAATTTCAGCATGAATTAAAAGCACTTATGAAAAATGATCCGAGTGGAATCATTTTAGATTTGCGAAGTAACCCTGGCGGACTACTAAAAGCTGCTGTTCAGGTCTCGCAGTGCTTTCTGCAGCTTGATGACAATATTGTATCCATGCGTGGACGGTTGCCACGTAGTAACCGCGAGTTCACTGTTTCCAAACCCCCAATTGCTGAGGATGTCCCGTTAGTTGTGTTGATTAATGGCGGGAGTGCCTCTGCTTCCGAGATAGTCTCAGGTGCTATTCAAGACCTTGACCGTGGTGTGATATTAGGGCAGCCAACCTTTGGAAAGGGTTTGGTCCAGACCGTTTATAATCTCTCACACAAAACTGCGGTAAAAGTTACTACTGCAAGGTATTACACACCTTCAGGAAGGTTGATACAGAGGGATCGCAGCGATGAGGATGAGAATGAAATGGGAGCTGACCTTAAATTGTTGGACAGCGTTACAGAAGTCGATACCGTTCAAAAATTTTACACGCGATCAGGAAGAGAAGTTTTTGGAGGTGGTGGAATATCACCAGATATAGAGGTTAAGCCAAAAAAATACCCAGATGTAGCTGTTGAGATGTTCCGTAAAGATTTGTTCTTTGGTTTTGTCAACCAGTGGTTTACTCATCATGAAAGAATGGATACAGTTCAAATCCCAGATAGCATGGTGGACAGTTTTTACACGTATATGGACGAGGTTGATTTCCATCAATCGGTGGAGGGCACAAGCTCTTTAGATGAATTGAGAGAAATAGGGGATAAAGATTCATTCCATGAAAATTATTTTGAACTGATCGAAAAACTCGAGCAACAACTTAGCGATAACAATGATCTTTATGCACCGGATGTTCGTGAATTTATACTGCAAAGTTTGGACAGAGAGATAGCCTCTAATTTGGGTGGCAGAGTTTGGCGAATTCGCTCCACTTTTGATGAAGACACGCTATTGACAATTGCCACAGATATTTTGCATGATCCAGCGAGATATAATTCACTGTTACAATCAGCTGATAGAAGCGATCTTCATGATGGCGATAATTGAGCATTATATTACTATTTTTTATTGGCACAGTGTCAGGAGTAGCTTCGGCTTATCTCGGCATTGGAGGCGGGATAATCCTGGTACCGATATTAACTGAAATACTTTTTAACACTGGGCTTAGCTTAGATCAAACAATGACCTCTGCCTTTGCCACCGCTATGTTTATAGCTGTATTTACCACTGCATCATCATCCTTCAGGCAGTATCGGCAAAATAATATTGTATTTAGTGCGATTCCATATACTGCTGCGGGTGCAATATCCGGTGGATGGCTCGGGGCGTGGTTGGGAAGCAACATCAGCGGTAGAGGTTTGACCGTGATGTTCGGATCATTTCTTATCTTAGCATCGATAAATTTGTTCATATCGAGTAGTCGCAATGGGAAGAAAAAAAATATTACCTCCTATAGAAATACTGGATTTGTTATTCTTGGCTTGATAACTGGAATTCTTGCGGCACTGTTTGGTATTGGAGGTGGAATAATCATGATACCAATTTTTGTACTGCTTTTTGGACTTCCGGCTGAAAAAGTTGCGGGAACTTCCTCTTCAATTGCTTTCTTTCTTTCAATTTCATCCGTGATTGCCTATTTGATCTTCGGCGTTGGTCGTGCAGCAGAAGGGGCTGGATTTTGGGGTGTTATTGATCTGTCACTTGCAGTACCTATTGCAATCGGCACAACACTAACTGCTCCCATAGGTGCCATACTTAATAAACGATACAAGGGAGCAACTTATCTTAGAATATTCGCAAGTTTTCTGCTAATAGTTGCTTTTAGGATGCTGCTTAGGTAACAGACTCAATTCACATCATAAACTGATTGGTTTCTATGTAGTTTAGTAATAATTGAACTATATATATTAATTTATACTTGATTATAGCCAACCAATATCATAACTTGCTTGAATGCACTATTTGCACACTAATTGTAATGTAGTATTAAGTTTGCACGGTGCTATTAATAGTAAAAAAATGGGTATGTACTATCACGGTGGCAAAGTATAGATTGGGATTGACCGCATTGGTCATTTTAATGTTTTGGGGATGTCAGTGGGATCCACCGCATGACAATCCATTTGACCCGAAGGTCCCACCAGCACCTCTTTCCATGATTTCAATTCAGGTGATTGATTTAGGGCGTAATCCAATTAATAAAGCGAAAGTTATTTTAAGAGATTTAAATTCTGACCATATATCATCAACTGATTCTGCAGGTTGGGCATATTTTGATAATTTGCCAGTTGATGGAGTTTGGTGGGCTATAGCTGATAGAATTAGTGAGGAAATTATTAATTATGCGGTGGATTCAGTTGAAGTAACAAGTAGTCTTGCCGAACCTCTAACTAAAGTTCTTAGCCTCGATGCACTACCTTATTTTTTAATGGCTTCTGTAAATTCTGAGCACAATCAATTGGGTGATGTTGACAGCGAAATAAGAATAAAGTTAAAGGCAGAGGCAATCGACCCAGACGGAGTCCCTGACATAGAATCCATTACTTGGGAATTTAATACGGATTCCCTTCACCTTGTTGGTGATCTCCAATATCACCCTAACACCGATTCTTTATTTTACTTTGTGGTACTCGACACTTCAGTTTTCAGGGGCTCAATTGGACTTGCTTTAACCTCGCCCTTTAATTATACGGTAACAGATATTGCTCAAAATACGGAGAGTGTTGATGCATCGCTCATACGAATTATACGAGGTCATCCCCTCACGGGTGGTGTCCCATGGTCAGACCCGCTCCTTATCAGCTGGAGTTATACTTGGCGAGACGATTTCAACCCCGGAGACATATGGCACTATGAATTGAGAATAGAGAAACAAAATCCTGATTTTACCAGATCAATTATTTATCATGCAATATTAAATGATCAGAATCAGCGTATAGATTATGAAATATATGACATCCCACCAGGTAACTATGATTATTATGTATGGGTGATAGATGAGTTTGGAAATTATTCAAGGTCGATACCCAAAAAAATTATCCTACCAAATGATAACTAACATGAATAATTTTATTTAGACAAATGAATGCCAAAATTAAGGAGTTCCAAAATAATTAAAATCGTAAATAGTCAAAATGAGCTCAATAATCAAGATGATGTAGTCAAGCTCTTAGATACTATCTTGGGGTTAGGTGTCGGGATGATGAAAGCTGATCGTGGCGTCATAATATTAGGCATAGATGACAAAATGGAAATTATGGCTTCAAAAAATTTCCCTACGGACCAAGAAGCGAGTTTGAAAGAACTTTCAATCAGCGTAGTTGAAAAAGTGGTCGCTTCTGCTGCACCGCTACTGACTCATGACGCACTTGCCGATCCACGATTTGAACAATCTGCCAGCGTAATATTACATCAAATTACATCCATTATATGCGTTCCTCTATTGGCGGAAGAAAGCGTCATTGGTGTTATATATCTGGACAGTCGCCAAGATCGTCAACGCTTTACAGAAGATAATCTAAATTTTATTAGTATTTTTGCTCGAATGGCAGCAATTGCAGTTGACTATGCAAGCAGTTACAGTGATCTTTTTGATGAAAAGCAGAGGTTACAGTCAGAGCTGAATCAACAATGGGGATTTGACGAAATGATAGGTCGAAGCCCAAGAATATTGGAAGTTTACAGCATGATGAAAAGGGTAATGAATACTGATATATCAGTATTACTTGAGGGGGAAAGCGGTACCGGAAAAGAATTAGTTGCTCGCGCCTTGCATTACAGTGGTCATCGTCGGGATAAGGCTTTTATCGCACAGTTCTGTGGAAACCTTTCGGAAAATTTGTTAGAAAGCGAGTTGTTCGGTCATAAAAAAGGATCATTTACAGGTGCTATATCGGATAAACAAGGAATGTTTGAGCTGGCGAATGGAGGAACCTTTTTCCTCGATGAAATAGCTGAAATAAGTCCGACTATACAAGCCAAACTTTTGCGAGTTATTCAGGAGGGAGAATTTAGGCGTGTTGGGGATAACGAATCTAAGGAAGTGGACGTGCGAATAATTTCTGCAACAAATAAAAGTCTTAAGGAAGAGGTCGATAAAGGGCAATTTAGGGAAGATTTGTATTATCGGTTAAACGTTATATCCATAAATTTACCACCTCTGAGAAACCGCCAAGGAGATGTTCCAATATTAGTGAATCATTTTCTTGATAAATATGCTACGAAAAATAAAATGTCCAAAAAGACAATTTCTCCACGTGCATTACAAGTACTTTCTAACTATCAGTGGCCTGGCAATGTTAGAGAGTTAGAGAACGCAATTGAGCGCGCCATTATTATGGCAATGGGCGACACGATTGATGTTCAGGATCTCTTCATTCCTGAGCAAGAATTAGTCCCTGAAAATCCAAAGACTCTTAAGGATTATGAGCGTGAGATTGTATCGAGAGTGCTTGAAGATTGTGGGGGTAATAAAACAAAAACCGCAGAAATTCTTGGGGTATCATTACGATGGTTGCATTATAAATTGAGCGAATGGAAAAAACTGGACATTTAGGTAAATATCGCGTTGAAGAGGAACTCGCACAAAGTTCTATCTGCTCAGTCTTTAGAGCGACAGAGGAAAGTCTTCAGCGTCCGGTTCTGATAAAGAAACTTCATCCTCAAATGGCACGTGAGGATGACATTAGGATTCGTTTTGAGCGTGAGGCGAAGGCTTGTGCCCGTGTAAATCACGAAAATATTGTGAGTATTTACGGCTATAACGCTGAGCCGGAACTCACTATGCTTATTCTCGAGTTTGTCGTGGGCAACAGTCTTGGCAATATCATTTCCAGAGTGGGAAAGGTTGATTGGCAGGTCGGTTTAGCTATAATTTTCGGTACTCTACGCGGTTTGGGGTATGCTCATTCTAAGGGTGTGATCCACCGCGATATCAAGCCTGATAATATTTTGGTCTCCAATGAAGGTGTGGTAAAAATTACAGATTTTGGCTTGGCTACACTCGAGGATGCCCCAAAATTAACTCGTCAGGGAATGGTAGTAGGGACTCCAGCATACCTATCTCCAGAAAGTTTGTCAGGTGGAGTGCCTGACCAACGAAGCGATCTTTTCTCACTTGGAGTAACCTTCTATGAAACTATTACAGGCATATCCCCCTTTCAAGGGGATAATTTCTCTGAAACGATGTCCAAAATTCTCAAAGAGACACCAAAGCTTCCATCATCCATAGTTTCCGATATACCAGTGGAAATCGACCACATCATTATGCGATTGATTGAAAAAAACACAACTCAAAGATATGCATCTGCTGAGTTAGCCCTGGTGGATGTTGAGAGCATTGCTCAGGTTAAAGGGGTTGCAACAAATAGGAGTACAATAAAACATTTTCTACAATCCGCTAACTTAACTGATACTCAAAACCAGGAAAAAAAGAAGCCATCAGTTAGTTTTGCACCGGGTGATGTCTTCAAGTCCAGTCATAAGGGTGTAGAGGTATCAAGAAGTTCTATTAATCCGTTAAGGTCTGATCCTAAGATTTCAATATTTTTTAGAATTACCTTTACCATTCTAACGGCTATAATTATTGTAGGTTCATTTTTCCTGCCTGATCCTGTTGAAGTAGAAAGCATATTTCCTACGTGGAAACCTAACTTTAAGGATTCATTACAATATATTAGAGCTAATGAAAATCCTATTCAAGTTGGTAAATTAGGAAAACAAGTTATTAGATCTGCACCTATAGATCGTCAAAAATCTTCTGAAAATAAAAATCCTGATGTGGTTGCTACGGGCACAATTGATTCAAATCATCCGGAAGTACTCGATGGTAATACTGATACGCCCGCAGAGCTACAGTTTGGCTGGGTACAGCTGAGTATTAAACAGTGGGCAAATGTTTATGTTGATGATCAACCTTTTGGCGAATCGCCGATAATTGACCCAATTGTTTTGACACCTGGACAGCATTTAATAATGCTAACCAATGATGAATTTCCGCAACCAGTAGTTATTCCAATTGAAATCCAGACAGGGATAGAATTGCAGCTCACCGTTGACTTAATGGATTATTTTGCAGTTGTAAAAGTAATAACCGTATTTCCTTGGGCTGAGGTTATTATTGATGCAAAATCTTACGGGCAGACACCAATGACCAAGCCAATTTTCCTCTCTTTTGGCAAGCATGTCATCAAGCTGAAGAATCCACAACATGAGAAATGGGTGCAGGAAGTAAACATAGCAGTAGGAGATCCGCCCTTTGAGGTGCATGCAACCTTAATTGCAATTTCCGATGCGTCCGGTAATCATTAATTTTAGGGCTTGGGAATTTTGTTAAGCTTGCGTTATAAAAGAGAACTATATTTCTTCAAATTGGTAAGGGAAATTTAGTCATTCACTCCTCTGTAATTTGTTTTTTAGATATAATTCTAAAGGTTGTTGAATCATTACCCTATCCGGGGCGGTGTTATTCATGCGGGAATGAATGGCACCACCAAAGAGAACTATTATGTGACGATTGCTGGGCAAAATTACAAAAAGCACCAACAAGATTGGCTGAAAAATACTTAAATATTGATGCTCCAGTAACAATTATCTATCGATATTCTAATCTGATGAGAAACATAATCCACCAAATGAAATTTCTTGGGAGGTACGACATCGCTGATAAATTAGGGTATCTATCGGGAGCACAATTATCAAAGATGTTGAGTATTAAGAAATTTGATGCCGTTGTACCAGTACCCTTGCATCCAACACGTGTGCGCGAACGTGGTTATGATCAAAATCTTGCATTAGCTCGATCAATTTCGAGCTTTGTTGGGATTGAAGTAAACAACAATTTGATCATCCGCCAACGAAACACTCGACCTCAATCCAGGTTATCAGATATAGAAAGGTCATCAAACTTAGAAAATGCATTCGGATATAACAATTCGATTCAATCTGATATTCCACATGCTGTACTGCTGATTGATGATGTAATCCATTCGGGAGCAACTGTGGGCGGATGCGTCACAATTCTAAAAAAAATGAGTATCAAATACATTCACATTGTGTCGATTTGTGGTTAGGACTTCATTAGAATTTTTTTTGTTAATGGAAATAATAGACCGAGTAACTTGGAATTTGTATGAACTATTTAGTAATTACAGTTTAGGCAAATATGGCCGTTATAATGATTGACAATTTAGTTATAATAAAATGAAGAGTAATTGGATATTATAGTACATGAAAAATGATAATTCCTTGGTAGGCAATTTGTATCAATTGTCAACTGATCCTTTGATTAACAAGTTCTTAAACGATATTGTTAAGCCACTTAAGAAGTACACTGAAACTCAAACAAAAAGAATGAATGAGCTAATTTTGATCGGTGTCGCTCTTTCATCAACTCGAAATTTAGATGTACTTCTTGAAATGATAGTGGATAAAGCACGTGAATTTACAAACGCTGACGGTGGTACACTTTACCTTGTTAACGAAAAAGAGACCCATCTCGATTTTTCAATCATTCAGACGGAGTCGCTCGGTTTTAGAATGGGCGGGGCGAGCGGTGATCCAATTACATTTCCCTCTGTCCCGCTGATGGTTGATGGCGAGAAAAACAACTCAAATGTTTGTGCGAGCGTTGCAAATTCTGGAAGATTGGTCAGCATTCCTGATGTTTATGAGGTTGAAGGGTATGATTTTCAAGGCACCCGTGGCTTTGATAAAGGAAACAACTACCGCTCAAAATCTATGTTAGTCGTCCCACTTCTTAATCATGAATTTGAAATTATCGGAGTATTGCAACTGATTAATTCCAAAGATTTGGAAACAAATGAAACTATTGAGTTTGATTCTGAGTATTTAGTATTAACAGAAGCGTTAGCTTCTCAGGCTGCTGTCGCACTTACAAATGCCCGATTAATAATCGATATGGAAGAATTGTTTGAATCCTTCATCAGAACTATTGCGTCGGCAATTGACGAAAAGTCACCTTATACAGGCGGTCATATCAAGCGAGTTGCCAACCTCACGGTTCATATTGCTCGGCGTATTAGCGACTCGACTTCTGGATTCTACAAAGATGTAAAATTCAGCGATGATATTATGTCTGAGCTTAGAATCGCAGCATGGCTTCACGATACCGGCAAAATTACCACACCAGAATATGTGATTGATAAAAGAACAAAATTAGAGACAATCTTTGACCGCAAGGAGTTAGTACGTTATCGATTCGAATTAGCGATGGCAAATGCACAGCATGAAAATGATTCGGAAGCAATAATTAACAAGCTAAAAGATGATTTAGAATATATCTTGGGATCAAACGCTACTGCTGAGTTTGTCAGTGACGAAAAGCTTGCAAGGCTTAAAGAAATTGGTGAAACAAAGGTGATGACTTCACAAGGTGAAGAAACTCTGTTAACAGAGAACGAGCTATACAATCTTAGTATTCGCAAGGGTAACCTTACAGCTGAGGAACGCAAAATCATTGAAAATCATGCATTGATGACAATTAAGCTATTAGAACAGTTACCATTTCCCAAAAAACTTAGCAATGTTCCACCTATCGCGGGTGCTCACCATGAAAAGTTAAACGGGAAGGGTTATCCATTGGGCTTGACTGCAGATCAGATCAACATTCAAGCCAGAATTATGGCACTCGCAGATATTTTTGAAGCATTGACAGCGAAAGATAGACCCTATAAAGAGCCCAAAAAACTTTCAGAAGTAATGCGCATTCTTGGTTTCATGGTTAAGGACACAGAGTTGGATAGCGACTTGGTCAACTTCTTCATTGAAGAAAAAATGCATATAGAGTATGCTAATGAACACCTTGACCCTGTACAGGTTGACTTAGATTAGCATCCAAGTGCATATTTTAATTTATACAAGATTTATCAAATTTTAACATTTTTTAGCAATCAAGTGTCCATGGCATATTTCACAATTGGCAAGGCATTAATTCATGGCGAATTGATACTGAATAATGCTAACATTTTACATCCGCGCAGACATGCGGAATTACTTTTAGAAAGTGCCACCAAGCGGGACAGAGTAAGTCTTTATATGAATACCTCAATAAAAATGGACGAATGTGAGGCGACGGTATATTCTGAGCTATTAGAAAGAAGGTCAGCGGGTGAACCGATTCAATATATTATTGGCACAACTCCATTCTATGGTAGGGAATTTCGGGTTGGAAAGGGAGTCTTCATTCCACGATTTGACTCAGAGGTGCTAATCGAAAAATTGTTGACAGCTCACAATAGGATTTTGGCGGATAATTCGCAAATTGAGATATTAGATTTATGTTGTGGATCAGGTGCATTAGGGCTGACTGCTGCATTGGAGATCCTCGAAGCAAGGATTACACTTGTAGATAATTCTTCGATTGCCATAGATTATACTACACTAAATGCAGACCATCATGGGATTGCAAACCGGGTTGAAATTGTTGAGCGGGATGTTCTGAAGGAATTCCCAAAAAGCTGGTACAATAAATTTGATTTTATTCTTGCCAACCCACCATATATATCGCTTAATAAAATAATAGATCTCGATGAGGATGTTCAAAATGAACCTCAAGATGCCCTCACTGATGGCGGTACAGGATTGTCGTTTTATCAAAATTGGGGAAACAGATTGAATACACTTCTAAAGCCAAATGGAGTGTTTATCTTTGAGATTGATGACTTTATTTCTACGCATATTCACTCGCTCATGGGCAAAAACTTTAGTTCTATAGCTATGTCAAAAGATCTTAGTGGAAAATTGAGAGTTTGTGAAGCCGCGTTTATATAAATTAGTTCTTATCAACACAAAACTGGGAAACCAATGAATAGACTTTTAAAATTATTTATCATGATATGTACAGTTACAGGAGCATGTTTTGGGCAGGTTATTCCTCAAGTAATGCTCCTACCTACTCCGATTCCATCAGAATATTCGATGGAAATGTTACATTTGAACTCTATTCGTATGATGACACACACAGGCGAAAACGCTGAAGCATATTATAATGATGAGAGCAACATGATTGTTTGGCAGGGTCGGTGGGAAAAAAATTACCCAGCCGATCAAATATGGATGATGCCATCTTGGGGCGGAATACCAAAATTAATCTCTACCGGTGGTGGAAAAACTACCTGTGCGTTTTTTATACCGGGGCAAGAGAGGATTGTGTATTCATCTACGCATGCAACTTCAGTGGTACCTCCGCCCGAACCTGATCGTTCAAAGGGTTATGTATGGTCTCTCGATGAATATGATGTCTTTACCGTAGATTATTTAGGGCTTGAGTTGAGTCAACTCACTAATACTAAAGGTTATGACGCGGAAACTGCTGTTTCACCTGACGGAAAGTCAATAGTGTTTACTTCAATGCGCGATGGGGATCTCGATATTTATACAATGGACATAGACGGTGGTAATGTAAAACGATTGACCAACACTTTGGGATATGATGGTGGTCCTTTTTTTAGCCCAGATGGAGATTGGATCGTTTTTCGCAGCCACCTTCCCAAGACTAAAGCTGAAATTGATAAATACAAAAATTTGTTAAGGGAAAGAAAAGTCGAGCCGATACGTTTTGAAATCCAAATAATGAAAGTCGATGGATCAGAGCGACAACAGGTAACCAACTTGGGCGTAGCATCCTTTGCCCCGTATATGCACCCTGATGGAAAACGCATAATATTTTGTTCAAACTATGGTGATCAGTCTCAGGGTGCAATCACGAAAAATGAACCATATATACCTAAAAAGCCTATATTTAATTTATTTATTATTAATTTAGATGGAAGCGGGTTGGAGCAAATTACTTACAGTCCAACTTTTGATGGTTTCCCAATGTTTTCAGCGGACGGCACAAAACTTATTTGGTGCTCAAATAGGAATGGCCCCTATCCACACTCAACCAATATTTTCACAGCGAACTGGGTAAATTAAAATTGTATCATGTTAGAAGCATCATGCTGGGCATAATAATTTGTTTAGTGAAAACTGCTTGATTAGCATACAGCGCAATAATTGCATAAAGAATGTGGAAAATGTGCAATTTAGAGTAGAGTGATAAGCTATTATATTGTTTATATGGAGCATGGGCGAACAATATTGTTTTAAGTTAGGCATGGTATTTGCATGCTGAATTACTTTTAGTTATCAAAAAAATAAGTTTAAGGCAAAAAATATATTGGCAACCAACTTGTACTCATTTTCTACTTTTATAGCCTATTTACAGCATAGTATTATTGCTGCCTTAATAGTGACTTTTCTCATCCCATTTAATGCAACCGCTTGGCAGATCTTGGATGCACATCGAATCGCTGATGGAGCTGTATCTCTTTCTGATGGTCCCGGAGGACTGTGGACAGTTTATGATGGAGATGAAGATGAGCGAATCAGAATTATTGATGCCGAAAGCGGTGATGTGAGAGGTAGAGTAAATTCTCCGCATGAATTTTGCTTTGGATTAACTCGCTCAGGTCGGTCGGTTTGGTTCGCTGGATCTGACAATATTTACCTGTTAGATGATAGAGGTGGAGTAGAGCGAGAGATAGATTCTCCTTATGAGATTATGCACGGATTAGCGTTAGTAGATGGTGGTCTATGGACAATGGCATTAGATTCAGGAGTATATTATTTCGCCCTGTTTGAGCCGGGTGGCGATGAAATATCGCGTTTTAGTACTGAAATACGCAACCCGGTTGGAATATCTTGGGATGGATCTTTCTTATGGGTCACTGATAAAATTGATGGCTTTATCCATGTCTTCGACCCTGAATCTGAAGAGGAAGTAGATCTATTCCCGACACCGTTCTCACAACCAACAGGTATTACCCACATCGATGATGACATATTTTTAATTGATAGCGGTGACGAGGATGATTCTGATGTTCTATATCAAATAGATCCATCAGGCGAAAACGCCCCGCGATTACTACCCTTTTCACGAAATTATAATTTTGGACGTAGCGTCTTAAATTCACCATTGGAGCGATTACTTCCTCTATTCAACATTGGAAACGAAACATTGCGGATCGATTCTGTAAAATTAGCAAATGGTGATAATAGATTTTCGTTGGGTAGATTACCCGGTAATAATCGAGTTAACCCAGGCCAAAGGTATGATGTTACTCTTACTTTTACGCCTAACATTTATAACCACTTTTACGACACACTTGTAGTTTATTCAAATGACCCTACTGAGCCAGTAATGGAGCTTAACATAACAGGTCTGGGAATTTTTAATTCGAGAAGACTTGGTGTATATCCTGACTCGCTGGATTTTGGAAGCGTGCGAGCTGACCCTTGGCGTGATGGAAATAGAAAGATGAAAATTGCAATTTTCAATAAGGGTAATGATGAATTGATTATAGAGGCACTTGAGCACCGTATTGAAGATATTTTTGAGTTAGAATTTGATGATATGCCTCAGAGGCTGCAAACAGCTGAATCACTTTGGGTTAATGTCAGTTTTACACCACATAGAGGTATTACGTATCTTGATACTCTGTTGATATATTCAAACGAATTGCGTCGTATTAATCGAAAAATTATTAGGGGGACAGGAAGTGACAGTATTTATGCCGCAGGCAGTGTGATGTGGACCCATGAATTGGAAAATGGTAATGGTTCCACCGGTGGAATTTCGATTATGTCTGATTTAAATGGTGATGAAATCCAGGAAATAGTCGCTGTCGGACCGCTGGGTACGGCGTATTGCATTAATGGATTTGCCTCCGGTATAGCGGATATGTATTGGGCTCAAGATTTTCGAAATTATGTTTTTGCACCCACAGGGATAGAGTCCAAGGGGGTTATTGTTGCCAATAGTGATTTAAATGCCGACGGAACAGCCGATGCGATAATCGGATCAGGTGAAAATGATCGAAGTGTTTACGCTCTTGACGGACTCGATGGTGGCCTCATATGGCATTGGGATTCTCATTCAATCGGTGCAGAAGGTGCAATCATCAAGGTAGAATCTTCAGACGATTATAACGGTGATAGTGCAAATGATCCAGTGGTATTAATCAGTGCAGAAAATGATGGAACGCGTAAGCTCGTCAGGATAAACGGAGCAAATGGAAGACCCGTTTGGATTGCAAATCCCGGACAAGCTTCTACCGTTAACCCAATAGAGGATATAGACCGCGATGGTGTAAATGAGTATCTTACAACTGGAGATGACAATAAAATTAGAATATATAGTGGTGTTGATGGTGGTTTAATGGAAGAGATTGACAGCCCACCTGGCGGTCAAATGATTGTCATCGAAGACCTGAACAATGATGAGGAAAAAGATCTAATATTCGGTGAAGCAGATGGCTCCTTATCCGGTTGGTCTATTGAAGATGATGGTGAAATTTGGTCAGTAGGGCAAATGGGAGGTGTGCAGTTGACAGGACCAATATCTAATTTGCACATTATCCACAATGATATTAATAATGATAATGTCTTTGAGGTCGTTGCTACTGATGGTAGTGAGTTGATTTTCTGCTTTGATCCACTAACCGGTGAAGAAATCTGGACTATACAAGTAGATGGATTGATGATGATGATTCCAATTTCTGATACAGATATTGACTCCGTAGCAGATATTGCTGTAGGATTTTCAAACGGATCAATAAATTGCTATAGTGGACAAGATGGATCAATGTTGTGGGAATATGCAGGTCAAGAAGACAGTGAAATTATTGAAATGCTCGCTTTTGATGATGTAGATCTTGGCGGAACTGGTGAATTAGTCGTATTATTTAGTGATCGCATTGTTAGATGTATATCTACCGGAGGTGACTTAGTCGCCATTCGAGATGAAGATAAATTTTATTTACTTACTTCAAAAGGACTAATATCTCTTCATCCAAATCCGTTTAATGGCATGGCGAGAATTAATTTTTCAATAACTGATGCCTCAGATATCGGGTTAAATATTTGGGACTCAAATGGAAGGCTGATTAAGAATATAGAATTAGGTTTTTATCAAGTTGGCTCTCATCAATATTTATTGAAAGAGTTCAGCTCGCTGAATATGTCGGCTGGATTATACTATTTTGAAATTGCAAGTAAAACTGAAACATTGGTAAAGTCGGGAATTTTGTTAAAGTAATGGAACAAATGCCGTTTCCAATGATGGTTGAAAATATAGCTGCCTTAAGGGCAGAAGGATAAAAGGAATTTAAATTTTGAGAAAAATGTTTACACAATCAAGTAATTCTTCACAGCAAAAATTAAATCAGAGTTATACACTTTCAATGGTGCAATGTGCACTCGCAATATTGCTACTATTAATAGGGATAATAGCCCCTAATATGCTACAGGCTGAGAATGTAGTAGGTAGCTATGATATTCCACCAAATTCTTCAGGTCTTGCTTGGGATGGGCATCTTTTCTGGATGGGTGGAGTTGGGGATCAAGGTGATTGGATTAGAGCATTCGATCCTGAATCAGAACAAATCGTCGATAGCATCAGGGCACCTGAGGCCGATTGCATTGGTCTTGCTTGGTATCAGGGTAGGTTAGCGTACATCTCACCTCGCTCAGATAGGACATATTTTGTTGGCAGGAATGGTCATGAAGTAGCATTTGAAAATCCCATGGAAAACTTGGGTGGTCTTGGTGTTGATGGAGATAATTTTTGGAGCGCAACTTATTCGGAACAACGTGGAACTATAATCTTGATGAATAACGAGGGTAACGTTATTCACTCTAGGCCATACAATGGTAGGCACAGTCGCGAAACAGCATTCTTGAGAGGCATGGTCTATGTTGCGGATCGTCTCGAACATGATATCAGAGTGGTAAATCCAGAATCAGGTCAATTTGTAAGGAGATTTCATTCACCCACCTCTAACCCAGATGGACTTACTTCAGATGGGACTTATCTATATTTGATAGATGATGGCGACGAGAAGGATACTGACAAACTTTACAAAATGGAAGTACCACAAAATGGACGAATACGATATTCCTCACTCGCCCATAATTATGGCTCAGTCGTAATCGATGATGAAGTAGTTTGGAGTGTTTGGATATACAACGATGGCCCGCGTGAAACAGAATTGATTGACTTTGAAGCAAGAGACGGAAATGATGATATTTTTGTTCCTCATTTATGGAACTCACCGAGTCCAATCGCAGCAGGAGATTCTGCTGAATTACGCATATCCTTCCAGCCTGCGTATGAAGATTCACTCCACATATATTTCAGATTAACCTATGATCTTGACCGAATTACCCACGAGATTAATTTAAGGGGGAAGGGAGTTCGGGACCGCAGAGATATTTTAATCGTTCAACGAGTTATTGATTTCGGCGAGACACGCTGTGGTCAGCATGTTCGTGGGTCAAATTTGCGTTATTTATTAATTGAAAATAACGGGGGTTCACCACTGACAGTTGAAGGGTTAGAATTTAGTAATGAATCTTTTTTTCACGGATTTTGGGAATTCCCACATACTTTTGAAGAGCCCGGGCTTTACAAGATACCGATATTTTTGCGACCAATTGAAGATTTTAGTGAAACCTTTCGAGATAGCGTAACCATTCTAAGCAACGACCCCGACTCGCCTGAAATCACTGTAAACTTAGTTGGTCAGTCTCGTAGCAGCAACTACAATGGAGGTTATGTGCTCTGGGAAACCACTGTTGGTGAAACGGAAAACCCTGGTCAAAGAGTGCGCGCTATTCAGGATATTGACGATGTTTCCGGTGATGATATTGACGATATAGCTATAGCATCAAACGACTATATGATTAGAGCTTACCATGCTGCTGCATCAACCATTGCAATACCAATTTGGACTTATAGCACAGATGCTAATCCTTGGAGGCGTGGATTAGTTGCAGGTCAAAGAGGCATTTCTGAAGGCGGCGATTGGGATGATGATGGAGTACGAGATATAGTATTTGGTCTTGAGGGTGATTCACGCCAAATTATAGCTCTGTCGGGACGTTCCGGCGAGCCTATATGGATGTTTGATACACATGGACTTCCTGGAGGCGGAGGTGATATAATAGTCACACTTGGCGAAACAGATTACAACGAGGACGGTGTTCGCGATGTGTTATCAATTATTGTCAACGAAGGTGAAAACAATACTACTCGAGGCGTAATTTTACTGGATGGTCTTGATGGTAGTATAATATGGAGACTGGCAACCGATATATCACCGCTCGACGTATTTTCTTTGGATGATTTTACTGGGGACGATATAGACGATATTATCGTTGTTATGACTGACGGTACCGTTATCGGCTTAGACGGAGAGCGAGGACGGTCAACCTGGACATCCGAAATTGATGGTGCGATAAAGGACATAACGACTACAAGGGGTGACACCAACGGTGATGGCAGTATGGACTTGTGCATTGTAACACATGCAAGAGTTACTATGATCAATGGCTCAAATGGAGTTGAACTATGGACTTCTGACCATTATAATGACTTAAGCAATGTTATTGCTCTTAATGATGTAAATGACAACGGTTGGCCAGACATTGTATATACGGATGACAGTGTTGCCAGAGCAATTGATGGATTGACTGGGCAAACAGCATGGGATACCACCGTTTTGATTGGTACACATTGTCAGGACCTTGCGGTTCTTGAAGATTTTGACAACGATGGAAAACTTGACTTTATGGTAGGCACAATTGATGGAAGACTGTTTGGGCGTAGTGGTGATGGATGGGGCGGTCTCTGGTCTTATAGCAACGCCGGAAATGGGAGACAATTTACAATAGTTAAAACTTCCCGCGATGTTGATGGCAATGGTGTTATGGATGTTCTTGGAGCTGTCATAAATGGTAAGGTACAGTGTTTCAGTGGAACTTATGTTGGATTTAATGATGTGGCTATTGAGACCGACTTGGCTGTTCTTCCACAGATGTTAATGGTTGATCCGGCGTATCCAAATCCATTTAATATGTCAGTAATCGTGCCCTTTCATCTCAGTCAACCAAGCATTATAAATATGGCAGTGCTTAATGTTATGGGGCGAGAAGTGTACACTCATAGCACAGAATTTTTGGCGGTTGGCTCTCATAGAGTTACATGGCAGGGAAATTCAAAAAATGGTGCAATTATGCCGAGCGGATCTTATTTTATTAAGTTGTCAACTGATGAAGTAAGAGCAATTTTGCCAATTAATTTGGTAAAGTGAGCAAATTTCTCACAACTTAATTTTTAAGAGAAAATATCAATTTTAACTGGATATCAAAGAATTGAAAATAGATCTGAATAATTTATCAAAACTAACATTGTCAATTGTATTAGCATTGTTTATCAACATTGTTGCATTGATGGTATTTTCACATTCCAGCTTTGCGCAAAGTGAGATTGGATTGCAGCAGGCTATTGAATTCGGACCGGTAAGGGAAAACGTTGCAGAATTTGATCAGTTGTTCGGTTGGCCACACCAAATGGACGGGCGAATTCCAATGTGGGGAAGATGTCCTACAGTTGTTGATCTCGATGGGAATCACGATTGGGAGCTTACGCTACTGACATCCGAGGGCATACTGAATATTTATCAGCACGATGGGGCGTTTTATCCTGGTTATCCAAGCGATACACATCAGGGAAACCGACCAGGTCCCTGGGTAAATCCAACGCATAATTCAACTTCCGCTGTGATAGACATTACCGGCGATGGAACATTTGAAATCGTGTTTTTGAGCGATCTGGGATTTCTTAATGTTATAGATCACAATGGTAATCAGCCAGAACCATTTCCTTTGGACATTTCGCGAAATCTAAAGGCTGGTGTACCTGCAGTTGCTGACATCAATAATGACGGCAATCAAAAAATAATTTTTAACAGCTATTCAGACCACCCTGACAGTATTAATTCAGACGGATGGATTCACGTGATGCGCGGCACGGGCAGAGAGCTTGACGGTTGGCCAGTTTCTTATGTTTCACCATCGGGATCTTCACCAGCAGTTGGTAATATTGTTGGTGGTGAAGAGCTTGAAATAATTATTGGGAATGCCAGAGGGTTAAACAATCCTGCTCAAATATGGGCTTGGCGACCCGATGGATCATTGGTGGATAATTTTCCGGTTGGCTCTTTCGAGACCATTCACGGTGCTCCAGCACTTGCAGACTTGACAGGTGACGGAAAGCTCGAAATTATAATATGGGCTTATTCGCCCGATGATGGTGGTGCGGGGATATATGCTTTTAACGGCAATGGTGATCTACTCGAAGGATTTCCCCTTGAATGCCCGACGGGTCATCCGGAGGGTAATCCTGCGATAGCAGACATTACCGGAGATGATTCACCCGAGATTGTGTTTGCTAATTATAATCCCGATGAAGGTGGAAGACTTTATGCTTGGTCAAGCGGTGGTGAATTATTAGATGGTTTTCCTATTGATCTTAATGCATCAGTAGCGGGATCGGTAATTCTGGCAGATGTTTCTGGTGATCGAATCTCTGATATAGTGTTTGCCCTCTCGCCTTCGGGCGATAATCCTGGCATGATAGCTGGATATTCTGGTGAAGGCGAAGTCATAGAAAACTTCCCAATCTCTATGAACCGCTGGAACAACGCTATCATCGCTGGAACGCCAACTTTATGGGATATAGACAGGGATAATGACCTCGATTTGATTGCTGTTACCACTAATAGAAGAATAATGATTTGGGATACACCAGGTCTAATTGGCGACGATATGTGGAACACTTATAAAGGGGATATGTATCGAACTGGAAGGCGTCCCGCAGACGATCCTAATTCGATAGAGGATAACTTTAAGACTATTATCCCAGAGCAGTTTAGTATTTCGATGTATCCAAATCCATTTAATTCAGTGGCTCAGATTAGCATAGTAACCCAATTTTCAGGGTCAGCCCACCTTGAGCTGTTTAATATTGAAGGGCGCAGTCTTGGAACGATATTCGACGGAGAAATAGCTGTTGGCAAAACTCAAGTTTCACTTGTTGCCAGTGACTATGAATTGACCGCAGGTATTTATTTTTGCAAAGCTTTCTTTAATAATCAATCCTTGATAACTCGCGTAGTTTACATACCTTAAGGCGAGTTAGATAAAATGCACTCAGCGCGGTCTGTGTAGCCTGAATCGCTTGAAACCGTGCTTCCTAATGATAGCGTCAACCTCTGGTTCGGGTGTGATATACCATACGAGAAGTGAATATTTATCATTTATTTCAATTACAAGCCAAGTAGCTTCATTAATATAATTACCGTAAACCAGCTCATTAATTTTAAGGTGCATCTTGTCCATAAGTCGCCAGTCTGCATTTCTTATTATTTGTTGAACTTCTGAATTGGGGACCATGTAATTTATCGGGTCAATTAATAAATTAGCGCGACGATCAAACATGTACTCCAATGGAGCTATTATCCTGTGACCAGGCACATTACTTAAATGATGTCCAATTTCAGGTATTTTCGCATCACACAATCCAAGGTAATCGATTGATGGCAGTCCAGAATAATAGGGGATAGCTCCTGCCGCAGCCAATGCGATTGAAACGTCCTTATCGCCAAATACTTCTTTTAGACGAATACCGACATCAGTCCAATTTTGCTGATCCTCGCTCAGATGAAATGCTAAGTTTTCGACTGTTTCTATACCATAAGTTACAACGGTTTTTTCTATTGTAAAAAATGAGTTAATATTACCTAGTAGCATTCCGGCAATTAGAGCAAGTATTGCTTTTTTACTCATAATTATGCTAAATATTGTATAAATAATGGAAATCCCAATGAAGGGTATTACCGGTACTAAGAATCTAAATTCCATAAAATCACCACCAACCCATGTTACATAGATTAGCCAGATTAAGGCTAAACCTGCTACCAATCCGAACGCAGGATTTTTCTTGGCGAGCTTGGAATATTTTACACTAACTAATAACAGGTAGGGAGTAAGAAAGTGTATTGTTAGAAAAATGTAGAGATAAAACAATCCAAATCCGATTCCGTCCATACCATGGACTTTGGCGTAAAAACTATTCGGGAACAACCGATGGTAGTATGATAGTTTCCAGAGCATCCAGGGCAAAGAAATTAGTAAAAATGGGGCTATCATCAGTGCTAAAAACTTAATTCGATCTCTTGCGGGAATTATCTTAGAATAAGGCTCTCCAGTGAAATAATTTTCAGTATAAAATAGCCTATGAAAGAATAATAATAACACTGGTATCACCACTGTAACTGCATCGAGTCGGGATAGAAAGGCGAGATTCATCAGAATAGATATACTGACAATCATTCTCGCATTCCATCCAGTAGTGATAGATTTGGCAGCGAGCAGGGCTATTAGGGCTATCAGTGCAAATTGAAGCGATGTTTCCAGACCGCTGGTGGCAAAGCTGAAAAGAGACTTATTGGTGCCAACCCAAATCAGTACCACAAGCGAGAATATATCGACAGCAGATGAACGGTTTGTAGGTGAATTTTTCGCATCAAAAGCTCTTGTGACAATATTACTCAGAGCAGAAGTAAACACCTGCCGTGCCAGAAAATATGTTGCCACCAAACCAGTCAGATGTATTGGAATAGATATAATATATGAAAATCTTTCTGGCTCCCAGCCCACTTTCATTCCAGCAGCGATGAGCATTAGCCAAAGGAAATTGGAGTATCCCTCCAATTGCTCACCAGGATTCCAGACGAGCCCAAATCCATCAACCAGATTGCGGGCATAGCGGAATGATATAAACGCATCGTCAACGAGGAGTTGTCGGTGAAAAGCAGCAATCATCAAAGCCACAAAAGAACCGAAAAGCAGAATATAGTAGTTTCGCTTGGTCATCACTTCAGAATGTTATCTTGTTTATCTAAAATTTTCTATAGTTTACGAACAAATATGGTGTATGAAGCCCGAAGAGGAAACTTATATTGCGAAAATAATAAAAAGGTGTTACACTTTCTAATAAATTAATCTGGAGCCATAATGTGTTTTTATAAAACTTTAACAAGTTTACTTATCGTTTTCATAATACAAACGATTTCAACTTCACAAGTTTGGGCGATAAAAAAGAGATTGCAATCTACGCATGCTCAGCGTCTGTCAAGGTTGACCAAGAATCCACTCGAAAGTGCCGATTTTCTAAATGACGGTTGGTTACATGACGAGGCACTATCTGTACTGGAGAAGTCAAATCAAAATGACAGTGAAGTTCTATGGCGGAAAGCAAGGTCAATAATCAATCAAGGCGAAAACCTTCCCAAGGAACAAGGCTTGGAATATTATCAGAGAGGGGATTGCATGTTTTACGTAGTATCTTCAGCCACAATATTGGGGCTTGTCGAGCTGTTGTTAAGATATTATTAACATCAAATTCATAATAGAGTAATAGAAATAATCTGCTGGAAAACCTATTTTCTGCCCATTCCTCTTGATTGGAGCAATTTTTTTACCATTGCAATATCGCTCTTTGGAAACCATCCACTGGCAAACAGCACTCCACCTAATATTATCGGTATGACTGGTATTGATATCCACAGACCTAATTGTAGTTGAGATGTCGCCCATCCGATCAAGATTGCTACTGTTACAGGTAATAGTGCAGTGGATATCCAAATTTTTCCTATGAAATTGATCTTGGGAATAAACAACAGTGAAACAAATAGCAGCCCATAAGATGCCAAAAATCCACCTGCTGCTCCAATGATGCCATAACGTGGGATGAGATATAAGTTAAGAGCCAATAAATATATCAGATGAACCGCATAGGATACCATCAGCCAGCGCTGGCGACCAACAGCAATTACTGTACTGTGAAACAGTGCGACTCCACACACCATCATTGCATTCCAAATATATATCGACATAACTGAGGATGATTCTGTAAATTCTGACCCAAATAATATCTGAATCAGTTCATCACTGTGGAAGGAAATAATCCCAGCTATCGCTGTATAAATCAATAGCATCAGCTTGCTGATAACAATCAGTGTTTGCTTGAATTCGGCTTGGTTATGGCGAAATGACTTTGATAATATCGGAAGTGTTGTCGCCATTATTACCGTCGGGATGATGTACAGTGCTTCAACCATTTGCATGGGTGCTGCAAAAAGACCGACATCATGGTCTGACAAAAACCAGCGAATCATCCAAATATTAATACGACTAATCAGCATCAACAATGCTCCGGATATTGCCATAGGCCATATTTCATGTACTAAATTGCGGATGATGCTGCTATCCCACATTGGAATCATTGAGTATAGGTAACGTCTGTTAGCTTCAGCTTGAACAAACAATCCAGAAAATTCTGCTATGATTAATAATACAAGGGCAATGGATACTCCACCCGGAAAGCTACCAGTAAAAAAGCTATGTAAAAATGAATATGATTCCAAACTCTGAGTATTAAGATAATTCCAGCTAATGATTCCAATTATCAATATAAAAAACAACCCTTTGGAAAATAAGTTGAACAAAGAGGCGGAGACCATTCTGAAATCAATTTGGTAGGGCACATCCCAAATCATCCTTACCGATCCCATGGTGAAGGATGTGAAAATAGTCAACCCAATAGTCAGGCTGACCCATGTCGGTACAGGGAAAAGGTTGAATTTTAATACAATAAATTCAGTGGTGACATAGCCAACCGCGCCGAGGATCAGCTTGATAGAGACCCCAGATCTGTAAATCTCATTTCGTTTATCAGGTTGAGATAGTATCTCTCGTACCATAACATCATTGAAACCGAATATATTAAACAAACTTGCAAACAACATAACGGAAATTATGTAAGAGTATATTCCATATTGTGTAGGTCCCAACATGCGAGTCAATATTATTAACGCTGAAAAGGAGAAAATCTGTGAAGCAAACCGCAAAATAAGCATCCCTGACAAGGAACGTCCTGCGGTTGGTAATTTAGAGTTAATTAAATTAATGGCGATGTAGTATGATTGTAAAGATAAACATTATTTCGAAAATATTGTAGTAGAGCATTGGACTGTTCTATGGCAGGTGAACTGTCTTCGTTGTGAATATTCTTGCTCCCTGCTGAAATTTAATAAGAATTACCCCAGCAGGTAACCCACTTGCGGAGAATGAAATAGTCTGACCATTGACTTTTCCATGAGCGGGTGCAGTCTCTTGCATCAGCCGTCTTCCTCTGACATCATACAGTGTTATATAAATTTGCTCCAACCCTGTACTATTGTATCTGATCGTAACCACACTGTTGAATGGATTGGGGGTGACAGAAATCGTCTGCGGACTTGGCAGTAACCATTTCGATCTCATTTGTCCCACCGCAATACCATCAGAACTAAATGAATCTGCCCCCGTAAGCCACTCTATGGACACCGTCTTTGATCCAGCTTTATCGACGGATAAAACATAAAATATCTCGCCATCGCTCAGACCTTCATCTTCGTCAGTATATTGGTCGTCTCCCCATACAGAGATTCCTGCTCTGCCTGCTGCATCCGAGTCGCCGAATCCAACCTGAACATTATTTTGATCCATTACAATGATTGAAGATAATGGCTTTAGTCCGAGCAGTAGCACACTCATGTCAATTCCTGAGAGTGATGGGTTAGATTTTGGCGGTGAAATATAAAAGGCATTATTTTCTTCATCGACTTCAGGAAACAACAGAGTGTCTAATCCGCTAAGCTTAACTTGATAGCCCTCGCCGGGAATCAGATTGCCAATGCCATTCCAATCCCATTCTGGTATATAAAAAGCCCCATCATCGCGTTTTGCTATTATGAGTCTATCTTCAATTGATCTGACGGCATCGCCAATCGGCATTTCATTTGTGGGAAGAAAGGGTATTATTGACCATCCGAAGCTTAGGACAATTGGTATATCAACATCAATCCCAACCCCAGTAACTTCAAGCTCGGTGAATTGGCTAACCTTCACATAGTACCCTTGAGTAACATCCCAATCGCCCAAATTGCTGAAGTCGCGTTCAATATTCCAAAAGTGACCGTTGCCATCTTTGATCATTCGCAACACTCCTCCGTCGATCATAGGAGCAAAAATATCTTGAAAATCCACAGAAGGAGGTCTAACATTCAGCGATATGAGGTTCCATCGTTGGTCAAAGTCAAGTGTAATGGCAGATCCTGATCTCCCATCGAGAGTAAGGATGGTAAAACCGTCGGCATTATAACGATCTTCACCTTCGACTATTTCAAATGTGGTTTCTAACTCGACTTCGTCCCATAATGTAAATAGTTTAAAGTGCATCCTTTCACCATTAATAAAACCGTCTATTTCATCGCTAAACGGGTCATTTCCCCGTGCTGCAAGTCCGACCTGACCACCCATATAAATCACCCCACCAACACACAAGCCGTCCTCTGAAAATGCTCCGATCTCGATTCCAGGATGTGTATCAAGTCCCTCAATTGTCAAACTGCTTATTAACATACTGTGGTCAATACCGGTAGGCTCAGCTACATTAAAATGATTAATCTGATCGGAAATAACATGTATTTGAAAGTCAATTTCCAATGGGTCTGTATCGGGTTGATTATGGTAAACTGTAAGTGTTGTGTTGATATCCTCGCCTATCTCCAGCCCAGCGGTAGTGATAGTTATGGCGATGGACATATTCTCGCCAGCATTAATTTGGGCGTATTGGGGTGAAACACTAATCCAGTCAGAATTATCAGGTACCGAAATCCCAGTTTCGAGCAAGCCATTCCCACCATTGTACATCAACATTTCAAGCTCGTCGGAACTCCCCTCTATCAAAATGGATTGTTGCCACTCGACTTCTATATCGATTCTACCTTCGCGTTGACGATCAAGGTATCTAACTGAATTTAGTACCAGTGCCAAGTTATCGGAATCTCCCAAAAATTGGTTAGTCCATGCATCTGCATCGCCGAGCAAAACTACAATGCCCACCATTTCTTCATTGATTGCGAGTCCACCGAGTTCATTTTCATCAGTGCTCAGGATGCTCCCGACATCACCAATTCTTAGGGCACTGCCATTTGCGAAGGTAATTTCTTCCAATCCTTGGGTAATAGCGTGTTCACTAAAGACGGTCAAATTCCCAATATTGTCGCCAGTTGCAATTGACATTTCAAATTGTTCAACAAGTGCAGATAGGTTTTGAGGTCTGACTTGAGAATTATCCGCAAATATAATCAATCCACCTCCGCCTGCGACGAATGATGTAATGCGCTCTATTTCAGAGGTTGTATAGGCTGATTCATAATTAGACAGTATGGAAATAATTAGGATATCAGCATTCCAAAGACTATTAACGGTAATCATGTCTTCATTAATTTCGACATCAAAACCATCTTGAGTGAGCTGATCTCTAAGTGAACTATATTGACCATTAAGTCCATAATTATTAATAGGAATGTGGCTTTCATCCCAAACTATCAAACTAGCAAATGCGATCTGATAGCAACACAAGAATGTAATTAATGTGGTAATCATAAAATATCTGTTGTTGTAAATACCTGTTTCCAAAACTCAATCCCTGTTACTAAAAGTAATAACGAAATAACCCACCGTTGTGAGACCCGATTCATGTGTCAGCGATTTTTTGTATTTGACACTAATTATGAATTTAGCTTAGAATATACCTAATATCTTGAAGGTTTACAAGTTGGAAACTGGCATCATGCTACACGGATTTACTAACTTATAGTGAGACTTTTCAACGAACAATATAGTATCAATATTTAATTAAAATTTAAGATGAATCAAAATATAGTTTTTCTATTCCCAGGTCAGGCTTCACAATACGTTGGCATGGGCAAGGACCTTTACGATCACAGCAGCAACGCACGTGATGTTATGGATCGCATAGCAGCAATGGATGGGCTTGGCTCCATTCCCGATCTATGCTTCAACGGTCCAATTGAGCTGCTGACCCGCACAGACAATGTTCAACCTGCTATAACCACGGTATCGCTAATGGCATTAGCAGCAGTAAACGAGGCAATTGGACAGGATGGCAACATTGAATTTCGGGGTCGCTTGAAAGCCTGCGCTGGTCACAGTCTTGGCGAATACGCGGCTCATGTCGCAGCTGAAAATTTGACTGAATCAACTGCAGTGAAGCTGGTAAGTTGGCGTGGAAGATGGATGAACGAAGCAGCCCAACCACCCAATCCACCGGGTGCTATGGTTGCTGTTATGGGGCTTGAAGTGGACATGTTACGCGACATCGTAAACGTTATTGGTGCTGAAATTATTGCTCTTGCCAATATAAACAGCTTGGGACAGATTATCCTTTCTGGTACGGAAGAGGCTATTTCCAAAGCAGAGCAAATTGCACAAGAAAAGGGAGCGAAAAAAACGGTCATGTTAAATGTATCCGGTGCCTGGCACAGTCCGTTGATGGTGTCAGCTGAATCTAAAATGAAACAGCTGATTGCGAATGAGCTTACTCCAGAAAACGTTTCCTTGGACGGTGCGCCGTTTGTTGTAGCAAATGTAACAGCGAGGGAAGTGACCAATTTTGAAGATGTCAAGCACACTCTAATTCGCCAGATAACCTCGCCTGTAAATTGGGTGGAGTCCGTTCAGCGGCTATCCGAGATAGGGGAGGGTACATCTTTCGAAGATGATACTGTTATGACACCTCTATTTGTGGAAGTAGGTCCCGGCAAAGTTCTTCGTGGTCTGATGCGTGGGATAGACCGCAAGCTTGAAGTGATTAATGTCGGGGATATGGCTGGTGTTGAGAAGTTGATGGAGAAATTGAGAAAATAATTTTTTCACATCAGATTACGCGGATTTCGACAATAAGACCTTCATCGTCATTCCCGACTTGATCGGGAATCCATCTGCTAAATCCGTGTAATCTGCTGTGAATATCTCCTCGTAGGCAGAGACGCCTGCTCCACTGATTACTTGTTATTCAAATTTCAGCGTTCCATAGGTCGCAGGGTCATAGGAAATAGGCACCAACCAATCCCCCGTTGAGTTCAAACGTTGATGTTTGCGCCGGAAATTTATGCCCCAATCTGCATGAATATTTCCCTCCACGCCAAGCTGATTTAGCGGAATCGCAGCCTCCAAAGTCCACCGATCTTCACCGATGTTAGTTTTAACATTGTAGGTACCGTTCCATTCTCTATCTGCCTGTATTCTATCATTTTCGTCGGAAGTGATTTTTTGATCAAACGCCACGCCTACGGAGTTAAAATAAATTTGATAGACAACCGCTTCACCAATATCCGGTTGGAAGAAAACCCTACGCAATCATCCTGATAAACGGCTCCATCTCGCTGCCAGCTGAGGCAAAATATCCACTTATAGGGTGTTCCCAGCTTGACTCAGTAATCTCGCCATTTATGGTTGGAGGTTTATCCACCCGATTGGCTGTTGCCTGTCGGGTAATCGACAGTGGAACGGACAATGCGATAACTTTCTCTATTGCATAAGGGTACTCAATGTCGATTGTTGGGAGAGAGCGAATTGGCAAAGATGAAGATATATCAAACTCAATTGTCACAGAGTCGGCTGCATCAATACTGACTGGAATACCAGCTGGATTATAGGAAATATTGTCTGATTTGTTCCATTGGAGTCTGCTCATAAGGGTAAATTCAGCATTAAGGTTTGCCAATTGCACTGCTACGATTTTATTCACGGGCATAAGGTTTTCATCGACCATTAGCTTAGAAACAAATGATATACCCGTCTTCTTAATATCATCAATCAAATGCAGTTCTTCGCCGGTGATGTGATCCCATGCCAATACTGATCCTTTACGGATTGGGGCGATATGCAGGTCTTTATTGTCAACTGTAACCATTGCATAATCAGACTTTAGTCCACCTGGATCGACTTGAGTAGCACCACCAGAGCTACCGATAGTCGTGTAGCGAATCCCATCATACATGCCACTGAAATAGGTGTGAAAATGACCATGGAATACGGCATCGACGCCATATTCAACAAATACATCATGTAATCGGTCTGGCTTGCCATTTGCCAAAGTGAAATACCAATACGGTTGGTGCATAACGACATATATATGCTTAAATTTCCGGTGCTTTTTTAGGTCTTTTTTCAGCCACTCCAGCTGTTCATCCGGGAAATCATCAATGTCACCCCAACGACTGTTATCGAGAATAGTAAAGTGAATTGATTTACCGTGGTTAAAAGAGTAATACGGCTGACCTTCCTGCTCGAGATAAATTTTCTCTGACTGATCGTCCCAAATGTCATGATTGCCGGGTGTATTGTAAAATGGCATGGTCAGCGGGTCGCGTAGGTGTTTGTATTCGTCCCACTGCTCGAGAATTTGATCTTCATTATCGATGTACCCCTCGATCAAATCACCGACCGAGATTACAAAATCTGGTTTCAGTCGTTCGATTTCTTCAATAATTTCACCATATACACCGGGTGTATGACCGCCAGTACGGTCGCCGATAATAGCGAATCGGACAGGATGGTCATCAAGGTTTTTGTGGGCAAATGTGATGCTTGAGAGCGTGAAAAGAAAAAATAGAGTAAAAACGACCTTTATGTAATTCATGATATTCCTTTATAGTAATCCGAAATTAACGACAGTTGGATAATAATAGAGTTTTATTTGTCTATGTTATGCAATTCCCACAGCAATAATCAAAAATTCTGTATAGCCAGCAGAAAATTGTATCGCTAAATATAACATCCGCTATAGCTATTGTCAATCGAAGATAAATCTGCTAATTTTTATTGATAATCAATCGTATTAATTCTAATATTTTGAGGACAGCGCAAATGAGCCTACCGAATGGCGCAATATGCCACATAGAGATATACATAAAATCGCTTGAAATCAGCAGTGAATTTTACCAAAAGCTGTTTGGCTGGAAAATAACGGGTATTGAGCAGGGTTACGGATTTTGGGAGGACAGAAACGGATTTTCAGGCGGATTCACAACAGATGAAGCGCATGTAGAGAGTCCCAAAGTATATTTTTACAAACAGGTCAATAACATTAAGGAAAAACTGACCGAAATTGCCGTAAATGGTGGTGCCATAGTCACAGAAGAAACTGAAATTAGCGGTGGACACGGCTCATATGCCGTTTTTAGCGACCCGGCTGGCAATCACATCGGCATATGGGTGCCTGAAATTACGGAAGCATAATTATTATGAAACAAAATTATATAATCTTCATTTGCTTCTTTTTTATGAGCACCATTGGCACAGCTGCTGACCAATACGAACGCAAATCCGTTTCCTATCTCAATGCGGTGTGGCTTTCCACGCCTGAAGCGAAAGAGATTTCGCAGAAGCAAGTCAATTTCCTGCTTAATGCGATTAAAGCTGAGGTCGCAATGGAGAGGTTTGATTTCAACCCGCTGCCGAAAGAGTTGATTACGGACTTTGTAAATACGGCTAATGACCAATCACACTTGTCGGTTGATGACATAGCCAATCTGATGCAGACGAAGCTGATGCCAACTATAAAGTCAATCCTTGAGGGCGCAATGGATGAACGCGCCGGTGAATTCGTTAGTGAAGAGGGCAGACAGACTTTTATGGCGACTAAGGCAAAGGAATTGGGAATCACGCTGGATGAGATTGAAAAAGTGATGAACTCAGCCTATATCTACCTGCCTATATTGACAAAATTTGAGCATAAAAAAGTCAAAGGTAAGAACAATTATGAAGTGACATTGGAAGGTGGGATAATTTGGTTCCATCTCGATGTCACTGGTCACGAGCCCGTAATTAAGTTAAGACTTTCCCAAACTACGCTTTCAAAAGGATTTGGTTCAGAAGATTTTTCCTTTGAAAATGCCACTGAAAACTTTGCCCGCAACCTCGAAGTTGCTACCCGCAGCATCCCTGAGTTCAAGCTTCAATCAACCATAGCTGAGGTGGATGGAGGTAATATTACGTTTGGTCTCGGAATGAAGGAAGGAATCAAGATGGACGATTGTTTCCTCGTTGGTGAGTGGATCGATTACGGTAATGGCATCGAATTTGAACACAGTGGATGGGTACGTGTAGGAACTGTAGGTCACAATCAGAAAAATAATATAAATCGATCCAGCGGTTGGGCAGTCAAGCGCGGCAGTTGGGCACGTGGCATGTCAGTTGTCGAGCATCCACGGCTCAGGATAGACATTGGTGTGAAACCGATGCTCTATTTTATGGAGGTTTCTAAAGGGGATATACCCGTACCAATTTTTAGTGGCGGTTATATTACTATTGAGGAGGACTTTAATGATCCCGCGTTTGGATTCGACATTGATGCTCACTTTAATATTTCGCGCTTCACGGGCTCGCGTCAAACATTTTTTCTCGTTGGAGGAAATGTCGCTACTTTGCCAGGTCTAAAGTTTTCCACTGAAAATGACTTTATAAGAATGACTACTACACCACCATTTGTTTGGGGATTCCACGGTGGTATTATGAAGAAATGGTATGTTGGTCAACTTGCGTTTACCGGTGCGGTCAAGGCTGGAGCACGCTACTTTACGGTTGAACAGGACTTTACCTTTGGCATTACTGATTATACTTACACCATTCAAAACAACGCTTTTGGGGTACAGTTTGAGGTTGGTCTCGATTGGGCAGCGACCCCCGATGTAAATATTGGAATTCTTGGTGGTTTCAGGGGATTTGCCGATACTGAGACATGGACATTGGCGATTAATCCGGAGGTTATAGGTGTCACCGTTTGGGATGATAACTTCCCAAAGGTAAATCACTCGGGGGCAATATTTGGTTTGTATATTCACTACACACCCCCAGAGTTGCCATTCGATCCGATTGGTTTTATTCAAGGTACTTTGTTGGATAAGTAGTATTAAATGTCGGGCAGGGCGGGCGTTCATGCCCGCCCTGCCCGTGGTAAACAATAATACTAATGAAGTAAGGAAGGATACAAGTCCGCATTACCACACGCTAAGTGATGAGTGCTTTATTATCCTTCAAGGATCTTTAATAGTTGAAGTGGAAGGTGAACGGATAACAATAAATGAAAGAGAATTTTGTTGCTTCCCAAAAGGGATGGTACATTCGGTTGTAAAAGTCTTTCCGCCAAATGAAGCAATCATGTTTCGTGCTCCATCTGTAGATGATAAAATATATGTTAATAAATAGTAGTCAAAACGCCAGGATTCTATCACAGCTGAAAATAATGCAATTCCACTAAGAAAGTCTCTGATCGTATCGGTTCTAATAAATGTGTCTTGTATAATCTATGTCCTCATGTGATATTGTAGAAAATCGTAATCTTTTAATTGGAGGTTCTGTGAAACCGAATAGTGCTCTTTTTATAGTAGTTATCTCACTAATATTCTTAAGTACCAACACTTTTGCTCAAGATGCACCACAAAATGAATCTGATAAAGCAGGTGGAATAACCATGAACGGTGCTATGGGGGCAACCGTAATCAATGGTAAATCTTACCAATACTTTAGCCTGCGCCCGGATATTCCAATCTGGAAATTCGGAATTGGACTCGATCTGTCGTTCTATTTCGACGCCGATGGCAACCTGCGCGAGGAAGATTGGGACGAAGCCGCTGATGTGCTTGATAAAATTTACTACGTCCGTTACGGCAAACCGGGCGACAAACTTTATGTGCGCGGTGGATCGCTCTCACCAATTACACTTGGCTATGGCTTGGTGATGCGTCGGTACTCCAACGCTATAGAGTGGCCTCAAGTGAGGCGTATTGGTCTGCAAACCGAGCATAATTACAGCCCGTACAAGGTTACAACCCTTCTGAACAATTTTCGCGAGCTTGATTCGCCGGGGTTGCTCGGAGCACGCGTAACCTACGAGCAAAAGTTTATTTTACCTGTTGTTTTTGGCGGTACAATTGTACATGATGGTAATCAATATCTCGGTGCGAAAGATGAAGACGGCGATGGCATCCCCGACCGAACTGACATGTTTCCCGGAAAGGACGATTTAGATCATATTGAAGAGCTGGAGGGAGTTTTGGACTATAATGCCATTCGTAAATTGATCGAGTGGGGTGATTTACCGGATATTAATGATCCACCTACAAGCATAGGCGATCTAAATGATGATGTTACCGTTTTCGGTGTAGATATAGGTGTACCATTGATCCGCAACGAGCGGATGACCCTGTGGGGATACGCCCAATTCGCTCAAATTGGTGGTTACGGCAGTGGAATTACATTCCCCGGTGTGGTATGGCGGATGGGTCCATTTAGGGCTGGTGCCGAAGTACGGTTTTTCCAGAAAGAATTTGTAGCTGACTATTTCAACTATTCATACGAAATTGAACGGGTGTCATGGGATTCGGATTCTAAATCTTATGTAACCAAAGAGCAGTCACTTAAGAATGTACCATCGGGGACAGGCTTTTACGCTGATGCAGGAGCAAATTTATGGGGCTATCTTGATCTTTTTGCTGCTTATTCGCAAATGAAATACGATGGTGAAGATTATCCCGGCAAGTCTTTATATACAACAGTCACCCCCAACACGAGTTTTATCCCAAAGATTTACGTGGCGGAGGGGTATTTTCATCAACCTAACGCTGACAAGCTTTTTAGTCGTGAGTCAGACGGAACTACCATTGGCTATAGAGTTGGAACTGCAATGGGAAGCGGTGTGATGCTGGTCTACGACAACAAAACAATTTATCACAACGGTGAGCCCAATCGTATTATGACGATTGAGACAGTGATTAATTTTTAGTAATTAATCTTCACAGCAGATTTCGCTGATTGCTCGGAATAATAAGTCAGACCTATCCGCGTAATCCGCGTAATCTGTTGTGATTTACACAAGGTTCAGACTACCTAACAAATGCCAATTTCTGAACCGCTGTAAAATCACCAGCTTTCATTTCGAGGAAGTACACTCCTGAGGCATGGTTAAAAGCGTTCGAGACTTACACTATGCTGACCAGCGACGGTTTCACCATTTACCAGTGTTTCCACCTTTAGTCCCGATAAATTATTGTGAAAATTTAGACTACGGTTGACAGAATAGTAAAAGTGCTTTTGAGAATTCTTACTGAACTATTATTATTCACTGAAATAGCAGACCCGCTATTTCGATGAAGCTGTCCACATTTCCACAGCAGCGTAATTTCAATAATAATTGCGCCATAGAGGTGTGGTAATGTTGTCAGGTGGAGTTCAGTATTTATTGATATGCAAAATCACATTTAATTTAACCGGATGGAACTATGAACCAAAAACAAAAACATGACATTAAGAGGAAAATGGCGGTCATAAAACATGCTGAATCTACAGCCAATGTTTCTAAGACATGCCGATATTTTGGCATGTCCAGACA
>Ga0209402_10000426_pt1 | contig 51335 bp, 48 predicted proteins | sample ArcticOcean_MG_C_3_FD_187437 | JGI IMG/M metagenome (GOLD analysis project Ga0209402, IMG submission 187437) | Marine microbial communities from western Arctic Ocean - ArcticOcean_MG_CB8_126 (SPAdes) (version 2) | ecosystem: Environmental > Aquatic > Marine > Oceanic | place: Arctic Ocean... | reverse complement strand
ACTTAGCCTGCCCTGAGCGAAGCCGGATGGGTGGCAACCACGTTGGAACTCACCCGAAGTCAACCCCAGCCGACATTCGTGAAAAGACGACTCCTATTGTCCGTTTACTCGCCAACATTTGAACGCAGCGTTGCTCCATAACACTGATTGCCACGTCGTTCGTCCCTCACTCCTCGCAATGACAGAAATCACACGACGCCACAAAAGCACATTGCTATTTCTCGCGCACCCCCACAAATAGCAAACCTACGCGATTTCGCCGCCACCTAACCCGTCCAAAGTTTCTCTTGTCGGTAGGAAGTGCTTACTTCCGCATCCAAATCGGATCCGACACCGGGTGATGGTGCCACGAGCCTTCCAGCGATCGGCATCCAACCCATGGCTTGCAATGCACGCACCTCAGAGGGGCTGCAAACGAGGAGAAATCTCATGCTTACGAAAAAGATGTCTGGAATAGCTATCGCGCTTATTGTGGTTGCAATTGCCGCAACTCTCACCGCCACCGGCGTTTTCGCCAAAGGACCACAGGATCGACCGTTCAACGCTCCAGTCACGGGAGTGTTCCATCCCGACGGTCCCACCGGCTGTGCACCTGATGCTGGAGACCTGCTTTGCGATTTCGTGCTCACCGGTGAAGGAACCGCCACTCACATGGGCGCAGTTACGACTGACTCGACGTGGGTTGTTCGTATCGAGGACGCACTGGCAAATCCGGCTACGACCAAGGGACACATCGTCTCTGGTTCCGTGACCATAACCGCTGCGGACGGCGACACGGTTACCGCCGACGCTCTACCAGGCAGCCGTTTGGATGATGGCACGACCAACGCACGGTTCGACATCAGCGGCGGCACCGGTCGCTTCGCAGATGCCACAGGCGTGATCTACCGAGTTGGTGTGTTCGCAATAGTCGACCCATCGATATTCCTTGGCGAATTCGATGTCACCTACGAAGGCACAATCGGCTACTGATAAACATAGTCGCACCAGCTTCCACTTCCCAGACGTGCACGATGTGCCCGTAAGCACCTCTGGGGCCACAGCCCATCTCGGTCTTCTTGATCAGGATGGGCTTTTGGCGTTAGGTCGACCAATGTGCCGATCCCTGTCATTGCGAGGAGCTTGCCCTGGGGCGACGTGGCAATCACGGTGAGCTTCATCCGACGTTAGTCTCAGCAGGCAGCCTGTAACAGTTGAATCCTCATGTCGGATGCGCCCAACTATTGAACGCAGCGTTGCTCATTAACGGTTATTGCCACGTCGTTCGTTCCTCACTCCTCGCAATGACAGAGACCTCCCCAAACCGCCGCATGGCAAGGTCTTGCTATACGCGGCGAAAACCCCTGTTTTGAAAGATCACAAGACTCCGCGATGGCACCGGTTTCTACCGGTCGCATAGTTGATCTCATCAAGTCCACCGAGGCGTGGACAACAAAACGAAAGAGTCAACCAAGACTCACTGGGGAAACCAAAATGTTCAAGAAACTCACATACGCAGTAACGATCTCAGCCCTCGCAGCCCTCAGCCTGGCCACAGTCGCCAGCGCAAGCGGACCATACGCATCATTCACCATCGCCAACGGCGACCCAACCGAAGAAGTACAGCAAACATCAGTAACCGTCGAGCACCCGGTTCGACTCAATGTCCAGGCCGGTGACGACAACGACAAGTCCGGCGCAGTTCTCGACTACACCAACTTCACCATTGCCAACGGCGATGCCAACGAAGAAAACAGCAACGATGTCGACACCAAGGTACAGGCAGCAATCACGACCGAACAGCCCTCGAAGCTGAACGTACGTGGCGGCGACGACTCTGACTTCGCAGTCACAACCGAACAGCCCGCAAAGCTGAACATCGGTGGCGGGGACGACTCTGACATGCCTTCGATCAACGTCGGTAGCGAGCCCGTAAAGCTCAACATCGGTGGTGGCGACGACAACGACATGCCCCGAGTAAGGCTGCACGTCGGAGCATCCGACCCAGCCGAGCAGGCCTAGTTCGTCACAACTAAATAACCAAGCTCTCCATACAAAAAGAACCCCCGGTCGTTTTGACCGGGGGTTCTTTTTGTTGCATATCGATTCGGGCGTCACATCTGTCATTGCGAGGAGGAACGACGTGGCAACCAACGTTACCGAGCAACGCTACGTTCAAATGTTGGCAACCAAATGAACAACCGCCCACAACGTGCAAACGCAGTCAACAGGCCACGATCATTGAATCAGTGAAAACGTGATTGCCACGTCACCTCAGGGCAGGTTCCTCGCAATGACATAACCCAACCCCACGTACTAACCCAGCGTGAACTTACGGAAGCTTTCGGCGTAGTCGGCGCCTATTTTCTGGCCGGATTCGGCGCGGCGTGACTTCATCCACTTGGCAGATTCTTCAGGATTGCTCACCTGGCTGACGTGATCGTGAAGCGCCTTGATCGAAAGGTCGACATCGACTTCGGTCAGTGGGTTCCAGAAATTGGCGTCTTCTCCGAAGCTCATCACCCAGACTTCTCGAACCTTGTGCGGCTCAAGCCCCTCATCGTAGAAAAGCTCGGGGAACGTTAGGTGATCTCGTGCCGATGGGAACACCGCCGAAAGCGTAGCTTCACCCGCAGCAAAATGATCGGGGTGCCCAATGTAGCCGGAACTCAAGAGATCACGCGTCGGGTTGGTGGTGATCAGAATGTCGGGCTGGTGAACACGAATCTGACGAGAAATATCACGTCGAAGTTCGAGGGTTGGTTCGAGATAGCCATCCGGGTATCCAAGGAACTCGACAGTTTTCAGCCCCAGCGTTTCGCCGGCCTTCGTCTGTTCTTTAGCCCGAAGCTCGGCAAGCTGCTCGGAAGTGGTTTCTCGGTCTTCCGTGCCCTTCGATCCATCGGTGCAGAGCACATAGGTAACTTCCCATCCCAATCGGCACCACTTGGCAACCGTCGCAGAACAGCCGTATTCGGCATCGTCCGGGTGGGCAGTCACCACCATGGCACGCTTGAAATCGTCGTTGGAACCGTTGCCGGTCGTCATAAGCTAAGAGGCCCCCGTTGGCTGTAAAAAATGCCCGAATGAATTTGCACACAGTAGAAAATGGTAGCACCAGAACTGGCGTAGACCGTTCGGCTACCTCAGGTGATTCGACACAAACGTAACAACTGAGTCCACCGCTTCACGAGAAGAGAAGAACGTCTCGTCGTGATTGGTGTTTGGAAGTGCGGCGAACTCAAAATTCATTGTTTTTGCCGATTCTTTGGCGTTGGCAAAGTGGGCATCATCTTCACCACAGAACAACAGCGTTGGAGCAGTGTGACTGCCGAGTCGTCCGATTGCACCTCGCCAGTGCAACAGCGCCTCGTGTGATGCTGCGAGGGCAAGCGGGTCGTTGCCGGGACGATCTCCATCCGGTTTCTCGATCAACTTCGCCCTGCCTGAACGGAGCACCCGAATGCGCCGCTCGAACCGATCCGACTCAGTAGAGGCTGGCAGCAGGTGCATTCCGCCTATCGCGAGCATCGACAGTCGTTCTGGGCTTGATGCAGCGAGTTCAAGCCCGGTTCTGCCGCCCATAGAAAAGCCAACGTAGCCGTATTTCTCGGAGCCGTAGTCGTCGGCAAGAGCGTTGACTACGGCTGCGCGCTGCTCGACCGTGTGATCGACAGCTTCGTGCGAACGAGTAGAGAGTCCGTGGCCAACAGAATCGAATATCAGCACACTGGCGTGCGGTTCCAGCGCTTCGATCCATCCGCCGCGATGCCAGTCTCGCCCCCACGACCCGAAGCCGTGATGAAGAATGAGTAACGGCCCAGAACCGGAAATTTCGTAGTTAATGTCGAGCGAATTGAACTTGAGCGTTGGCATTGAACGATTCTAATGGCAACTTCTTCGTGTTTTCTGTTGGGGCGGCTGTAAAATCATTCGGTCGTCATCAAAGTCCAGAGTTTTATTCGGAGCGTCATAATAATGGCAAAACCGCTCGTATCAGTGATCATGGGCAGCACCTCGGATCTGCCCACCATGCAGGGTGCGGCCGGCATTCTCGAAGAACTTGGGATTCCGCACGAAATTCGTGTAATTTCGGCGCACCGAACTCCCGATCTGATGTTCACGTTCGCTGAAGAAGCCAAAGACCGCGGCATAAAGGTCATTATCGCTGGTGCTGGCGGAGCGGCGCACCTTCCTGGAATGACAGCTGCCAAGACCGTGTTGCCAGTGATTGGCGTACCGGGAGTTGGACCGCATTTGGATGGCATGGATTCGCTTATGTCGATCGTTCAGATGCCCCGCGGATACCCGGTCGCTACAGTTGCGATTGGCAAGTGGGGAGCCGTAAACGCCGGACTGCTTGCTGCTCAGATTATTGGCCTCATGGATCCAGAGGTTCAGGTGAAATTCGAGAGCCGTCGAGCGAAAATATCTGCCGATATCGAAGCCCAAACATTTGTAAAAACAGACGAATAACGTTCGAGTAAACACGAGTAATTAATGGAACGAGAATCTCTCCTCAACCCGGGTTCGACAATTGGAATAATCGGAGGCGGTCAGCTCGGGCGGATGCTTGCGATGTCGGCTCGCCAGATGGACTACAAGACGATCGTTCTTGATCCGGACCCCAAATGCCCTACCGGCCAGGTTGCTGACGGGCAGATCGTAGATGCCTATTCCAGCCGAGACGCTTCACGGAGTCTGGCTCGATCATCCGATGTGATTACTTACGAGTTCGAAAACGTTGACGCCGACTCAGTTTCTGCTGCATCCGAGCTCAGGCCGGTGCACCCATCGCCTTCGGTTTTGCGCACGGCTCAGCACAGGCTTCACGAGAAGAATGCTTTGCTGAAAGCTGGTGTTCCTGTAGCACCATTTCAGGAAATTCAATCTTTAGACGATTTGAAAAACGCTGCGCCCGATCTTGGCTTTCCGATGGTTCTCAAAACTTCCACTATGGGCTACGACGGCAAGGGCCAGGTAATCATCACCCGGGAAGAAGAAATCGAGCAGTCGTACGAGTTGCTGCAAGCTGGTGGCACCGAGCTAATCGTCGAACAGTTCGTGCCATTTTTGATGGAGCTTTCCGCGATTTGCGCTCGTGCCAGCGATGGCACTATTGCGACCTTTCCGCCATCTGAGAACATCAACCGTAATCACATTCTCGATGTTTCGATCGTTCCGGCAAGGCTTCCTGAAGCTGTTATCGAGAACGCCAAGTTGCTTGCGGCCGATATCGCTGTCCAGCTCAATGTTTTTGGCTTGATCGCTGTCGAGATGTTCATTACGAAAGAACACGAAATTCTCGTAAACGAACTGGCTCCCCGCCCGCATAATTCCGGGCACTACACGATGGACGGCTGCGATACATCCCAGTTTGAACAGCTTGTGCGTGTGCTCGCTGGCATGCCTATTTCGGAACCCAGACTGCTTTCACCAACGGTGATGGTCAACCTGCTTGGCGAGGTTTGGGAAGATACCGATGGCGATCCTGATTGGTCACGGGCTCTGGAACTGCCGGGCGTGAGCTTGCACTTATATGGCAAGTCGGAGCCACGGGTGGGCCGCAAGATGGGTCACATCAACGTGGTTGCCGATACGGTTGAAGATGCGCTGTCCATCGCAACCGAGGCCCGCGACAGGGCATGGCGCCGCACGCGGTAGGGCGTGAGTGTGTGGTGGTTCGGCGTGTGTAGTGAGCTGTCATTGCGAGGAGTGAGGTACGAACGACGTGGCAATCACGGTGAACCTTATTCGACGACTGGTCTTTGAATTCAGCTCGGACAGGGTAAAGCCGAATGTCCGGTAATTTGCCCAGCGTTGCTCAGTATCGCTGGTTGCCATGTCGCCTCAGGGCAGGCTCCTCGCAATGACATTAGCGAGGTAATTCCTTGCTGGCAGGCTAGCTGTCTTCGGGGCGTTTGAACTGGGCTTCGGCGTCTACTCGGCTTCCGACTTCTGACAGTTCGATCTGGCCGTTGTGCACCGTGTAGATCTTGTCGGCCATATCGAGAAGCGTGCTGTCGTGAGTCGTTGCGACAATCGACATATCTTCTTCGACCACCATCTCGCGGAATAGTCCGAAGATATGGGCGGCGTTCACAGAGTCGAGTTCACCCGTCGGTTCGTCAGCGAGAATCACGTTTGGTCGCATTGCTACCGCACGAGCGATAGAAATTCGCTGCTGTTCACCACCGGATAGTTCGTATGGACGGTGCTTGGCACGTCGACCCAAGCCCACGATATCGAGCACTTCGTTCGTGCGCTTCGACCGTTCGGATGCCCCAACGCCAGCTATCCGCATTGGAAGCTCAACGTTTTCGTACGCCGAAAGCAAAGGCAGTAAAGCGAACGACTGGAACACGACACCAATGCGGTGTCGACGCAGTTGTATGAACTGCTTTTCATTGAAATCGGCCATGTCATTGCCTTCGAACAGCACCTGACCCGATGTTGGATGATCGAGACCCGCGATCATGTTCAGCAGCGTGGTTTTACCCGAGCCTGATCGCCCAACGAGCGTGATGAATTCGCCCATCCGAACATCAAGAGTGACGTTCTGCACGGCGTGCACAGTTTCGCCCGCAAGTTGGTATTCACGGGAAGCGTTGATCGCCTGAATTATTGGCGTGCTGGCCCCACGAGATTCTCGGTCGGTTATTTGATCAGTCGCCTGACTCAAGTGTCACCCTTCCATCTTTGATATTTACTTTGGCCCGTCGTCCGATGTTCAGTTCATCGAGCATTTCACGAGGAATCTGCACTGATCCGGATGAGTCGATAAGCAGGAACTCTTCAGTATCGCTTCCTTCACCACCAAGCCTCCGTTCGAAAGAGACTTCTCTTGTCGTTTCAGTGCTTGTCTTGCCGTCCTTGATCGCCACAGCCCGCCCAACGCTTGTTGCGATTGCGGGGTCGTGGGTCACGATTACGATTGTGGTGCCGAGTTCCTGGTTGACTGTATTCAGCAGTTCAAGTACCTCGGTTCCTGTCTGATCATCAAGCTCGCCGGTTGGTTCGTCGGCGAGAAGAAGCGGTGGCTCGTTGGAGAGTCCCACGGCGATTGCAACTCGCTGCTGCTCACCACCCGAAAGCTGGGCTGGTTTGTGACCCGCTCGATCTGCAAGCCCAACCACATCAAGCAATTTTTCTGCCCGTGCTCGGCGTTCAGGGCCGGGTGCGCCCGATATGACCATCGGCAGTTCAACATTTTCGAGTGCTGAGAGATATGGAAACAGGTTTCGTGATGTTTCCTGCCAGATGAAGCCAACTTCGTGACGTCGATATTCGACCACTTCCTTGTTGGTCATCTGCAGTAGGTCGTAGTCACCAACTCGGATCGTTCCTGCCGAGGGTGCGTCGTACCCGGCGAGAATGTTCAGCAGCGTTGATTTTCCACTACCTGAAGCGCCAACAATTGCGATGATTTCGCCCTGAGCCACATTGAGTTCAAGGCCGCGCAACGCCACAACTTCGAGATCGGCAGCCTTGTAGATTTTGAATAATCCACTGCACTCGATGTAAGTGGAATTCGGTGTTGTCACTACGCGTTACCCCTTGTTTGACCCAAACGATGTTGCCGGTATTGGCGTTGAACTGTGCTTGTAAATTCTAGGCAAAATCATCAACTTTCGCCCATTCTCATTATCCGGTGAATCGACATCCGGTAGACGGAAATCAAAATTACGCCGATAACTGCGAGGAATACTACGCCCAAAAGGCCGAAAGTAATTCCAAAACCGAACCAGTCTATTTGAACTGCCATCGATGGTACAACCGTTGCGTTTTCGCCCGAGCTGGCCAGATACGGCATTATCGTCGTTCCCATTCGCGATCCCATAAATATGCCCAGCGTAATTGCCGTGCCGATAACCATCACCTGTTCCAGCACTACGAGGAACAGTAATTGCTTCATCGAAAGACCGATTGTTCGCAGCAGTGCCAGCTCGGCACGACGACCGTCGAACGATACCTTGGCATGAACGAGGAAGCCGACTGCGCTTACGATTAGCACCGTGAAGAACGCAATACCGAGCAGTGCCCGCCATCCGGCAGATACGAGTGGATCGAACGCCACGCTTGCGAGTTCGTCTGTTCGGTCGATTACGTTCGATCCAGGGCGAATTCGCAGTGATGAGAGTGCTGATTTAATGCCTGGAAGGGCAGGATCGCCTGCAACCACGGAATCGAGAATTCCGTCCTCGGAATCAAGTAGTGCAACGCCCTGTTCTGTGGCGATCCAGAACTCGGTCGGCTGGCGATCTCCAACCGTTTCAGTGATATTAAGGCGCTCGTGAATAGCTTCAAAATCGGCTATCAGGAACGGTTCCTCGCCCAGACCCATAGTTGGGAAGTACGTGATGACGTCTCGCACAGAGATATTTATCGGCGTGCCATCCATCGAAATTTCGAGTACTTTTCCGTCTTCCCCTCCGAACTGTTCGACAAAGAGCGCACTGGCTATAACGGGAACGACTTCGAGTTCAGATCCGTGGGCGAGTCCCCGGTATTCTCGAGGTGCCGACGATGTCCAACGTAGGCGGGCAATTCCGTCGAGCGCTGTGCCGTCAGGGTTGGATGCCGGCCCAAGCTTGTCGCCAAGTGCTTCTCGAGTTGGTGCCATAGTTCGCCAGTTGTCCACCGAATCGAACGTTTCGATGATGATCAGCTGGGTACCGTCGGTGTTGAGCACCGCGATATCGTCGATGTCGATAGCGGCGGGGCCAAGACCGTTTTCGTAGTCGATTACGCCAATCGAATGTAGTCGAATGGGATCCTTTGGAAGAAGACCGGGAACACCTCGGAAACGGGTTGCCTGAATGCTCGAACCAACTCGGCACCACTCTGGCGGTTCGCCGTCGACGGGTAATGGACACTTGAAGCGCCGTTGATCTGCTGCCAGTGGCATCAGTGTTCCCAGCGGTATCGAGAAGAAATGACCGTTGGCGTCGGATAATCTGGCGACCAAGAACGTTGATGGTTGCCTGACGAGTGGGCGAATGTTTGCCGTTAACCAGCGACCATCTTCAGGTAGAACAATGCCAGCTTCTCCGCCGATATCCAGAATTGAGGCCTTTGCTTCGAATGGTGTTAGCCCAAAGTCGTCTCTCAACCAACCGACTTTATCGATCGTTTCGATATCAACTCCCATGAACTGGAATCGCTCAACAGCTATTCCCGAGGTAATAACTGCCGTCTCGCGGTAGATGGCCGATGAAGCAATTACGCCTTCAGTTTCGTTTAGTTTCTCGGTAACCGAAGTTGATATTCCGCCTGACCTGACGTTTACCGATGTGATTTTTATATCGGCACCCGTTCGATAGAAGGCCTGATCGATTGCGCTCTGTTCCAGGGTGGCACCGAAGCTGGCTGCGAACACACCGAGCGCTGCTGTGAGGATAAGGAGTAACGAAAGACGAGAGTGATGCGCGGGGTTTCGGGCTAACTGCCAGATGCCAAGGATTAGGGCTGGAGGTGTGATGTTCGACAGTGGAGGACGGGAGAGAACCCGGCCCGTCAGATCCATTCCGACCGGGAATATACGTAGCAGAACGAGTCCTGCTGCAACCAGGAATATTGCTGGCACACCAAGAATCAGCTGGTTCACCGTGGTTTCGCCAAACAGGCTTACCGCAACAAACGAACCTTGTTTCGTAAGTTGCCAGAATAGAAACATCACCAGACCCAGAAAACCCAGGTCAAGGTAGTACCGCTGAACGAGCGCTAAGCGTGCTGGTCTGGCCCGGGTAACCCTGCTAGCAAGCAGGCCAAGGCGAGTGGCTCGCACCGCGGGAATGAACAACGCTAGAAGCCCTAGTAGCCCACCGAAGAACGCCATGCGGAAAGCGTCGGCTGTCAGCCGAACCGGTAGAGGATCGCCGCCGTTAAGATCGCCATATATCGGTAGAACGCCGATGAACCCAACACCTAAGAACGCCAGGAATGGCCCGGATACCGCAGCAATTCCAGCGAGAAGTCCGGCCTCGATTACAAACACTGCCAGAATCTGCCGTGATGTTGCCCCTCGAGTTCTCAACAACCCAACTTCTGAACGCTGGGCGTCGACCAGTAGCGAGGCTAGCGTTACGACGTAGTAGAGAACCACTAGAACGATGAGAATTAGCACGATGAACATTGGTAGGCGGTTGAAGAACAGGTCGGTTTCAAACGCACTGAGAACCTGAGGCAGATCGGATCTGAGCAGGAATCCATCGACGATTGCTTTCAGTTCTCGCTCCGTGGCCGCGATGGTGTTTCGAATCGACCCAGTTTCCGAAGCCATGATTCGAGTGGGGTCGACGTCGAGCCACCATGCGTAATCGGATCCCATATTCGGGAAGTAAGGGCCGAGTCCACCGAGAATGGTTTGTTCAGGAACGACGAATCGTGCAAATTTCAGCGTGTTGGTTCGAGACCCGAACGCTTCGTTCTGAATGCGCCAATGATCTGCTTCAGGATCGACGCGTTCGTATATGCCGGTTACGAGAACGTTTACCCGAGTGTGTATGTCCTCCCAGTGAGGCGTTGCCGGGTATATATCACCTGTTTTTATGCCCAGTAGTTCAGCTGACGGCGCATCGAGAATTCCCTCGATTTGTAGCGGCTCGTCTGAACCGGTGTCGAGTACGACCTGCGGCATTCGACCATCACCGATCAGCTGCACGCGGTTGTCGACATCTGGCAGAGTCATCATCGCAACGCGACGGCAATCACACTCGATTAACTGGTCGGCGTCACCCGAAGCTAATCCAATCGTAGTTCGGCAGCCACACTCAGAAGGTGACACCATTTCTGGAGGCAGATCGACGAAGAACGTCCAGGTTTTTACCGCGTATTCACGGCGATCCAGAAATGGCTCGAACCTGCTGACGAGTGTCCCGTTCATCGCATCGACAATCGTTCTATGCGTTTCCTGATTGGTGGGGAGCTGCCCTGCTTCGACAATTACGTCGATGTCCGACGCTTCGTGCGTCGATAACGCGCGTTGCAGTGCGACATCTCTTAGGGCGTCGAAGAAAATGACTGAACTTGCCATGATCGTCGAAGCAAGCACAACTCCAACGACGACTGCAGATAGCAGCCGCCAGTGGGCAAGCGTTCGCTTGACGATGAGTTGGAACGAGTTACTGATCATGTTGAAGCCGCAGAAAAGCCTTCACGCGCCATTCTTGCGATTTTGATTTTGTGGAACAAGCGTACGGAGTTTGCAACGCCTGTTAGGACGATGATGAATATTGCCGAAATTGTAACCACAGGCAGCATCCAGTTGGTCTGCAATATGAACGGTGGCAACAGTTGTTCGCCGGTTCCTGTGTGTGCCATCGATCCAACCATTAGCGAACTGACAGCGAATCCGGTGCCTAAACCGATTAGCGTGCCGACGAGGATTGCAGGAAATAGTTCGGCTATCGTGCTTATCCAGTGATCACGACTGCTTCCGCCAAGGGCAAGTATCAAGGCGGAATCGCCCTTTGTTCTGAGTGAATATACAGCAAGGAATACGCCGTATGCCATCAACACGATTAGTCCCGCAGCAATGGTTGCAACGATGCTCATTCCACGCCAGCCAGCAACGGCGATAGGATCGACAAACGTAGTGCTTACTCTCTCGGCTCTTGAGTCGATGTGGGCAAGCCTGAAGACGTCACGAACGCTCTCCACTATTTCTTCGTTGGATACTTCTTCTGTCAGCAATTCCGGTGGCACCAAACTGGCAAACAGTTCGTTTGGAACTACCGATTTTCGCCCTCTGAGTTCGATGAAATTGATCACTGCGTCCACATCTGCAATTGCAAACGGGCTTAGCGCGGGGTTCATGGTCGGAAAGTATTTGATCGTCTCGATAACTTCAACTGGCACGATTCCGCCCTGCACGTTGATCATGAACGGTCGTCGTATTCCGGCGCTGGTCAGAGCCATAAAGCTTTCGCTGGCTATTAACGGAATCGGTCTATCTACCGCCCGACGATATATTCCACGAATACCCTGGGTCGATCCTCGACCCAGCGCAATGTTTCCTATTCCCGTGCCTGCATCACCTTCGACAACGCCGTCGATTCCAAACGGTTCGGGAGAAATCGTGAATCCGGTGTCTTCACCTTCAGCTGTTGGTAGCCCGGTCCAAAGCTCTGGCTGATCGAAATCGAGCAGCATGTGCTTTGTGCCGTCGGCGGTTGTTGCAACGAGATCGTCGATAAACAGATTTATAGGTGGCGCACTGTCGGGCCCGACTTTCAGGTACGTCTGAATCGAAGTGATTTGGATTGGTTCCGGGTAGTTCGGTACTTTCCCTGATTCGTTGACCCACCCAGGTTTCAACTTGGACATGCTAATGGTGTGGCTATCGCCAAGAGCGTCCTTGAGCACGATCAGCAGTTCGTGATCTGGTGTCAACGGTTCGGAATTGACCCACAGCGATAGTTCAGTTGTATCGGCGGGCAGTTCTATCGCTTCGGCCAACACTCGAACTGCGAGACGGTCGACCAGTTGGGTGATAGTCGTTTCGGAATCAGAAAAATCGTCTCGAAACCATGTCACTTGCTGGAAGTCGATCGGATCGATGGCAAAAAGCGTGAATCCAGTTCCGAGAGTCGTGGTGCCAACCGATGCGCCGGATCGCAACGCAGGTGTTGCAACGTCGATAGTTTCGAGTTCCCTGACTAGTGCGATTTGCGGAGTGTCGACTTGGCCGGTTGAACCTGTGGTGACAAGGTGAATATCAGCACCGGTGCTGTAGAGAACTTGTTCATTAGTAGACCGTTCGAGTGTTGAAACTACCGATCCCGCCACGATACCGGTGCTGATAGATAGTGCAAATGCCAGCATTGGCCAGCCGTGGAAAAACGGACGCCGAGCCGCGCTTGCGAGTCCTAGTCCCAAAGCGGTTGAGTTCAATCTGGCCGCCACCGCCGCAAAGATTCTCGTGATCATTGGAAAGAGTCTCAACGCCACCAGCGACATCGCAATAACAATTAGCACCGGGGCTGCGAGCAGGCTGAGGTCAGGAGTGAAATCGCTGCCTCTTTCGGAAACCACAATGCCGTTTCTGGCGCCAACTTCCCACCATAGAATCCCACTCAAAGCGACCAACAATGCATCGACGTAGTACCGCTGGAACCAGGGCGCAGAGACTCGATGTGAATCTGATGAACGTGAGGCTGCGAGGGTCGATCTATCCCAGAACGACGAAGCTGCGGTGATCACCAGCACAGTTCCAACAGCTGCACCAAACGACCACAACCACGCCGATGCTGCTAGTTCGACTGGCATCGTGCTTCCGCCGGTGATCGCCGAATAGGAAGGCAGATAGCCGAGTACGCTGATGATGGCAATCGATAGCAAAGGAGCGACGATCGCAGCCGGTATTGAGATGAATATCGCTTCGACCATGTGGACGCCCAATTGTTGGCGAACGTTGAAGCCGCGACTTCTGAGCATCATGTATCCGGCAACTCTTCGGCGCCCCAGCAGGCCCGCCGCCATAGTGAGATAGAACGCCACGCACGCTAGCACCAACAACGCCATCAGAAGCAGCGGAATGCTGCCGAACAAGGCTCGCTGCTTCATCGAAACGATTCTCTGGTCCATCTCTGTTATTAGAAACGGTCTCGGTATAGATTCCTCTATTTGCGTTAGGAAACCATCGAATTCCGACTGAAGCTCATCAATCGTCATTTCGGACATCACCGCAGGATCGGTGTAAAGAAACCAGTCGTAGTTCCCAGGCAGCCCGGCGTTAGCTGCAGCAACAACGGAGAACATTGAGTTTTCAGTTGGGAGCATGATTAGCGGCTGTTCACGACCCACGATGCCCGGAGCGAGATACGCCTCGCTGAGCTGGAGCCAGAAGCGCTCGCTAGGGTCTCGCACCGTGAATGTGCCTGTAACACGCACTCTCGCAAGGCCAGCGCCTCGATCCGCTGGCTGGGTGTTGATCACATCCCTGACATTGATCTGGAGCAAATCAGCCCGCGGTTTGAATATTGCGACTCCGATAACCGGCTCGCCATCGATCATTTCGATGTTGTCGGTTGGAGCTCTTCCGTCGACGTAATCGACGTGATCGTTGAGGTTCTCGATGAACTGAAATGCAGCCTGTGATGCAAGTTCATCTTGCCTCAAAGGCTCGTTCAGCCAGCCCCACCAGTGAACCCGGCTTTTAACGAATCGTGCTGAGTCGGTAATCAGTTCACCAAAATTGGCTTCGGAAGCTGAAAACAGCACTTCATCGGCACTGACCTTGTCTTCGGCCGAGAGAGGCACCCACGACGTGTTTATGTGGATACTTGTGTTGTGCTGGCCAACATCTTCGACTGCAGCCCGCATCGAAACGATTTCGAGCGATCGGCCGTACTGCGGAATGCCCGAAGCGGTTGCGGCTGCGAATATTGCACCGACCACCAGCCCCAGCATCATCCATGGATCGGTGCTGGCTCGGCTTTTTATTAGTCTTAGCAGGTTCAGATTCGTACTCAATCTAGTCCGCACACAGTTTGCACCGCGTCTTGGCGATACAGCGCTTAGTACTCGAGTGGCATCAAACGATCACAGGCGATTAACATCATCGCTTGATACGCTGGCTAACCGGAAATTGGTCTATTCGACCCAGACATTACCACCACCGTGACCCCACTAAACCTTCCAAAACTATCGAATGTGGCGATGAGCGTACTTGCTTTCGCACTGATATTCGCCGCGTGCAGCACTGGCGCAAACGAAGAAAGTGCCACATCGGACGCCGAAGCTGAACGAACGATGGAAAGCGGTGGATCGGCGAGTATTCCGACTCAAACCGTTGTTATTCCCCCGACTACCACGCCGCGTACTTCCGATTTTCAGCCGCTATCTACACCCGAACTCGTTGAATTACTGACGCCATCGGTAGTTCAAATTGCGGTAGGTCTACCTCAGGGGCAGGCAGTGGGTACCGGCGTCATACTCGATGAAAGCGGCCTGATTCTCACCAACTGGCACGTTGTTGAAGGCGCGTTGGCGATAACGGTTGCGTTCGAAGACGGAACGATTACCGAGGGTGAACTGTTCAGGCGGGATCCTCTGTTGGATCTGGCGATAATCAAGGTCAGCGACCAGAATAATTTGCGCCCTGCTATCTTCGGTGACTCGGAGGCACTGCGTATTGGCGAGGATGTTGTTGCGATAGGCCATGCGCTTGGGCTGCGTGGCGGACCAACGGTGAGCAAGGGCGTGGTTAGCGCTCTGGATAGGACGATTGTCGGTGAGGCTGGCGGTGACCTGACGGGTTTGGTTCAGACCGACGCTGCGATTAACGAAGGCAATTCGGGTGGGCCGCTGGTGAATATGTTCGGCGAGGTGGTTGGCATCAACACAGCCAAGATCAATATCGGCGATCGAATTGGTTTTGCGATAAATATCAATGACGCCAAGGCGGCTGCCTACAACCTTATCGCACAGGGTCCGCTTCCGTCTCCGGGGTTCCTTGGAGTCGGCGGTGTGGACGTGACTAGGGCACTAGCACGAGCTTTGCGATTGCCTGTGGGCGAAGGATTTGGCGTAACGGTGATTTCGCCTAACTCGCCAGCTGCCAAAGCGGGAATCGTACTCGATGACATCATCGTTAAGCTCGACTCCACTGAGATTACGAATGGGCAGGACTTAACCAACTTCCTTCGCGACCGCCCAAGCGGCAGCGAGATAAGCGTCACAGTGGTCCGAGACTCGCAATTTCTCGTCACCCTCGAAGCAACTCTGATCGAACGCCCTGAACGGTAGTACCAGTAGTTCGCTATCGGGCTTTTCCAGTGCGCACGCCATTCTGGCCGCACATCGGCGCGGCTAATCGTGCAGAATGTGCTGAAATCTTCCTTACATCACTTGGAAAGGCACCCGGATGACCGACCAAACCGGTTCTGAACTAAAGGGCAAAGTTGCAATCGTTACCGGCGCTGGTCGTATGCGCGGCATTGGTCGTGGCACTGCGGTTGTTCTAGCACGTATGGGTGCGAACGTTGTTGTTACCGGCACTGGTCGTGACCCGGCCACCTTTCCGCAAGATGAAAAAGACGCTGGATGGCGCGATATCCAGTCGACAGCCGAGCAGATCGAGTCGTACGGCGTGAAAGCGCTGCCACTAGTTTCGAATATCGCTGACGAAGACGATGTTCAACGGATGGTCGATGCGACGGTCGCCGAGTTTGGTCGACTCGACATCATCGTGAATAACGCTGCGGCTCCTTATGGATCCGACCGGGTTTCAGTACTCGACCTGAAGGCAGAAGTATTCAGAACCGTGCTCGATGTGAAGGTGATGGGCACTTTCTACGCCTGCCGGGCCGCTGTGGCTCAGATGATCAAGCAGGGTGAAGGTGGTCGCATCGTGAATCTCTCATCGACCATGGGCAAGAGCGGTCGACCCAACACAAGTGCCTACAACGCCGCCAACTTCGCTGTTGATGGCTTTACTCAGGCGCTAGCGAAAGAGGTCGGGCAGTTCGATATTACGGTTAACAGCGTTTGCCCTGGACTAACAGAAACATCACGGCTCGATGCTATGGGGCGAACTGATCGTTGGGAAGCACGTATCGCCGAAGTGCCTATGGGCAGGGCGGGCACCGATGAAGAGGTTGGCGAGCTGATCGCCTTCCTGTGTAGCCCGAGAGCGGGGTACATCACTGGGCAGTCTGTGAACGTGAACGGCGGATCGATTACCGAGCGATAACGGCCGGCGTTGGCGTTTGCTGTCAGCCCTGACCGTTTGCTAAATATCCAGGCCTTCGAACAAGGCGATCTCCACAAAGTCTTCAGCATCGTCGTCCCATGCGAATAGGCGCGCTTCAACAACGCTGTTTCCATCAATACCAACCACTATTTGTTGCACCGGGTACGCCGGACCATCGCCCCACGGATCGGATGCATTTGCTTTGTCGGTTTCCGAAAAGTAGGCACGTCCGTTGGGGTGCGAGTGGTAGATGATCCGAGGGCGAACGTCGTCATCGAGAGTGTGGTTCAGGTCGAGTAGATCTTGATCGGAGATTACGAACGCCGTTTGGGCGGTGCGATTCTTTGCCGTTGGGTGAGTTTCTGGCTCGTAGGCGTTTACCGCCCGTCTCACTCCGCCAGCGGTGTTCGAGTCTTTATCGCCAGTAATCCAGCCGCAGCATTCGTTCGGGAACGATTCGCGGGCGTGGGCGAAGATCTGTTCGAGCGAGGAACGTGGAACGTCGATAGGTTGTGGCGCTGGCAAGTGGATTGATTCCTGGCCCGAGGCTGGGCGGTTTACGTTAACTCAGATGCAAAGTGTAGCCATTGGGTGGTTGGTTTGGTTCGTTCGTTTATTTGGCGGATCGACAAGTGTGGGCCTGTCATTGCGAGGAAGCCTGCTCTGAGGCTGACGTGGCAATAACGTTTGGCCGCTTGTGAACGTTCGCGTCCGCCAACAACGTTTGACGGTTGAATCCGATTGCTCAGTGGTTTGCCTTCACCTTTACGCAGCGTTGCTCAAAGTCGGTTATTGCCACGTCGTTCCTCCTCGCAATGACAGATATCCGACACGCTGCCGTGTAGATTGTTTTTATTGAGATTTTCGTAACGAGACACCGCTGAACGCGTTCGATGCTGGGGTGTGTAACGATTTACATCTCACGCACTCACATCCAACAGATTCTAAGATTCCGCAAAACCACAAATGGCTGGACTTCCTAAAAGCTGGATAGATAGACGACGACGCAAGCTGCGTCGTGTTCAGCGCGATGCCGTCGCACGAATCGGTCTTTCGACCGTTGGTGCGCCAGCAGTGGGTGAAACCACGTTGTGCATCGCCTACATGTGCCCGTGGGCGCACACCTGCAGCGGAGCGACCCCGCGACCTGCGCTTGTAGCCGAGCGAGTTTGCTTGAGGAAATTCCCAGCGGAAAGCCGCCCCGACTCCGGGTTGTCGGATAACGCCCTCGATAACCTCGCCAAACAGCGGGAAGAGGGAATCAGGCTCGAGTCGGTGACCATTTCGGTGCTAGACGAGTTTCGACCCAACGGGCCAACTCCATCATTGACTCAAAGGCGCCCTGAACGGCCCATTTACGACTCTGGCGTACGGGGTAAACCGTTTCTTCCGCGAGTACGTCCGCCAGCTCGCCAACGGCCAACGCAATCTGCCGAACAGAACTCATAGCGCGTCGTGAGCGGTGAGGAATTCGCTGAGCACGGAGTGGTAGCGATCGGTATCGACGAGATCGAGTCCATCATGATCACCTTCCTCAATAATCTCCAATTGCTTAGGCTCTGCCGCCGCTCTGAAAATACGTTCGGCATTTTGGATCGAAACAGCTTGATCGGAATCGCCATGGAAAATCAGCGTTGGAGTTGAACTGTTGGCCACGTACTTTGTGGTTTCGAACTTCGCCCTGATGATCATCGGGAACGGAGTGAATCGAATCCAGGACGCCCGTTCACGCATTACGGCTTGAAGCGACGAGATCGAAGCTTCAAGCACTAACGCCGCCGGGTCGACGATCGACGCCAGCTGCGCCGCCACCGGCCCGCCCATCGATCGGCCGAACACCACAACACGCTTGCCTGGGTGAAGTTCAGCTGCGAGCCAGTAAGCCGCCAGAGCATCGGCGTAGAAGCCTTCTTCCGATGGCTCACCATCGCTTCGGCCGTAGCCCCGATAGTCGACCGCGACTATCGATGCCCCGTATCGGTGATGAATCGCCTTGTACTGATCGAGCCTGACCCCGATGTTCCCACCGTTCCCGTGCAAAATGAGCCAGACAACGTCGGAAGACCCCGGCATGTGCCAGCCGTGTAGCTTCACTCCGTCGGCAGCTACAGGAAACACGTCGTCGTACTCAAGTCCAACGTGATCGGGCGTTCCACGGAACGAACGCTCTGGCACATACAGTGCTTTTCGCTCAAGCCATTTGAACGGGTGCCACACGGGAATTACGCTCCTGATCGATTGCGCACACTTCTGGCAAGGCCAACGGGTGATGGACCCAGGTTTGCGGCTCGATCCTAATTGACCGATCCGTCGTTTCGTAGCGATGAAATTTCGTCGTCAGAATATCCAACGTCCCATAGAACTTCGTCGGTGTGTTGGCCCAGCGAAGGCGATGATTTCAGTTCAGGCATCCCGGCACCAAATTGCAAAATGGGACCCGAGGTCCGGATTTTGTGGCCGGTGTGGTGATCGAGTTCCACCACGTAATCGTTTGCCAGAACTTGCTCGTCTTCGGTCATTTCCTCAACGAACCTGATCGGCTCTACGGGGATGTCGTGAGAGCGCAGTTCCTTGAACCACTCATCGGTAGTTTTGCTGGCGAACATACGTTCGAAATCGTCGACAAGTTGTAGCCCCATTACGCGAGCCTCAGGCGTTGAATCGTCATAGCCAGGCTCGGTCATCCGAGGGTCTTTTAGTCCGAATACACCCAGCAGGCGAATTCTGGCGTGAACGGCAAGGGTCCCGAGAGCAATTCCGCCGTCTAGCGTGCTGTAGGCACGGTAGTAGCACCGATATATCAGCGGACGCACGGCCTGCTGGTAGCTGTCCTGAATTTCCTTGTATCCGGCACCCCGCTCGAGCAGTTCCGGGTACTTGTCTTTGTGCCAGGTTTTGGCCGGTGCAGGTAGGCCTTCGATATCGGTAATTCGAAGTGTTTGCATGGCGATGGCGTTGGAAAGAAGACTTGTTGAAACAAGCTGGCCCTTGCCCGTTTTGCTGCGACCTACTATTCCGGCCAGAATGCCGTTGGCTGCGGCGTATCCGGTCGAGAAATCGATGTATGAAGATGACCACACAACCTCGGGTTGTCCGTTGTCGGTGATCTTCCCTTCGCTCATCACAGCACCCGTGTAACCCTGAACAATTAGGTCGAATCCCGGCGAATCTGCCATGGCACCCTTTGGGCCGTAGGCAGTGATATCGACGTATACGAGCCGTGGGTTGATCTTGGAAACGGTTTCGTAGTCGATTCCCAATTTTCGGGCGGTGTCGATCCGGTTGTTGGAGATAATTCCATCGGCCGATTCGATGAGTTTTCGAAGTACGACTCGACCCTGCTCCTGCTTGAGATCGATGCAGATGCTTCGAACGCCACGGTTGAGCGGAACGAACACCCTGCTTTCGTTCTCGGCGAAAGGCGTTGCATGTCGCCATGGGTCGCCCACCGGCGGTTCAATTTTGACTACATCGGCACCCATATCGGCGAGCAATTGGCCACCCCAGGGCCCGGCAACGAAGCTGCCGAACTCAAGAACTCGAATTCCTTCTAACGGACCTGCCATTGGTGCCATCGGCACTTTCTCTTTATGTGGGTGTTGTTTGAGTAGATCGGGCAGATGTTATCGCTGATCGGCGTTTTATGTTGGTGATTGCCGGTTAAAAACGAAAACGCTCGGCAATTTTTAGAAACCGAACGCTGCGTTTAGACCTGATTGATCCAGGTTTGTGCCGCTAGCCGGTTCTGGGAGGGATCACTAGAACTGGACGGCCTGCAGATCGAATTACCTTGTCTGCCACGCTACCGACGACCCACCGTTTGAGTCCACCAGCTCCATGCGAGCCCATGACCACGATGCTGTCTTCAGTTTGCGAGGCTTCTTCTACTATTTGCTGAGATGGGCTACCGGTGCGGATACTGGCACTGGCCTTCAGCCCTCTAGCTTCGGTATCTTCAACAAATCCCTGAAGGTACTCATAAACATCGGATTTTGATTTTCTATGCCAAAGTCGCCAGCGTAATCACCTGCACCGTATTCGATACCAGCGACACCGACACCGAAGAACGGCAATCGTAGAATCTCGGTGAAAATTATTTCAGCGCCAGCGGCTTTGGCGATTTCAACGGCCGGCTGAACAGCAGTTTCAGAAAGCGCAGATCCGTCGAGCGGGACAATTACTCTTTTAGGGCCGCCACTCGTACGGCTGAAATCGTGTATTTCACCTGGGTAGAGCGTAAGAATCGGGATCGACGTTGAATGAAGAACGCGGTCAGTTACGCTGCCAAGAACGCCCCTTGCAAGTGCCGATTCTCGTCGAGTAGCCATTGCAATAAGGTCGGCACTTTGCGATTGCGCCACGGAAACGATCGCTTCGGCAGGCGATCCGGCTCCAACAATAATTTTGGCTGCGACACCTGAAGATTGAATCTTGCGTGCTTCAACGTATAGATCATGTTTTGCCTGTGCTATTGCCTGGTTGATCACTTCTGACGGGGATCTCGCGACATAGCTCCCAATGGCCCCATGGGAGTTGGATCCAGTCAAACCGGAACCTTCGTCGGGGCCGCGAGTTGTCGCTTCTAATATGTCTATTTCTTCGGAGTCGATTACCGAAAGCAGAATAATCTCTGCGTTCAGCACTCCGGCCAGCCCGGTAGCCCAGCCCAAAATTTTTCGGGCGTGCTCTGAGCCATCTAGGGGGACAAGTATTTTCTTGAACATTCGTTTTAAAACCTCGGATAGCGTCTATAGATAAACAGTAGCGAGGGGATATGAACGTGGCGTGAGAGCGCACAGCGGATACGGGCAGCCGATGTGAAGAAATTATGAGGCTCGTGAACGAACGGCTTATTTGATTACGAAAAAGAGCAACAGTGCGCGCTCACGAGAAATTTATAGCGCAAGAGCGGTGCGAAATTATTTGGCGCGCGAGTTGGTCGGACGCACCACCCATGCGTCCGACCCAGTGGAAGTGTGATTCTGGCGCTTCAGGAGCGCAAAACCATGGAACATTCCAGTCCAGAGCTTGATCTGGGCTGGGACGGACGTTGTGCGGGGTTAGCCGCTTCAGCGGATACAACGTTGGGTAAATAAATACCCACACCACATCCACCAAGGGCCTACATTTGACCGCACCTTCCACTGAGAACTGATTGTCGCCGAACTCTCTAGTGTTCCGAATCCGTAAGATCGCGAATCCGAGCGTTAAAACACCGGTTTAAACGTGGGTGACATGCACATATTCAACTGTGGAAAGCACTGCACCAAAACCAGTAGAGGGCGTGAAGTGCTTGAATGTTTAGCGCCGTTCGTATCCCACTCCGAGAAAATTATTCTCACACTGACTTGGCCAGAAAGCGTACGATAATTTTTGCACGTGTTCGTCATATTGTGTCTGGAAATATGTGGGGTCTGAGTTGTGCTAAAACGTTCAAGCATTGTTGTTATTTTTGCGCTCGTATCGTTCTCAGTTCTTGCGGTCGTAGCATGCGCTGACTCGACCGAGAATTCACTCGGAACCACCACGCCGGTATCGGTAGTCGATGAAACGACATCAGACGAAAGCGAACCGGTTGCATCCGGTCCCGATATCGCAAACGGCCAGAGCAAATTCAAGGGGCTTGGCTGTAGCGGTTGCCATTCAACGGGTTCCGACAAGGTGGTGGGACCCGGTTTATCGGGCGTTGGCTCGAAAGGCGACGACTATATTCGAGAATCGATCGTTGACCCAGCAGCAGTGATTGTCGACGGCTTCAACGATCTCATGCCGAAGTCGTTCGGCAGCCTGAAGGAATCAGACATCGACGATCTGGTCGCGTATTTGAAGACGCTCGGGTAGTTGGGCGCACACGCCTCTTTTTGCCTGCCGCTCACTGTCATTCTGAACTTGATTCAGAATCACGAAAGATCGGTGCCAGACAGCGGCTTTAGGCTGGATCGTTCAACATGGCACAAGCGTCGCCGTCGCCTCCACAGATCCTAAATCTCTACGCCCGAAGCTCTTGCTACGGTATCGAGGTCTTTGTCGCCTCGGCCGCTTAATAGCAGCAGCACGATCTGGTCTTTCGGCAGCGTCGGTATCCAGTTGATCATGTAGCCGATGGCGTGCGACGGCTCAAGCGCCGGAATGATTCCTTCGAATCGACTCAGCAGCCTGAACCCGGCAAGTGCGTCATCATCGGTTGCCGAAACGTACTTGGCGCGCTCAGTGTCTTTCAAATAGCTGTGCTCTGGTCCAACACCCGGGTAGTCGAGACCCGCCGAGATGCTGTGAGCCTCGGTTACTTGCCCGTGTTCGTCTTGCAGCAAGTAGCTGAGCGAACCGTGCAATACGCCCGGTCGACCCTTCGTCATCGTTGCAGCATGTCGCTTATCGAGCCCCTCGCCTGAAGCCTCGACACCAACAAGCCCAACTCCTTCATCCTTGATGAACCCGGAGAAGATGCCCATTGCGTTCGATCCGCCACCGACGCAGGCAATCACATAGTCGGGCAAACGCCCTGTCCGCTGCACGATCTGCTCACGGGCTTCCGCACCGATCACCGATTGGAAATCTCGAACCATCTTCGGGTACGGGTGCGGTCCAACCACGCTACCGATGATGTAGTGAGTGGTTTCCACGTTCGCAACCCAGTCACGAATCGCTTCGTTGGTGGCGTCTTTCAGCGTTCGGCTTCCAGAAGTTACCGGCTCGACTTTCGCCCCGAGTTCTCGCATTCGGTACACGTTTGGCGCCTGCCGAGCGATATCGGTATCGCCCATGTAGACGATGCACTCGAGTCCCATCTGCGCACATACGGTGGCTGTTGCAACGCCGTGCATTCCAGCCCCGGTTTCAGCGATGATCCGCTTTTTGCCTAACCGCTTGGCCAGTAACGCCTGCCCGATGGCGTTGTTGATCTTGTGAGCGCCGGTGTGATTCAGATCTTCACGTTTGATGTAAATCTGGGGTCCGCCAAGTTTCTCAGTGAGATTCTTTGCGTGGTACATCGCAGTTGGGCGACCGACGTAGTTCGTTAGCAGGTCTTCAAACTCTGCCCAGAACGAATCGTCCTGCCGTGCTTCGTCGAAGGCTTGCTCAAGTTCAGCAAGTGCGGCCATTAGCGTTTCTGGTACGAATTTTCCGCCGTAAGGGCCGAATCTACCCAGTGCGTTAGGAAGCGAGTCGGAGCCGGGGTCGTATGCTGACGAAGTTGATGTCATCGAAAAAAATCTGGGCGTAAATGGTTACTAGCGATGTAAGTCGGGTGCGAAAGGCGATCCAAAGTTGGAGCGTGATGCCCAATCGCAAGCTAGGATAGCAGGCGACTAGTCGCGTTTTCTGTGTGCTAGGGGTGGTTCAGATCGCACTCGTATATTTCTATTCAACAGTTCATTCTTAAGGAACCCGTACTTTTGCCAGACCCGATCACACAACGACCCGATTTTGACGCTTACATGATGTCGATTGCAGTCGGCGTTCGGGCACGAGCCAACTGCCTGGGCAGTCATATTGGATCGGTATTGGCACGCGATAGTCACATTGTTGCTACCGGGTACAACGGCACTCCGCACAAGACCCCAAACTGCGACGAGGGTGGCTGCGGTAGATGTTCGAACCGTGACGACTACCCGGGCGGCACGGGGTACGACCTCTGCATCTGTGTCCATGCAGAACAGAACGCACTTCTTTCGGCGGCTCGTTTCGGCATTGCTGTCGAAGGCTCAATTCTTTATTCGACATGGCGACCCTGCTTCGGCTGTACTAAAGAAATGCTCCAGGCCGGCGTTTTGGGTGTGCGATATGGCGAGGATTGGGTGCCGAAGCCCGAACTCCGGGAAGAGTATGAACGCCTGCAAAGCTACTTTCCAGAGGGAGTTGTCATGGTCCCCCTGCCGGAAGGGGTTGACTCTCACCTCCCCGGTGAGCAAGTCTGAGCATGAAAATTACCAGCATCGAAACCATCGCTCTTCGAGACGACGCCGACGGAACCGTAACTTCATGGAACCCGTCGTTTTCTGAAAGCGATGGGGTGCCTGCTAGCACGGGCGGCTACGACATCACCCTTGTTCGGGTTCACACCGATTCTGGCCTTACCGGCATTGGACAGTGCGAAGCCCCCAGCCTAGTGATTGACGCAATAATTCGCGCGTCGCTCGGACTCGAAGTGTTGCTACTTGGCGAAGATCCAACGCAAGTTCAACGCCTGTGGCAAAAAATGTACAACTCGACCGGTGTATTCGGTCGTAGGGGAGTCGTAATTGGTGCGATTGGCGCGGTGGAAACTGCGTTGTGGGACATCGCCGGAAAAGCCGCTGGCAAGCCGATTCATGAGCTGATTTGGCGGTCGTTTGCTACTACTGCGAGCGATACTGAACCCCTTAAGCGAGTCACTCCCTACGCCACGGTATACCCGCCCGGTGGCAGCTTGGACGAGCTTGAAGAACGCCTGAACATCGCCATTTCACGTGGTGTAAAAGCAGTGAAAATCGAAGAATGGCCGGGTCAGTTCGGAAACGTTGATGTTGAAACCGATATCGCTGTGATCGAGAAGGCTCGCTCGGTGCTGGGTCCCAAGCGTGATCTGATGATCGATGTGCAGAATCGCTGGCGAGATGTCGGGCAGGCGCTTCGTACTATCGAGGAAATCGAACAGTTCAAACCGTTTTTCATCGAAGCACCGCTACCTGCCGACAATATCGAGGGCTACCGGAGACTCGCTGAGGCCACCAGCGTACGAATCGCTGTTGGAGACTGGGGTTTCAGCGGGCGTCACGAATTCGCCGATCTGTTGCGTCGCGGACGGCTCGACGTCGTTCAGCCGAGCGCTGTAAGAGCCGGTGGAATGCACGAAATCCTGAATATCGCTGAAGATGCCTACAGGTTCGGTGCGTTATGTATTCCGCACACCTGGTGCCACGTTGTGGGAGTTGCGGCCGAGCTGCATCTCGCTGCCATCACCCCGAATATGCCCTATTTCGAATTTCCTATAGCGTTTCCTGCAACCCCACTGGTAGAAAACCTGCTGCTGCCGAACTTCGTAATCGCTAATGATGGAACCATGGAAGTTCCAAACAGGCCCGGTCTTGGTTTCGAACTAAACGAAGACGTTATTTCAGAATTCCGGGTCGATCCCTACTAGCGTAGGCTGAATGTTCAGTGAACAACGATACTCATCATCAAAAACGATCTGACTCTAGGCCAGATAACTCTCAGCGAGCCACGGTATTCGAAAGTCGGCATGCACGATTAACGAAGATCACGTTCGTCGACGACGATCGCAGCTTTAAAGGTCGACTGAGGAAACACCTCAGGAATCCGCCTATGCGGACGATTTTTCTGCTGGTTATTTTGGCGATCGCAATTCCATCAGCAATCGTTTATCCGCATATTTCGACAGTCGCTAAAAGCAACTGGAGCGATGTGCAGCAGGCTAGAGAACGTCACTTCGTGAATGTGACAGCGGCGAGCTGGATATATCCCTTCCTTAGACGGCAAGCAGTGCGGATGCAGGAAGCCGATGTTCCAATCGAGTGGCGAGGAATTTCGTTCATAAACGGCCCGTGCTTGGCTGATCACATGGATCAGCTTCCGGTTGGCAAGTATGCCTACGCAATCGAAACTGCCTGTGGAAGTCTCCATGAAACTCAGATGAAGTACGCAGCCAATTGTGCGAACACGTCTACTTGCAACATTCCTGAAGAAGCCATTTTCGAGTTACAGATAGTTCTTGATCGCCTAAGAGTGGCATTTTCCGATGCCAATCTTGTTCAGCCAGCCGGGGATGATCAGGGTCAAATACGCAACTGAGCGGTGCTGGCAATTAACACTGAACTCGCCGTCTGAACGAATTATTGAGGCGTAGCATAAGTTGCGGGTTTGCACGGAAAATATTGATCGCCAATTTTAGGACGACCTCTGTCACACGGTCGATAAGCCGCGAAAAGGCACCCGCTTAAACATGGATCTTTCGTTCGATAAAAATCCATCGCGCTCTGCGCGATTCAAACGTGAACTTCGGAACCCGTCGTTACTGACAGTGTTCATTATCGGCACTATTGCGGCGGTTGTGATTCTGGCACCGTTTGCCCCAGGTTGGGTAAGTACCGCCCAGGGCAGCTTTAAGGCGATGGCGCAGGCGAAAGATCTGGGCAACGCGGGCAGGAGTTCGATCACCGTTATTATTCCCAGCCAGATAACTCCCTGGCTTTCGATTCAAGCCAGAACCATGATCAATGCCGAGGGCCCGCTCGAGTGGCGGGTTGTATCGTTTCGAAATGGCCCGTGCAACTCTGGCAACTTATCTCAGCTACCTGCCGGTAAATACACTTCCGCCATTGCGCAGGCATGCGTAGATCTCGATGACATTCAACAGCGGTATTCGGGAAAATGTTTCCTTGCGAGCGACTGCAATGTGCCAGAGGTTGCCAAGGATGAGATAAGACTTGCAATGGACACCGTGTGGGATGCTTTCTCAGACGCTGGGTTCGTACTGCCGTATACCGAAGAAGAGCAGCAGGTTTTCCCGTAACGAGCGCACTGCAATAGGCGTCTTGCTCATATAGACTGTGCCTCGAACTTAATTTAGGTTCACGTCGAAGCTGTTCGGCTTCGTTAGATCGTTATAGTCACGCCAGTTCAGGACAAGCACAGTATGAGTCTCCAGTACGACGAAGATAATTCCCTTTTAGCACGTATGCAGAGGGAGATTCGGAACCCCACGAAAAAGACGGTTCTCATTCTCGTCGTCGTTATCCTACTAGCAATTTCTCCGTTTGCGGCCGGCTGGGTTACTTCGACCCAGGACGGTTTTGAAGAAACATTCGCTGAGAGCGATCTAACAGTAGACAACGCCGGAGTCGCCGACCTTACTGATGAAGAGGTAGTGCCATGGTTAGTTTCGCAAGGCGAAACAATGTTCAATGCCACCGGCCCGCTCGAATGGAAGATCGGTAACTTCTTCTACGGCGTGTGTTCGGAAGATGGCATCTCAGAACTGGCGAATGTGTCGCTTCGAGATGGCGTTAGCGGTGCGTGCAGGTCACTTGGAGATATTCAAGGTAGGTACGCACGAGATTGCTTCTTAGCTGCCACGTGCGAAGTGAAGCAGTCTGCCAAGGACGAACTCACTGCGGTATTCGACTCGCTGTGGGCAACACACGCAGAAGCAGGCTACGTTCGACCGTAAATACGTTGAAGTAATTCGCTTTTTGTAATTCGTGATCGAAATATGAAATTTTGACCCGGTTGGTTCGTACTAACCGGGTCTTTTTATTGGCCAAACGGGTTATGTTCGAAAATTGACCCTTGAATATGACATGTCTTCCCCGGGCGACAGCGATCATGCTGCTTGCCTCCATGTCGTGTTCGTCTGCATCTGAAAAGCAGAAAACGAACGTGGCCGTTGAGGCGCATCATATACCGTGCAGGTGATTTGCCCTGTGAGAGATGATCCTGGCAACTCAAGCACACCATTTCGACACCCTATTGCCACCGTCTCGACACCATCAGTTAGCAAGTGGCCAACTGGAGCCTATGTTGCTGCTAGACTGCCCGAGGTTCCGTTATGTTGACTCCCAAAAAAGCGGCAAGCAAAAGGATTTTTCGTCCCTATGGACAGCACCCTCTCTCCCCACGGCCTGATTGGCGAGGCGTATCGGCCGCCAAAGATAGGAAGCAAGGGTGCTGTGGTTTCGAACCACACGATGTCGACGCAGGCCGGGATGCGAATACTTCACCGGGGCGGGAACGCTGTGGATGCGGCGATCGCCGTCGCTTTTGCTTTAGGTATGGCCGAGCCGCAGGGATCATCGATAGGCGGTGATGGGTTCTTGATGGTCCACATGGCCGCAAACGCCACGGTAGAGGTGGTGAATGGCACGGGAGCTGCGCCGCTGGCTGCAACGGCCGACAAGTATCTGGGTGGTATTCCTCGAACGGGCATACTTGGGACTTCGGTTCCGGGAATCGTCGATGCGCTTTTGAGTGCTCACGAAAAGTACGGCACTTTGTCGTTGGCGCAGTGTTTGGAACCTGCGATCGAGCTCTGTGAAGACGGAGTTCCTGTATCTGAGTTCCAATCTCGAATCGCTGCGCTATACCCAGTTCTTCGAAGCTCGTCTACGTCTGGTCCTGTGTTCGCACCGAACGGCAACTGGCTAAAGCCGGGTGAGTTTAGGAGAAATCCCGATTTAGCTCGAACTTACAGGCAGATCGCCGATCAGGGACGCGACGCTTTTTACGAAGGCGATATTGCACGTGATATCGCACGCTACTCGGAGGCCAACGATGGTCTGCTTTCGTACGAAGACCTGAAGCGGCATAAGGTCGAGTGGCAAGAGCCGATTTCGATCAACTATCGGGGGCGAACGGTTTACGAGGCTCCGCCAAACACGAGCGGCCACGTTTTGCTTCAGGAACTCGGCATGTACGAGCAGTTCGACCCGAACGAGTACGGCTACATGACGCCTGAATCAATTCAGCTGATGGTCGAGGCCAAGAAACTGGCGTTTGCCGATCGTGAGGCGTATTTGGCCGATCCTAATTTCGTTGATGTGCCAATGGACGGGTTGTTAAGCGCTGAGTATCTGGCAGAGCGGGCGAAGCTAATCGATATCGATCGTGCGACGTTAGATGTTGCCGAGGGCGATCCGTGGGCGCTTATGGATCGTTCGCCTGACGCCGCAATGAAGCATCGTATTGGTGGTCGAATTCACTCAGCAGGAAGCGACACGACGCACTTCTGTATTGTCGATCGCTGGGGCAATTCGGTTGGTGAGCTGCAGAGCATTCAGACGTCGTTTGGATCTTGCGTTATCGCCGGGTCGACCGGAATTCTGATGAATAACCGGATGACCTACTGGCACCTGGATCCTGGCCATATCGATTTCCTGAACCCGGGCCAGCGAGTTCGCCACACTATGAACCCGGTGATGGTCTTCTCGAAGCCGGTTGATCGGGGAGGCAGGCTGGAACTGGTTTGCGGTACGCCGGGCGGCGATACGCAGGTTCAAACCAATATGCAGATCGTTACGAGCGTGTTCGACTTTGGTCTGAACGTTGCGGAGGCGATCGACGGGCCGCGCTGGACTCATAATCAGGCGAATACGGGATCGATGGCACCGTATCCGTCTTCAGACACGCTAGACATCGAGCTTCGTGCTGGCGACGAGGTAGTCGAGGGTCTGAAGAGTCGTGGGCAGGTGATTGGTTCTACCGATGCCTGGGGCGGCAACGGAAGCGAGGGGGCTATTCAGGTTGATCTCGACAATGGCACGCTGTTCGCGGCGTCGGACCCCCGCCGGGAAGGCGACGCCCAGGTCTGGTAAGTGGCGTAGCCACGTTTTCTGGGGTTCTGGTGGGTTGGTTGATGCTTTCGGTTAGTGGAGTGGGTGAGATTTTGTCATTGCGAGGGGTGAGGAACGAGCGACATGGCAATCGGCGTTACTGAGCCACGGGCTGAGGCATATGGGAATGGCCGTGATGGTGTGACATTGCTTGGCTAGGTCGTTAAGTAGTAGGTGTTCAGCGCGATTGCCACCTCGCAGGGCCTCCTCGCAATGACAAACACCGTCACCAGAACGTCACGAAGTCCCAAATCGCCTCGACAGCTTCGAAAAGTGTGAAGCTGTCGAGGTACTGGCCGCCGTGTAGCACCCACTCTTGGCCTAGTTTCAATACGAGTACCACCAGCAGCCACTTCACTATCCGCTGGCGGGTCATTTCGTAGTTGGGCCAGTAGTGTTTCCTCATCGCCACAAACACGAACCAGAACTCGAAAACGTTCGGAAATATCAGGAGTATCGGCCTGTTTCCGGTGAGTTCGAATCCGATGAAACCGATCATCCGGAACCCGAACAAAGCCAGCGCTATTTTTCGATCAGGACCCGTCCACTTGTTCGCCACCCACAGGAACGTGAGCATGTAGACGATGTCGAGCCACTTATCGAACGCCTGGTAGTTGCGAAGTCCGCCGAGATCGAGCACGCCCATGAAGAACAGATCGGAAAAATCGACCACTATGGCGATTAGTGCGCCCGCGAACGCCCAGCGCAGCACTGGAAGCGATCCGGCGACACGGATGAGCCCTATTACGAGTTGTTCGAGTGTCATGTTTTAGGCGAGTGCGAGGTTGGCTAGTGCTGTCGTTGCGAGGAGGCTCCGGGAATTGGCAATCACGTTGGAACACCTTGAATGTGAGAGATACGCGCATTACCTAGTAAGACCCAATCGTAAACCGTTGTTCCCTGAATCAACAATAGCGTTCCGTTCATCCGCTGATTGCCACGTTGCTCGTTCCCCCCTCCTCGCAATGACAGCGCACCCTTCCCCGCTATGAGTGCCACCCACACCCCCGTTCGGCATATCGCCGACTATAATCACCGCTGTTCATGAACCGCGCACATTTGCTGATCATGTGGAAATGAAAAGACGAGCAAGTTCGTCAGGGGCTAAAGATAAATATGAAGTATCGACACCTTGGGAACTCCGGGCTAGAAGTTAGCGTCATCGGGCTTGGAACCAATAACTTCGGCGGCCGCATGGAGTTCAAGGAAGCTCGTGAAGTGATCTTCGCCGCTCTCGACGAAGGCATTAACTTCATCGACACTGCCAACATCTACTCACACGGCAACTCGGAAGAGATCATCGGTCGGTCGCTGACGGATCGGCGTGATGAAGCGCTGATCGCAACGAAGTTCGGCATGCTGTGGGAAGACGGGCCTCATGGCAAGGGCGGGTCTCGCAAGCACATCATGGACTCGCTAGAAGGTTCACTGCGGCGCCTGCAAACCGATTACATCGATCTGTACCAGATGCATAAGCAGGATCCCGATACCCCGATCGACGAGACATTAAGGGCTCTCGATGACGCGGTTCGCGACGGGAAAATTCGATACATCGGTCTTTCAAACTTCGATCCGTGGCGCATAGCTGATGCTCAGTGGACCGCACGGCATCATGGTTACGTGCCGTTCATTTCATCGCAGCCCGAGTATTCGATGCTCGAGCGGGGCGTTGAACGAGCTGTATTGCCGGTATCTGAGAAGTATGGGCTCGGCACACTACCGTTCTTCCCGCTTGCGCACGGGTTCCTGACCGGCAAGTATCGCCGTGGCGAGGCCGTTCCCGAAAACACCCGGTTGTCGTTGACTCCTGCAGCGCAGGAAAAGCGACTTTCTGAGGCGAACTTCGACATCCTCGATCAGCTTGAAGTATTCGTTGAGAAGCGCGGTCATTCGATGGTCGAGCTGGCTTTCGCATGGCTTCTGGGTCGGAAATCAGTTGGATCGGTGATCGCCGGTGCCAGCAACCCGGATCAGATCCGCCAGAATGCCGCCGCCGCCGAGTGGGAACTAACGTCTGACGAAATGGACGAGTTGAACGGCATTCTCGATGGTTAGGTGGTGCCAGTGCCACATTTTCATTATCGGGGTTGGGCGCAGCTGCATTGCACTCGCTTTGGGCGCGTAGGTTCGAACCTTGCGTCGCGAGTCATATTTGGCAAAACGTAAGAAGCCCCCGTATTTCGGCGGGGGCTTTTCGTACATGTCGAGAATAGTATGCCGACGTCGCGTCACAGCTCGCCATTTACCCTGCTCGACATTTATTCACGCCAAAAGGGAGTACTCGCATCGACTGGACCGCCGCAGCCTTGCTAAGCGCCGCACTGTTCGCTGGGTTGAACATCACAGACAAAGTGATCATGACCACCCTCGGTCTTCGCTCGCGTGCCTTCCTGCTATTCATCGGATTTCAGACACTCACGACTTTCGTCGTGATAGGCGTCGTTAATCAGTACCCATCCTTGCCGGCCGAAATCTGGCTCAAAGGCATCGGAGTTGGAATCTTTTGGGGATTCGGCGCGTGGCTAATTCTCTGGTCGCTTAGCCGAGACGAGGTATCGAGAGTCACGCCGATTTCACAGTCCTATCCGCTCATTACAGTGGTTTTCGCCGTTGCCCTACTTGGTGAATCGCTCTCAGTTCTAGAATCCGTAGCGGTCGTGCTCGCCGCAACCGGAGCGATAATAGCCGCACTAAAATTCTCACGCGGCACCCAGCCGATCGGTCTCTCGGGCACGTTTGGTTATCTGCTGATTGCAGTCTTCCTACTCGCAAGCGGCCAGACCTTACTAAAGACGATCACCGATGATGTCTCCTTCTGGCATGCGCTCGGGCTTCGAGGAGCAGGAATGGCAGTCGTGCTACTGCCGATGAACCTTCGTGGCGACATAGCAAGCGAGCTAATCAGGTTCGTCCGAAGGCCAAGGGCGATCGTTGCGCTTGCCATCGATGTCGGCCTTGCCACCGCCGCACTAGCGCTCCTCACGTTTGCTATTGCCACTGGTCCTCTATCGCTCACGAGTGCCATCACAGGCTCCACACCGCTGGTCGTCTTTTTTGCAACCGTTTTACTCGGCAAAAAATTCCCGCAACTTCTTGGCGAAACGCTTTCATCGCGACTGATGATCCAAAAGCTGGCTGCAGCGATACTTGTGGTTACCGGACTAACGATAATCGCCCTCGCTTGAGTACCCTACCCAACCAATATTCAAATCCACGCCTCCCGTGTATTGCTCTACGCGCCCGTCCGTCCTAGACTGCGCCCAAAGCAAGTCATGCAATGGGCGAATAATCACCCAGGGCGGGAATTGCGGCTATATGGCAAGTGGAAACATGCCTGAAGCGTGATCAAGGAGATCCTGGAACATGAGCACTAAAGCGGTCGAGGCGAAAACCGATCCGGCACTTCTTGCGCACTTGTATCGGCGAGCCGGGTTCGGGATCAACAGAGACGAAATCGACCAGCTTGCTACTCAGGACTACGCCGACACTGTCGAATTTCTGCTGAATCCAACAACCGAGACCGGAATTCCAGACGACGAGATCACCCGCTATCTCGGGGGCGAGGCACCGCACGCCTATCTAGCCATCTGGCTCTACCGAATGCTCAACTCACGCAACCAGCTGCAGGAAAAGATGGCGCTTTTCTGGCATGGGCTTTTCGCAACGGGTCTAGTCAAGAACGAGCACATCCTCTCATCGTCGAACCAGATCGAAATGTTCCGTAAAAATGGCATGTCGGGCATGCGAGAAGTCCTGATGGATCTCGCCAAAGACCCTGCGATGATCTTCTGGCTCGACAACAACGAGAACCATCTCGGTGAGCCGAACGAAAACTGGGGCAGGGAGCTTCTCGAACTCTTCTCTCTTGGCGTCGGAAACTACTCCGAAATTGATATAAAACACGCCTCGCGTGCGTTCACCGGATGGACATTCGCCCAGTCGCCGCCGCTCTACCCGCATGGCTACTACCCCGCCGATTTCCTGTTCGTGGAGGATGACCACGACAACGGCGACAAAGAGTTTCTGGGGCACACCGGCAATCTCGATGGCGGCGATATTATCGACATCATCGTGAAGCAACCTGCCTGCGCAGCGTTCATTTCAAGGCACCTCTACAACTTCTTCGTCGCCGACGAGCCGCAGGTTCCTACATGGAACGACCTGCCCCCGATCGACCCCGAACTGATCGACGCAATGTGCAAGGCGTTCTTGGATACCGATGGCGATATCAGAAATGTGCTTCGGGTCATGTTCAACTCTGAATCGTTCAAAAATGCCCGCTTCAAAAAAGTGAAAAGTCCTATCGAAATGGTGGCAGGGATTCTGAAGTTGGCCGGCGAGCACACCGATTTCCGGCACGATCTTGCCGAATACCCGAAATCGGCAACATTCACGATGGGACAGATCCTGCTTGATCCGCCAACAGTGGAAGGCTGGCACACCGGCAAGGAGTGGATCGACGGTGGCAACTTGACCGAACGAATCAACTTCGCAGTCGATCAGGTTGGCGATGGGCTTTCTCCCGGGATCAAGCGGATTATCGATCGGCTTGTCGAGAGTGGATCGCTCTCCACGCCAGAATCGTTTGTCGATAGCGCTCTCGATGCGCTGGGACCCATAGAAGTTGAAGACTCAACGCATGAAGCCCTCGTTGATTTCGCTGCCAAAACCGAAGGCGATGAGGATAGATCACGAGCTGTTCGCATGATTCGACTCATGGTTTCTACACCCGATTTTCAATACGCCTAACAACCGGCAACACCTGCTCCCCAAAGGAAATTTCGAACATGGCTGACAACGGAAACGGTAGCAAAAAACCGCCAGTACTGGTTGTGCTGCAAATGACCGGCGGAAACGACTTCATGAACACGCTCGTGCCGTTCACGGAGGGGATTTACTACGATTCTCGCCGAACAGTTCGTATCGATGAAGATCGAGTCATTCCGATCAACGATAAGTTGGGTTTTCACCCTGCTGCGGCGCCGCTTAAAGAGATGTACGACAAGGGTGACGTGGCGATTATTCAGGGCATCGGCTACGCGAACTCCAACCGGTCGCACTTTCGTGCCATGGACATCATGCACACTGCAGAACCGCTGACGATTTCGACCAAGGGTTGGTTGGCGCAGGCACTTCAACAGCTCGATCCCAGCGGCCAGAACGTGCTCACTGGAGTTAGTTTCGGACGAGGTCTGCCAAGAGCAATGGCGGCTCCCGGTGTGCGGGTTACTTCGGTTGGTGATCTAGATTCCTACGGTCTGATGACGTCGGTCGAGATCAAAGAAGACCGTGCCGAGGCGATGGACATTTTCAAGCGTTTCTACACTCCCGGCATCGGCAGTGGGCCGACGATGGCATATCTCAAACAGACGGGCGACGACGTACTTACCGGAATTGACCGATTGCAGGATGTGCCGGGTCGGTACGAATCGACGATCGAGTATGAAGACAACCCAATAGCCAAGAGCCTTCGGGATGTCGCACGAACGCACATCGCTGGTCTCGGCACCAGAGTTTTCTACGTTCAGCACGCCGGGTACGACCATCACGCAATCGAAATGCCCGCCCACGAGCGACTGCTTGGCGAGCTTTCTGGTGCCTTACGTGACTTCATGGACGATCTTCGTGAACACAATGCCGCCGAAGAGGTGATCATCTACGCATTCACCGAATTTGGTCGGCGTGTGCAAGACAACGGTAGCGGCACCGATCACGGCTCTGGTGGAGGAGCGTTCATCATTGGCGAACGTGTCGAAGGTGGGCTCTACGCTGAGTATCCATCGCTCGACCCAAAGACGTTCGCAAATGGTGAAGATCTGGCGCACACGTTCGACTTCAGAGGCGTTTACGCAACGTTGTTGGAGCAGTGGATGGGCGTTGATGCGCACGACATCGTCAAAGGCAATTACGAGCAACTTCGGCCCTTCAAAACCGCCTAACTTTCGGAGACTTACTAATGGCACGACCGCATGGACTACTGAGAGCGGGATTCCCGTATTTGAAGTCGCTTGGAATGCGTCGACTCACCAACTTTCCGGTCGATCTGACGCTTGGTGCTGAGGGCCGGATTTACATCCTGAACCGGCAGCAGGACCTCGCTCAGATTCGCAAATACTCGTTTGATGACGAGGATTTAGGAAATTTCGGGACTGTTGGTGATGGCGAAGACGAGCTTCAGTGGCCGGTTTCGATAATTGCTGATTCTGAGGAGAATTTGTTTATTTCCGATGAGTCGCACCATAGGATTTCGTCTTTCGATAAAGAAGGCGAGTTTCTCGGCACGTTCGGTGAATATGGGTCTAGTGATGGGCAGCTAAATCGTCCTGCCGGCATTGTTTTCGATGCAGACGAGAATATTTACGTTGTCGACTCTAAGAATCACCGTATTCAAAAGTTCACCAAAGATGGGAAGTTCATTCTCGGTTGGGGCTCTCATGGCGATGGCGACGGCGAGTTCGATTTGCCGTGGGGCATCACGGTCGATGAGCTTGGCGATGTTTACGTTGCTGACTGGCGAAACGATCGAGTGCAGAAGTTTTCTGCCGATGGCGAATTCACCATGAAGTTCGGCAAGTCGGGTAGTGCGAACGGCGAATTTAGTCGGCCTACCGACGTGGCTGTCGATCTAGATGGCGATATCTACGTTTGCGATCGTGGAAACAACCGTGTTCAGCTGTTCAATGCCGAGGCGCGTTACGTCGATAAGTTCATCGGCGATGCGACGTTATCGAAGATCGGCCGTGAGTACATGATGACCAACGCCAGCCCGAATCGAATTCGTGACATGGCGGTTCTGGAGCCGCAAAAGCGACTTCGCCAGCCGCGCTCGATCGCGGTCGATTCCGACATGCGTTTGTACATAACTGATACCGGTTCGTATCGAATTCAGGTGTACCAGAAGGAAGCTATCCACCTCAACTCCCAGCAGTTCGCCCCACCAATGCGATCAGTAACGCTGCATCAGGAATAGGTGCCATTGGCACTGTTTCTTCGGATTATGAACGTTGTCGGCTGAGTCAGATCTGAGTACCGTGACAGTCGCCCTAACGGGAACTTCAGTAGGAAAAACGATCTGCGGTAACCGAGCTTGTCGGCGCAGGCGCTGCTTTATCTAGTGAACTGGGTGAGCTCGTTAAAGCAGGCGGTTAGTCTTCGAGTTCGATCGTGGTAGCAGGGCTGGCAGATTGAATATCTTCGATCGAAGGCACTTCGGCAGATGAGCAAGACGCGACGAACCCTGCGAGCAATGTCGCAAGTGCCACGAGCGTTACGCCTTTCGTCTTGATCACTCTTTAACCATGAAACAAACGCATGCATGGCACATCAGTAATTCCCCATATGGGTATGAGCCGATGGGTTCGAGATCCATGAGCCACCAGTTCAACCGCCCCAGCGCCTGACGAATCTGTAGAGTATTCACCGAAATGCCAGAACACATACTCGCAATTGATCAGGGAACAACTTCGACACGGGCGATTGTTTTCGACTCATCGGCAACGCCGGTGGGATCGGCTCAAGTCGAACTTACGCAACATTTTCCTCAACCGGGCTGGGTTGAGCATGACCCTATCGAAATCGCCGAAGCGGCCATAAGTGTCGCCAAACAGGCCATCGGGCGCGCCCGTCTTGCGCCGGACGATATTGCGGCAATCGGAATCGCGAATCAGCGGGAAACGACGATCATATGGGAACGTGAAACCGGTCGCCCTGTGGCTAACGCAATCGTGTGGCAAGACCGCCGAACGGCTGAAATTTGTAGGGACATCGCAAAGAGCGACCATGCCGATAATATTCGTCAGATTACCGGCCTGGTAGTCGACCCATATTTCAGCGCCACAAAAATCATGTGGCTACTGGCAACAATCCCGAACGGTCAGGCTCGTGCTGAAGCCGGCGAACTCTGCTTTGGCACTGTAGATTCGTGGCTGCTGTGGCACCTGACCAGCGGTGAGGTACACGCTACCGACGCCACGAATGCCTCTCGTACGATGCTGCTGAACCTGCATGACCTCGAGTGGGATCCCGAGATGCTCGATCTGTTCGACATACCGGAAGCCATGCTGCCTGAGGTTCGCGGATCGGCCGACGATTTTGGAGTTACGAGCAAATCGGTGTTCGGGGCCGAGATTCCTATCACCGCGATGGCGGGCGATCAGCATGCGGCGTTATATGGCCAGGCTTGCTTCAAAAACGGCCAAATAAAGTGCACTTACGGAACCGGCGCATTCGTTCTGGCCAACAGGGGCACAACTGCACCAATTCAGAAATCTGGTACCAGCGATGCTGGCCTGCTGGCAACTCTTGGATTCCGAATTGGATCTCGTAAAACCTACGCTGTCGAAGGATCTGTGTTCGTAACCGGGGCCACTGTGCAGTGGCTTAGAGATGGCCTCGGAATTATTTCCAATGCCCCTGACACCGTCGACATGGCGATGAACGTGGGCTCGAACGAGGGCGTTTATTTTGTGCCGGCTTTTGTTGGCCTTGGTGCGCCTCACTGGCAGCCCGATGCGACCGGTTCGATTACTGGTCTCACACGAGGGAGCGATCGTAATCACATCGTTCGAGCCGCCCTGGAGTCGACTGCGTATCAGGTGAAAGATGTGGTCGACGCTATGGAAGCCGGTAGACCTCGATCAAGTCAGTCTTTGCGGGCAGATGGCGGCCAAAGCAATAATCCGTTCGTTATGCAGTTTCAGGCGGATATATTGGATCGTCCTGTTGAGGTAGCTAGCATCACCGAAACTACGGCGCTGGGTGCTGCATTTTTAGCAGGTCGAGGTCTTGGGCTGTGGCGTTCCGACTCCGATATTGAGTCGCTGTGGAAAGCATCGTCAATTTACGAACCATCGATGAGCGAGTCGGAGCGTAATTCTCTCTATTCAGGCTGGCTCGAAGCACTTCGCCGTACCATGCCGCGCATTTAGGAAACTTGATGACTGTTTTGGTAACCGGAGTGACAGGTAAGACCGGCAGGCGGGTGGTTGAGTCGCTGGTTTCGAGAGGCGTTGGCGTGCGGACGCTTGTGCGAGATATAGAGCGGGCCAAGATGGCGACGCTCGGGATGGCTGTTGAGCTGGCGCTTGGTGATTTCAACGATCAAGGCTCGATTGCAAGCGCGGCGGCGGGCTGTGACGGCATGTATCTGGTGATTTCGGATGGAAAAAATCAGGTACGGCAGGAAGTCGATACGGCCAGAACCGCAGTCGAAGCTGGCGTGAAGCACATCGTGAAGTTATCTTCGAGTGACGCCGAACTCAGGCGGTCGTACTGGGCTGTGGCGCATCACGATATCGAGCTTGCTATCGCCCAGATGGACGTTGGCTATTCGTTCGTTCGGCCCAACTACTTCATGGAGGGATTTTTGGATCTTTTCAAGGTAGGCGACTCGGGTGACGTAACGCTGGAAGTGCCAGCCGGAGATGGCGTTATCGGCGCTATCGATACCTACGACATCGGCGAGGCATCTGCTGCGCTGTTGGCTAGTGGCGAACCGCTGAATTCGCACGCCCTGATAACGGGAACCGAGAACATTTCGATGAAGCGAGTCGCCGCAGCGTTCAGTGCGGTGGCAGGTGTGGAAATCAGCTACGTCGATATCAACGCCGGCACCTATCGCGCCGAACTTGAAGTTCAGGATTCGGCGAGTGCTGGCGATATTTCAGATATCTACGAAGAAGTTCGTTCGGGCACAGCTGAGATGATTTCGAAAGATGTTGAACTGATCACCGGTACTCCGGCGCGTTCTATCGAGCAGTTCGCTGAAGCAAACAAAAACGCCATCATTCAAGCAATTGCTTCCGCTTCGGCCGCCCATGATGCCACCTGAGCCTGCCGGACGGTGCTAACCTGCCGCCATCTAGCTAGCAGGCAAGCAACGGAGGCACGGTTTATGTACGTCGGAACACAGGTGGGCGCACGGAACGATTCGGACTTTGAGCAGTGGGCGCAACTTGGCGTTGTGAATATTTGTTCAGATCCGGGCGGCGATCCACATAAGTGGACAATTGACGATCTGGCTCGCCACAAAGAGAAGGTCAACTCCTACGGCATACAGCTCGACATGGTGCAGATTCCGCTGTCATCGACCGTTCTAGACAATTCGCAATCACCGAACATAATGCTCGGCAAAAGCCCCGAGCGCGACCGCGAAATCGAATCGATTCAGAACATTATTCGCATGTGTGGTGAAGTCGGTATTCCGGCGGTCAAGTACAACATGAACATCATCGGCATCCCGCGCTCCGAGCGTGAGGCGGGTCGAGGTGGTGCATCGGCATCCACGTTCCGCTGGGCGAAAATGAACCAGGACGACCCGCCGACCATCGCTGGTGAAGTGAGCGTCGACGAGTTCTGGGAGCGTATCGACTACTTCCTCGAACGAGCCGTGCCTGCTGCTGAATCGGCGAAGGTCCGAATGGCGTGCCACCCGCATGATCCCTACACACCGGACGGCTACATGGGCGTGACACGGGTGCTGGGCACGATTGAGGGCATGAAGAAGTTCGTGATGATGCACGAGAGCGACTATCACGGTCTGAACTTCTGCCAGGGTACTGTGACCGAGATGCTCGACGACCCGGGTGCCGAGATCGCCGACGTGATCCGCTGGTTCGGTTCACGCAACAAGATTTTCAACGTTCACTTCCGCAACATTCGGGGTCACAAGCTCGACTTCATGGAGTCGTTCCCGGACGAGGGTTCGATCGATTTCTCAGAGATCGTCAAGGTGTATCAAGAGGTCGGCTACAAGTACATGCTGATGCCGGATCACGTTCCGTGGATCAGCGGTGACGACCCCCAAGGCACGGCGTTTGCGTTCTGCTACGGCTACATTTCGGCTCTGCTGCAGGGCATTGGCGAGCCACGCAAGCAGCCGTGGGTGACCAAGAGCCCGGGTGAGCACTCAAGGGCAGCAAAGCAGACCCAGTAGTGCCAGTGGCACATTCTTTCAGTTGTGGGCGGTGTTGGCTGAGTCGCCAGCTTGGTAGTGGTTGGATCGTTCTTGCCCCCTCTCCCAGTGGGAGAGGGTTGGGGTGAGGGTGAACCCGTGATTGGTGGAACACTTGTCGATGCGGGTTGGAGCGTTAGCCGAAGACAACTATGAGACCTGCAATATCCTGAAAATGAATTCAGGATGACAATTCGCTGCGAATTGAACTATTTCTGCAATAAGGGAATCCGAAAATGCACGTTGGAACGCAGGTAGGCGCTCGTAACGACGCTGATTTCGAGCAGTGGGCGCAGCTTGGCGTAGTGAATATCTGCGCCGACCTGCCGGGGAATCCGCACGACTGGACCAAAGACGCACTTTCACGTCATCGAGACAAGATCAACTCGTATGGCATCGAACTCGATATGGTGCAGCTCCCGTTGGCATCGTCCACTGTCGAAAATTCCACATCGCCCAACATCATGCTCGGTAAAAGCCCCGAGCGAGATCGTGAAATCGAGTCGATCCAGAACCTGATCCGAATTTGTGCTGAAGTTGGCATTCCGGCGGTCAAGTACAACATGTGCATCGTTGGCGATCCTCGAACCGAACGTGAAGTAGGTCGTGGAGGTTCTTCGGTATCGGCGTTTCGATGGTCGAAGGCGGACCAAAATGCTGCTCCGGGGATAGCTGGTGAAGTTCCAGCGGATCTGTTCTGGGAGCGGATCGACTACTTCCTAGAGCGGGCAATCCCTGCAGCCGAATCGGAAAAAGTGCGAATGGCGCTGCATCCACACGATCCCTACATCCCAGACGGCTGGATGGGCGTCGATACCGTTCTTGGCACCGTCGAGGGGATGAAGAAGTTCGTTCAGATGCACGAAAGTCCGTATCACGGCCTAAATTTTTGCCAGGGCACCGTAACCGAGATGCTCGACGATCCGAACGCTGAATTGCCCGACGTTATCCGCTGGTTCGGAAGTCGGGACAAGATATTCAATGTTCACTTTCGCAATATCAGAGGTCACAAACTCGATTTCAAAGAGACGTTCCCTGACGAAGGCAGTATCGATTTCTCCGAGATCATCAAGGTGTATCAGGAGGTCGGATACAAGTACATGCTGATGCCGGATCATGTTCCGTGGATCAGCGGTGATGACCCTTCTGGAACGGCGTTTGCGTACTGCTACGGCTACATTTCTGCACTTTTGCAGGGCATAGGCGAACCACGCAAACAGCCCTGGGTGACGAAGGGTCCGTGAGTGCTGGTCGATAGATCATCATGAACATATCTCCAGAATCACTAGTCGAAAAACTGCTGGCAGCCGGGTTCGAAATCGAAACTTGGATTGTGCTCGGTGTTGGCCAGAACAGCATCGCAATACTCGCCAACGATGAATGGGTTTTCCGAGTTCCGTTGCATTCGAGCGCAGCCGACTCGCTGGCGGCAGAAGTCGAAGTACTGCGAGCAGTTCAAGGTCGATTGCCTGTGTTGACCCCAGACCCCGAGATTGTCGTAGAGGTTCCTGGTGTCGAATGGCACGTGATGGCGTACCGGGCAATCGCAGGTCAGCCGTTGGAACGCGAGCAAATCGATTCGCTCGACACCGTATCGCTAAACCGACTTGGTCGAGATCTGGGTCGGTTCATGAACACGCTTCACGGAACTCCGGCATCGCAGTTCAATCGTTCAGTAGTTCGTGATTACGATAATCAGGAACAGTGGGAGCGGCTGAGAAATGACGCTCGGCAGTATTTGAAACCCAGGGTTGTTTCTTCTATATGGAATCGGCTGAATCGTAAGTTGGGCAAGTCGATCGAAAAAATCAGCCGATTTGAATTCGAACCTGTTTTGCGTCATGGGGATTTCGGGTTCGGGAATTTTCTATTCGATCGGCAGTCACATCTGACTGGAGTGATCGATTTTGGTAGCGCAGGGTTCGGCGATCCGGCTGTCGACGTAGCAGGGCTGATTGCATCGATTGGCCCCGGCGAGCTACTTATCGACAAGGTGCGCCCTACTTACCCCGACGTCGATGGCATGCTTGATCGAGCACGTATCTACCGTGAGACTTTCGCTCTTCAGCACGCGTTGTTAGGGGCAAAGGGCGACGATGAGATAGCGATCAAAGAGGGTCTTGATAGTTATCTTGGCGAGTAAGTAGCGACGAGTGGTGATCGCCGTGGGCGCACCGTAATTCGTTGTCGGTCATCCTGAACTTGATTCAGGACCTCGCAAATTGGATCAAGTGACCTCGCTGATGACCGAAATATGTGCGGTCCCCGCTTTTCGAGGTATTGAATCTAGTTCAGCATGACGATTAAAGTTATAACCTTGGCAAAACAATATTTGGAGATTTGAAATTGCCTGACAGTCCGGAAACTAGTGAAAACCCCGTCGCATACCGTTCGCATGTGCGTATCGAGCGGGTGAAAGGTCCGATTCGGCGGGCGTTCATACCGGCGCACGACGGCCCCGTGATGCTCGGAGTTCACTCTGAGGTTGCAGAACACTATGGAGTCGATAACAACGTGGTCGATCCGTACACCACCACTCTCGACTATGTGATTGCCGCAGCCGCTGGCTGAATGACCGGAACATTTGGCGGTGCCCTTGAGGCTCGCGGGATTCCGGCTGGCGATGGCTTCCTTCATTCAGAATCTGAAGGTCAGCTAGAAAAAGAGGGCGGCGTGCTCGTAATCAAGCGGGTTCATGTCACCTATCACCTGAACGTGGAAAAGGCATTGCGTGCCGAAAAAGAAGCGGCAATTCAGCGGGCGTTTGATCTGCACGCCGATTCATGCCCGGTGTACCGCAGCATCCACACCAGCATCGACATCACGAAGGAACTGGTGATCGTCGAAAAATAACGATGTAGTGCGTTATTTTCAGGCCGACGTCACGGCAGCCTAAGCATCAAACGTTATCGATTCAGTCACGCCTTGTGGTGAGGTGAGGGTCACGACGACTGGCGTGTTGTGTTCCAACTTTGGGTCTACCTGAATCCTGATTTCCATCTCTTCATGGACGTTCAGTATTCCCGGTTCGAGTAGTTCTGCCTCGTCGGCGTCGTAGTCGATCCAGAACTCAAACGGGGTCCACGAGTTGTTGACCAGTGTGTCCGTATAGAAAGGCACAAGATAGGTTTCACCTGGGGATTGCGCCTGATCGTATCGGACCGTTATGACCCAATCTTCCAGTGCATCGAAACTTCTTCGCCCGTCGTTTGTGAGAATCAGATGTATCAAGGTGTGGCCAGTTGACTGACGCACCGAGACGAGCTTGAACGAGCTTTCGAGGTCGGTGATTAGCAGAGCGTTGCTATCGGCCTGGGCTTCGGCTCGATCGCTCCCAGACGTCATGACACCCGTGATCGCAGAAAACGCCGTCGTGATGACGATGAAAAAAGCTATTATCCATGTGATTGCGGTGCCCATACGTTGCCTGCCGGATCAGGTCGCCGACACGGGTGGTGTCAGGCGATCTGAATGGTGAGAATCCGACCCTCTGGGATCAATGTTCGGCTGGGCGGGTGAACATAGGCAGTTCCGAACGATTCAATCGGGTTGGCCTCGTGGGTCAGTGACGTGTGGGCAAGCTCGCACAGACGCATGACGCAAAACAGCCCGGCGTGTAATACGCCGGGCTGTTTTGAATTATCGAAGCTAATGTCAGCGACTAAGCCATCCGTTTGGCTCCGGGCTGTCATCGAATGACTTAGTCGCTAGCTGCAATCTACCCGCCCATAGTCCCCAGCGGCAGAAAAAATGCCACTGGCACCCGTCTATGGCTTGACCATCGAGCCGTCGGCTCGGCGTACGGTGTCCCATGCTCCACCAAACTCACGTTCCTTGAACGGGAACTTGGCTGCCATCTCTTCATCGATTTCGATGCCGAGACCCGGCTTGCCGTTAGACCACATCATGCCGTCCTTGAGAGTCGGTGTACCCGGGAACATTTCACGAGTGCGCTCCGAAGGAATGTTGGCTTCCTGAATGCCGAAGTTGGAAGTGTTCAAGTTCAGCATCATGTTCGCCGCGTGACCCACAGGCGAAGTGTCGCCAGGACCGTGCCACGCAGTTCGAACGTTGTACAGCTCGCCCATCGCAGCAATTTTTCGGGCCGGTGTGATTCCACCGACCTGCGACATGTGAATTCGAATGAAGTCCATCAATCGATTTTGAATCATAGGAATTATTTCGTGCGGGCTGTTGTGCAGCTCGCCCATGGCTATCGGAGTAGCGCACTGTTCACGCACCATCTTGAAGTAAGCCTGATCTTCGGGACTGAATAGGTCTTCGAGGAAGAACAGCTGGTACTTTTCGACCTCTTTGGCGAACCACACACCGAGAATCGGTGGAATTCGTTCGTGAACGTCGTGAAGAATTTCGAGTCCGTATCCGAAACGACCACGAATGTATTCAAATAGACCCAGCGCCGATCGCATGTACGGCTTGGGTTCGTACACGCCACCCGGGTGGGCATACAGCTTGTTGGGGTCGTAATCACGCAGCCAATCGGAGTTGGCTATCGGACCTTCGAGTACGTTTTGGTTGGTACCTGATTCAACACCCTTTGCAGCGCCCTTGTTGCCATATGTGGCGTAGCCGGGAGTCGACATCTGTACACGGATGTGGTGGAAACCCTGTTCGACGAACGCCTGAACCTGGTCTCCAACTTCTTCGTGAGTTTCGCCGGAAGTGTGAACGTAAACCGGAGCCGCAACCCGTGCTCGACCGCCTAAAAGGTCGTACACAGGCATGTTGGCCATCTTGCCCTTGATGTCCCAGAGTGCCTGGTCGACGCCCGAAAGTGCGTTGTTCAGCACCGGGCCGTTGCGCCAGTACGAAGAAACGTAAGACGACTGCCAGATGTCTTCGATATCGGCAACGTTTCGGCCGATCAGGAAGGGTCGCAGGTAGTCTTCGATGGCCGCTGCAACTGCGGTGGGTCGCTGCGTGAAGGTGGCACAGCCGATGCCGGAAAGGCCGGGTTCGGAAGTTTCGATCTTGACGATTACGAGTCGGATATTGTCCGGCTCAGTGAGAATAGTCTTGATATCTCGAATCGTTACATTGCTCATAAATAGCTCGGCCTAGTGTTCGTGTGGGTATCGATAAAGGGGAGGGCGCGAACGCCCAACGGCAACGAATTGTACCCGCGGTGGGCGGGGATGGAACGCTATGTCGGATTTCTATCCGGTAGCGTCGTAAATTCACACGATTGCAAGTAACCGGAGCGTTTTGGGGAACATTCGAATGGAGTTGCGGAAGATTTTCTATTCGAAGTTGTATGAAAGGATTCAGCCATGAAATTACTTGTTGTTGGCGGAACGAAGTTTATTGGGCGTGCGGTAGTCGAACGGGCACTTGAGCTCGGGCATGATGTCGCAATATTTCATCGTGGAGAGACCGAACCTGAGGATCTGGCTGATGTGTTGCATATCCATGGCGACAACCTTGCGATCGCCGATCACATCGATGAAATCAAGGCGTTTGGGGCCGATGCGGTCGTTGATACGACGCAGTTTGAGGCTGATCGAACGCAGGCCGTAGTGGAAGCTTTGGCGGGCGTGGTTGATCGCTATGTTCTTGTTTGCAGCAAGGATGTTTATCTGGCGTACGGGCGACTTCATCGCACCGAGCCCGGCCCTCACCAAGCTGTACCCCTACGAGCTGCGAACGCTGCCGGGATTCGGTCACACAGAAGAAATCGATAACTTGTATATCGAAAAAGTGGCGCTTGGTCAGGACGAGCTGCCGGTCACGATCACACGCCTGCCAGGTGTTTTCGGTCCGCGCGACTATCAACGTCGTATCGGAGTACTTATAGACAAGCTGGAAGGCTCAGATGGTGTGGTCAAGTTGTACCCGACGATGGCCAATTTCCATTGGACGTGGGGCTACGTGTTCAACATTGCGGACATGTTGATCGAGTGCGCTCTCGATCGGCGAGAGGGGAATCACATTTACAACCTCGGCTTCGAGATGTCGCTGAGCTACATGGAGATTCACCAACTGGTGGCGGATTTACTTGGCTGGGAAGGCGAGATTATCGCCACGGAGGATGGTCTTGAGGTCCCGACGCCGGACTATACCCAGCAGTGGAATTCCGATTCATCCAAGTTCAGGCGCGATTTCGGCTACACCGATCGAATACCGATGAAGGAAGCGTTCAGGCTCACGATTGAGAGCGCGAAGCGAAGTGGTAGCGACGAGCACGATTAGAGCATCCGGCGCGCCAGAGCAGCCCCGAGCCCAGCCCAGCCGAAGGTCCCTCCACAGGAGTCGGGAAGTAGGAACGGAGCGGGCCATGAATTTGTCTGCTTCATTTCCCGACTCCTGTGGAGGGACCTTCGGTGGTCGGGTGGTGGCTGGTGTCTGGTGACCTTTGTCGTCAGCCGGAAGTGACAAAGCATTTTTGAGTTGAAGTCGCAGAAGGCTATTCTCGCTGGCATGCCTGACTCTCACTACTTCGTCTACATTCTCTCGAGCCACACCGGAACTTTGTACATCGGCATGACTCGCGACTTGAGTACGAGACTCGATCAACATAAATCTGGGAACGGGGGGCGGATTCAGCTCGAAGTATAAAACCGGCAATCTCGTTTACTGTGAGGCTGTTGAGAGCTTCGATTCAGCTCGTGAACGCGAGGCGCAGCTTAAACGGTGGAATCGAAGGAAGAAGATTTGGCTGATTGAGCTGGATAATCCGTATTGGCGTGACCTATCGGAAACAGCCGAGTACGGAGCGCCAGAGCACCCCGTGCCCGTCCCCACCGAAGGTCCCTCCGCAGGGGTCGGGAAGTAGGAGGGGTGGGCAGACTAGCCGTCGGTTCGGCGCCACTTTCGCAGTGATGCTTGTTCCTGGCGTGGGTTTTGGTGGCGGCCCCATTCGACGTACGATACTTCTGCGATGTAGACGTTGCCTTGAGAGTCGATCGCCATACTGTGTGGCCACAGGAACTGATCGGGTTCGTTACCGAACGTCGTGCTGCCGAAGCGGGTAAGCCGGTTGCCTTCACGATCATAAACAGCGACTCGGTTGCCGGTGTTTTCGTTGCCACGAGTTGGCGATCCGTTCGTCGGGCCCTGCTCTGCAACGTAAATCCGCACATCATCGCCGGTGCCTGTAACTTCAACTGCTACCGCTTTGTGGGAGAACCACTCTCGTTTGAACTCGCCATCGATCGAGAACACCTGCACGCGGTGACTCTCACGGTCGCAAACAATCACTTCCTCATCGTCAATCAAAGCCAGGTTGTGCGGCAGATTGAACTCGCCGGGATCTGTGCCCGGAGTGCCCCACGACAAAATGTGATTGCCATCTTTATCGAGTCGGTGCACACGAGAATTTCCGTATCCGTCAGAGATGAAAATATCACCGGTCTTCTTGGAAATCGCCACGTCGGTCGGCTTGTTGAACATCTCGCCGCTCTGGGGTTCAGCCGCTTCGCCCGATCCGATCTGCATCAGGTACTCGCCCGATTTCGACATCTTGTTGATCTGGTGCCCGGTGTCGTCCACCAGCCAAACATTGCCTTCGTGGTCGATAGTGATGGCGTGGGGACGTGTGAACCATGTGTCGTAGAACTGCATGGTGTTGCCGTAGGGGTCGGTGAGAATTCGAACTTCGTCGGGCGGATTGTCGTTGCCCCACATGTCGATCACGTTGCCATCGGGGTCGAACACCAGAACGGGTTGGTTTCCACGATTGAACACGAACACGTTGTCGTTCTCGTCCACTGCCACTGCGGTCGCTTCACGCAGCCAGAGCCCGTGCGGCACTTTGGCCCAACCGGGTACGGGGTCAAAGACGGTGTTAGACGAGACGAGTTCTGGCATTTATTTAGTTCGGCTTCTGGTTACTCAGGGGCGAAGTTGCGGCACGGATCACGCCGCTGAGACAGCATCTTACTGCTGGTGGCGAGCTATTTGGAGTTAATGTGCGCCAGAATTTGCTCGATGTCGGGAGATGAGCCTACGGTGAGCACTTTCTCACTGTGTTGAGCAGCTTTGGCATTTAAGCGGGCGAGAGTCAATTTTGGACCATCATTATCGGCGTTTAGATCTCCAACAATTGGTGATCTAAACGCTCGATAAACGATTTTCATAAACTTGAACAAATTACGCCAACCCGGGTGGCGATTATTGCGAGCGAACTCGGCTCTAACGTGCCTCCAGAAGATTCTCCAGAGCGCTGTTCGAAGATTCACGTCAATAAAAACGATCAAGTCGGCCCGATCCCAGATTTCGTTCGCCGGGCTAACGTAACTTCCTTCAACAACCCATTCGGGCCGTTCGGCGATTTCGTTTACTGACCGGAATCTAACCTCAGGTGTCTCGGCCTCTCCGCTCCCATCGAACTTCCACATCACATTGTCGAGTTCGTACAGAGGCGCGCCAATTTCAGCCGACAACTTGCCGCCCAACGTCGTTTTGCCTACGCCAGCCCCACCGGTAATGAATATTTTGTGTCGTTCACTCATGGCATCACAATAAGCGATCGGAATCGTGGCAGACTGATTATTTCTTGGTAGATTTACGTGTCAGAATATTTCAAAGTGCCGACTCTAAAGTCGATGAATATCCGAATTACGGAACGAACGAAACAAAAAGCAGGAAAAATCCCATGTTTGCAGATTTGAGCGGAAAAGTAGCGTTGGTGACCGGTGGCGGACAGGGTCTGGGTCTAGGCATCGTACTGAAGCTGGCGGGTCAGGGTGCTGACATCGCAATTGGCGACATTAGCGATGAGAACGCAGCCGCAGCAGCCAAGCAGGTCGAGGCGATGGGTCGTAAGGCTTACACCGCCAACATGAACGTAACCGATAAGGACTCGATTGTTGCCGCGGTTGCGAAAATCACCGCTGAAGCAGGTCAAATCGACATTCTGGTCAACAACGCCGGTGTTGCCGGTGCCCCCGGATCAACCGGAACCGGATTCCGAGACGAGGACTGGGACTTCACCTGGAAAGTAAACGTGAAGGGTCTCGCCGATGTTACTGAGGCTGTTCTTCCGCAGATGCGAGAGCGAAAAGCCGGAAAGATCATCAACATTTCTTCGGTTGCCGCCAAGGCCGCCAAGTACCAGACCGCCTACTACGCAACGACCAAGATGGCCGTTATTGCTTACACGCAGGCGCTGGCTCGTGAGTTCGCTCTCGAGAACATCAACGTGAACGCCGTGGCTCCGGGTCGCATCTGGACGCAGTTCCATCAGGACTGGATGGCAGAGCGTGAGGCTCTTGGCGATGAGGCTGTTGCTGGCAAAGATAAGCACGAAGTGTTCATGGGCGCACTCAAGGAAGTAATTCCGATGGGTCGACCGCAGGAGCCGTCAGACATCGGCGCTCTCGTCACGTTCCTCGCTTCAGAAGAGGCTCGCAACATCACAGGCCAGACGATCCAGTGCGATGGCGGCCAAGTAATGTCGTAGCTAGGTGTCATTGACACTTTTTCTGTGAGTTCGGCGAGTGTTGGCTGAGATGTTGGCTGTTGCCGCTGGGTGATTTTTGAGAAGTGGTTGGCGATTTCGTCAGCCGCTTTTTATTTAACCCTTGGGAATCCGCCGGGTGATGGCGCAGAATTCGTTGCCTTCGGGATCGGCCATCATGTACCACTCGGCTCCGCCGGTCTTGTCAAAGTGTTGAAGCTTTCTAGCGCCGAGTTCGATTAGCCGCTCGATGCCGCGTTCCCCGTCGGCTATATGCAGATCGAAGTGGAAGCGATTCTTTGAGATTTTTTCTTCTGGGACCTGCTGGAGATCGATAAAGAACCCCGGTGTGATTTCGAATCCCGCCCAGCCTGGCGCGCCGCGCAGGATATTTGGTTCGTCACCGAGCACCGCAGCCCAGAATTCGATTTCAAGATCAAGATCGTTCACATCTAGCGTCACGCCGAACGATTGAGCGATGGGTCTTCGGGATGATTTTTCTGACATAGCGCGTCACCCCTTAATCTTGCGGCCAGCTATGGATGCCGTCGGTTGGGTTGTATCCGGGTCATCCATTCGATGAAATAGCTTCCTCAATGAAAGCCAGTATTTGCTCGATGATGCTTGCATATTTTAGGTCATCCGCAGTCACAAGATTCTGTGCAATCAAGAGATCTGATTGTGCTTTATCGAACCGTCCGTCACTCGCGTGCAAGGCTCCACGTGCAAACCATCCATTGAAGTCCGATCGATCAAGCTCGATCGCTCGTTCGGCGTCGGCGAATGCTGCATCCACCTCGTTCAACGCGTGGTTGAGAGTCGCACGTACAGAGAGCAGTCGGATTGACCTGCCCCCGATAGCGTTACCACTTATTATCTCGGATTCACGACCAGTTGAAGCCTGGGCATGATTGCCTCAGGTGTCGGCGGCCGGTATCCGAGTGAGCTGTGTGGTCGGATCGT
>Ga0209402_10000425_pt1 | contig 51359 bp, 46 predicted proteins | sample ArcticOcean_MG_C_3_FD_187437 | JGI IMG/M metagenome (GOLD analysis project Ga0209402, IMG submission 187437) | Marine microbial communities from western Arctic Ocean - ArcticOcean_MG_CB8_126 (SPAdes) (version 2) | ecosystem: Environmental > Aquatic > Marine > Oceanic | place: Arctic Ocean... | reverse complement strand
CGAGCGTGTCGACAATCCAAGCGAGATCATTGCGGCAATTCAGCGTTGCGCAGAGGTCACGAAAACAGGCCAGCCGGCACTGCTGGAGATTGTCACTGACGGCGCCGTGCAGGAGATGTCTTACCGCGGATTTTAAGTTTCGGGCGTGAAGAGTGTATAATCCGCCGAATGCTTGGATTCATTACAAACGCCCCTAAATCGCGCCGAACGCTATATTTCGGCTCGATCATGCACATCTGGAACGACCTCTATTTCGCGCTGCTTTACCCGCTGGTAATCCTCATTCAGGAGGACATGGACCTGTCCTTCACGCAGGTAGGCATTCTGCGGTCCGTGTACAGCGGAGCTTCAGGAGTGCTGCAGATACCCGCCGGTTTCATGGCGGAGAGCATGGGTGAGTTCTGGCTACTGCTGGGCGGCAATATCTGGGTCTCTGTAGGTCTGATAGGCATGGCCCTGTCGCCAATATTCATCATTCTGCTAATCACCAGCTTTCTCGGCGGGCTAGGCGGCGGCTTTCAACATCCCTTGGCCTCCAGCATGGTCTCGCGGGCCTACGATGACAAAGGCCGTTCCACCGCTGTCGGCACCGTGAATTTCGCCGGTGACATAGGCAAGATGATCGCGCCTCCCTTAGTTGCTGGTGCGGTCGCCATTAGTCTGGGCTGGCGCGACATACTTTGGGTTGTGGCACTGATGGGGCTGGTTTTCATGGCCTTCTCCGTTCTAACACGACGCAGCGTAGACCTAGGCAAGCCTGTAAAGCCCACGGCTCAAGAGCTCAAAGACGATAGCAACGACACCCGGCAAAAAGGCTTCATCGCCTTAAGCGGCATTGGCTTCTTAGACGCCATGGCGCGCACGGCGTCACTGACCTTCATCCCCTTTGTGCTAATAGCAAAAGACCTGACGACCGCAGAAGCTCTGAACATGCTGTTCTTCATCTTCCTGGGCGGTGGCTTCGGCAAGTTCGCCGTGGGCTATCTGGGAGAGCGCTTCTCCACAATAAGCCTGATCTGGGCGACGAAGGGCCTGACTGCCGTACTGCTGGTGGTCTCTATATACGCGCCGCCAGTCGCCATGATCCCTCTCATGATTGCCCTGGGTATTGGGCTTAACGGCACCTCATCCATTCTGTATGCCACGGTGGCCAAGTACGTGCCGCCGACCCGCAGGGCTCGTTACTACGGGTTCTACTACACCACCAACGAGATAGGGACGATCATAGCGCCCATCGCCTACGGCATCATCGCCGACTACTTTAGCCTTAATACCACCATTACGATAATGGGCATCGTAACGGCGGCAATCTTGCCAGCCAGCCTGACTCTGAAGAAGTACGGGAAGCCCCGCACTATTCAATCCGAAACATGATGAGGCTTCCTATTCGGACGGCCACATATATTGAAACTCCCACTTCCGAAACAGGTTTGGCTATTTTCTTTGCCGGCTAAGTCTCCCGGTTCCCCGCTCCGGGACCAGCCTCCAAATTCGATGATCGTTCCCTTTTAGGATGCCTTTAAAAATTCTCAACAATCTCTCGAAGGCTTCGTCATGTATGCCAGGGGCCTACCTCTTATGTGTTTTATGGAAGTCCCATGGAACGTCTGTTATACTCTATCAACTAATCAAAATGCATATTACTTTACAGATTACCGAAGCCCAGAGCTGCGAATAGACCATACATGCAGATAGAGCAGGAGCTAGCTCAGGTTGCGCCGGAGAACGACTCGGTACTCACCGTTGGCGTCTTTGACGGCGTGCACAGGGGCCACCAGAAATTACTAAGCGCCGTTACAGCTGAAGCCTCTTCCAAAGGCTACGTTCCAGGCGTACTGACCTTCCGCAACCATCCAGATTCCATCTTCCGTGCCGACTTTCGCCCTCAGTACATCACCAGTCTCGAAAAGCGCATCAAACTCATCAAGGATTGCGGAGTTAGCTTCGTAGTGCCTGTAACCTTTGACCAGGAGATGGCACATCTACGGGCCGAGGACTTTGCCCGACTGCTGCAAGAGAAGCTTCTTATGAAGAGCCTAATCATTGGTCCGGACTTCGCCATGGGCCACAATCGCGAAGGCAATATCGAAAAACTGACTGCCCTGGGCGCACAGATGGGATTTGCCGTTCAGGAAGTCGACCTGATGGTGAACGGTGGGAAGGCCGTACGAAGCACCCAGATCCGGCAGGCCATTACGTCCGGCGACATAGACATGGCCACCACCATGCTGGGGCGACACTTCTCGCTGGTGGGCGAGGTTGCTCATGGTGACAAGCGGGGTCGCGAACTGGGATTCCCGACGGCCAATCTGCAGGTGTCCCCTGACATGGCTGTGCCTGCCAACGGCATATACGCAACGTTTGCTTACGTGGATGGCCAACGCCATATGGCGGCAACCAGCATAGGCACCAGACCCACATTTGATGGCGTGGGCCGCACCATAGAGGCGTTCTTACTGGACTTTGACAGTGACCTGTATAATAGGCCGGTCCGTTTGGAGTTCATCCAAAGACTGCGCGACGAACTGAAATTTGACGGCGTGAAGGCACTCCTGACCCAGATGAACATTGACGTACAAAATACAAGGGAGATCCTACAGGCTCTCTAGCCTTTTCTCGAAGCCTACTGATAAATATGCAACAGCAAAGAGAAGCAGATTCCCTTCCAACAACAGACAACATGACCTCTGCGGACGCTTCCGAGTTATCGGAGGAGACGCAGGGTCCATATGGCAGCCTCGACCTTCAAGGACGACGGCTGGCGGCAGAGAACGCCACATACGCCGAGATAGGGCGTATCATAAGCTCGTCTCCGGACATCCAAGAGGTCTATCAAGGCTTCGCAGAGGAGGTCCGCAGACTAATCCCCTTTGACAGACTCGTTATCAGCAGCGTCGATTTGGAGTCGGAAACCATGGCCACGCTGTATTACGCTGGCGTGCCGATCCCCGACTGGACTCCCGGCAAGCGCATTCCCATGTCGGACTCCCCGATAGGCTGGGTGGCCAAAATAGGCAGAGGCCTGGTTCTCGGCGGCGAAGAGCTAAAGCGACGATTCCCCAGCCAGGCGCCAAGTCTGGCCAGAGGCCTCAACTGGTTAGTGGCGGTCCCACTCATCTCCAAGAACGAGGTGATTGGCTCCATCCACTTCAGGTCCAAGTCGGAAAACGGCTACTGCGACAACGATCTGGAAATCGCGGGGCGAGTGGCGTCCCAGATAGCAGGAACAGTCGCCAATGCCCGTCTATACGCCAAGCAGGTGCAGACGCAAAAGGCCCTGGAAGCTAGCGTTGAAGAGGCCAAGCGGCTAGCGCAAGAGAACGCGCTGATCGCCGATATTGGTCGCATAATTTCCTCCTCTCTGAACATCAACGAAGTGTACGAAGGCTTCGCGGCAGCGGTGCGAAAGCTAATACAGCTGGACCGCATAGCCATCAGCATTCTCAATCGCAAAGGCGAGACGCTCACCAACACCTATGTATTCGGCTCAGAGGTCGAAGGGCGCAGCCTAAACAGCGCCTTCTCCTACAAAGGGAGCCCTATTGAAGAGGCACTGCGAAGTCGTTCCAGCGTGCTGGCGCAAGGGACCGAGGCAGAGCTAAAGAAGCGATATCCCGCTATCGCCATCTCCGGCACTCGCTCCATAATCATGGCCCCGCTAATGCACAAGAATGAGATCGTTGGTTTCTTCAGCGTGCGCTCCGTCCGGCTGAACGCCTACACGCAGCGAGATGTAAATCTGGTTACACAGGTTGCTGACCAGATTGCGCCCGCCATAGTAAATTCTCAGATGTATGCGGAGCAGAGCCGGTTGGCTTCGTTCGCCATGCACAACCCGAATCCAATAATCGAGGCGAATCTGGACGGCGAGATAACCTACTGCAATCAGGAAGCAGAGGCCCAGTTCCCAGACCTGCGAGAGCTTGGAGCGGAACATCCGATTATTGCCGACCTCACTCTTGTCATCTCCGAGTTATGGCCTGGGGAACGGGAATTCCTGTCACGCGATGTTCAAGTCGGCGACAAGACTTACCAGCAGCGTGTTCTTTACCTGCCACAGGTTGGGCAGATTCGCATCTACTCCAGCGACATCACTCCCAGAACACGAGCACAGGATGAGCTGAGTCGAAAAGCGGAGCTGATAACCCGGGTCAATTCCGAGTTACAGGAGCTTGCTCACATTGCCTCCCATGACCTGCAAGAGCCTCTGGGTGCGATTGCTGGCTTCGCGCAGTTGTTATCTGAACGCTACCAGGACAAGCTGGACGAGACCGCACACGAGTTCATAGGCTATGTCCTGGACGGTAGCAGTCAGATGCAGATCATCCTGAACGGACTGCTGGACTACACTCGTGTCTGCTCCGAAGGAAACGAGCTAGAGTCGATTGATTGCTCCGCGGTGGCGCAGCAGGCGATATCCAACCTGCAGAGTCAGATACAGGAACACGATGCGTTCGTTACCTGCGACAACCTGCCCCATATAAACGGCAATCAGAGCCACATGGTGCAGCTGTTCCAAAACCTGATCGACAACGCCATCAAATTCCACAGCAGCGAGCGACCTCGCATCCATGTGTCCTGCACCATTGAAGACGACGCCTGGAAGTTTTCTGTGATCGACAACGGTATTGGCGTCGGCCAGCAGAACCACCAGCGAATAATGGGAATGTTCAAGCGCTCTCATGGCCGGGAAGACTTCCCTGGCATCGGCATGGGCCTGGCGCTATGCAACAAGATCGTAGACAGGCATGGCGGCAGGATATGGGTCGACTCGGAGCTGGGCAATGGCGCTACGTTCAACTTCACGCTGCCTATTACCACGGCCTAACGATACCCTTGGCAGTTACCTTCCTTAAACACCCAGAACACCCATATTCCGTTCGCGACGCTGCCTATATTTATTGGCCCGCAACCTCTCTTTAGCGGTAAACTATAGCCAAAATACTGAAGGCCTAATTAATGGACGTATCAGACACCAAAACAATGGACCGTCTGCTGAAGCGAGGCGTGACGGAAATCATAGTCGAGTCGGAGTTCGTAAAACTGCTGAAAAGTGGTCGCCCCCTACGTCTCAAGATGGGATTCGACCCCAGCGCGCCCGATATTCACCTGGGCCACGCTGTTGGACTACGAAAGCTACGCCAGCTTCAAGACCTTGGCCATAAGGTTGTCCTGATCGTTGGAGACTGGACGGCGCAGATTGGCGACCCCAGCGGTAGGTCCGTGACACGCCCCATGCTGACAATCGAGCAGGTCCACGAAAACGCCGAAACCTACATGCAGCAGCTCTTTAAGATCGTAGACCGCGACAGGACGGAGACTCGCTGGCAGTCGGAATGGTTTGGCAAGTTTACGCTGGCCGACGTAATCGGTCTCACCAGCAAATTCACGGTGGCCCAATTCCTGGCGCGGGAAGATTTCGCGAAACGCTTCAAGGCCAATCACCCTATCGCCATCACGGAACTGCTCTACCCGCTGCTTCAGGCCTACGATTCGGTGGCAGTTGAGTCTGACGTGGAGTTCGGCGGCACCGACCAGAAATTCAACCTGTTGGTGGGACGCGACCTCCAGGAGATGCGCGGGCAAAAGCCTCAGCAGTGCTTCCTGATGCCGCTGTTGCCGGGCACCGACGGCGTCCAGAAGATGAGCAAGAGCCTGGGCAACTACATTGGCATAGACGAGCCCACCAACGATATCTATGGCAAGACCATGTCCTTGCCCGACCAGATGATAGTGGATTATTTCGACTACCTCACGGATGTGTCAGATAGCGAACTGAAGGAAATACGCCAGGTGTTGGATGGCGGCTCCGAAAATCCCATGGGCCTCAAGAAGCAGTTGGCCTCCAACCTGGTAACGCAGTTCCACGATGAGAAGGCTGCCATTGCCGCCGCAGACCACTTCGAGCGCACCGTGCAGCACAGCCAGATGCCGGACGACATTCCTGTATTCGCTATGCCTTCACAGTCCGATTTGCAGGGCAAACGATTTAGCAACTTCCTCGCGGATGCTGGCGTGGCAACCAGTGCATCCGAGGCGCGTAGGCTTATCGAGCAGGGCGCGGTACAACTTAATGGAGAGGTCGTCACGTCCAACGATGCAGTGGATGGCCTTGGCCTCAAGCCCGACGACGTCATTCGGGCTGGCCGCAGACGATACGTAAAGCTGGTGAAATAACAAATGGACTTACTTTGGGCAGTATGGGCTAAGGACTTCACCGACCATGAGGACGGCTCGGTCACCTTGTGGAGAACGTACGAATGGCTGACCTACGACACCGAGGAGTATCCCGCCAGCGAAGAGTTGTTGCTGGTCGGGAGGCTGCGAGGCGAAAGCAAGGAGTTTGGAACGGGCCACGGCCTGGAGGTGCGCTTCAAGAGCCTCGATTCTGGGGAAGTGATTAGCTCAGTGGAAAATGAGATCATTGTACCCAGGGACCCGGACCTGAATGTCTCCATATGGCATTTCGTTTATCGCCTGTCCGCGACTTTCGTCAACGAGGGGAAGTATGCCGCAGACATTGTTATAGACGGAAAGCCTGCTTCGACGCTGCCGATGTACGTCTGGACTTACGACTAACAGCGCTGCTCCGAAGATAGCCGCGACGTCCTCTTTGTCTACACAAGAGAGTCCATCACGGTATCCCCTGTTCAACAAATTCGGTATGCTTGTTAGTACCGATATGACTGAGCCATCAACCTCCGCACAACAAGCTGAACCGTTCATCTCCTTACAGGATTTGGGGAAGACCTATCGCGAAGGCGATCAGGTCCGCGCCGTTCTCGAAGGTGTCAATGCGACAGTCCAGCGAGGGGAGATTATCGCACTGCTTGGGCCCAGCGGCTCCGGCAAGTCCACACTGCTCAACCTCATTAGTGGCATCGACACGCCCACCAGCGGGCACATCACCATCGATTCCATCAACGTCACCGCGCTCTCTGAAAGACAGCGGACGCTGTATCGTCGGAGCAACATCGGTTACGTATTCCAATTCTTCAACCTCGTCCCGACTTTGACCGTCCTCGAAAACCTACTGCTGCCTATGGAACTTAACGGCATCACAGGGGCCGAGGCGAAGGATACTGCAATGGCCCTGCTCAGTGAGGTTGGCCTGGACAGTCGGGCAGGCAGCTTTCCGGATAGGTTGTCTGGCGGAGAGCAACAGAGGGTGGCCCTGGGAAGAGCTCTCGTACACGACCCGGGCCTGATCCTTGCCGATGAGCCTACGGGCAACCTGGACGCGGCCACCGGCAAGCAGGTTGTCACTCTATTGGAGACCCTGGCCCGTCAACGAGGCAAGACGGTGCTTATGGCAACCCATGTGCTGGAGGCGGCGAGAATTGCTGACCGGGTGTTCACCATCCAGGTCGGCAAGCTCTTGGAACAGGCCCCAACGGCGATAGGTTAGCTGAGATGCTCTGGCTTTCCAGCTTTCGATACCTGGCCAAACATCCCTGGCAGACAGGCCTGTCCATTCTGGGAGTCGCCTTGGGCGTGGCGGTGGTGGTGGCCATGGACCTGGCTAACCAGAGCGCCAAACGTGCATTCAGCCTTTCGACCGATGCCGTGGCTGGCCGGTCAACCCACCGCATAATCGGAGGCCCGGATGGCATAGCGAACGAGCTTTACCGCGAGCTGAAGACCACGGCCGGTATACCGGACATGGCCCCCGCTATAGAAGGCTACGCAACGGTCGCCTCCGACGACGGTCCCTCCAGTTCACAACACGTAGGCACGCGCTTGCAGATTCTCGGTCTGGATCCCTTTGCGGAACGGCCCTTTCGTCCTTACCTGGGCACTCAGAACGCCGGCCTTAGCGCCTTCATTACGACACCGAACGCCGTCTTGATGTCTGAAGAGACCGCTGATTCCATTGGCATTGCTCTCGGTGATGAGCTAGCAATCTCCGTCGCTGGAATAAGGCATAGGGTTACTCTAGCGGGCACCATTCGACCAGCAGACAAGGTCAGCCGTCAGGCTCTGGAGGGCATGATCATCGCTGACATTGCCACTGCTCAAGTGCTAATTGGTTCGCTGGATGGCATAAGCCGCATCGACGTAATTGTTCCCGACGGGCCAGCCGGAATTTTGGCCATAAGCAAGATCGAAGACTTGTTGCCACCCGGCGTAAAGCTAGAGAGAACAGCCGCCCGAGCCGCCTCTGTCGACCAGCTAACCCGAGCCTTCGAGGTAAACCTGACTGCCCTCAGCCTGCTGGCTTTGCTGGTGGGCACATTCCTGATCTACAACAGCATCACCTTCTCTGTCGTGATGCGGCGCAACATGATTGGCACCCTACGTGGAATTGGCGTCACACGGCAACAGATCTTCACGCTGATCGTGACTGAAGCCCTGCTGATCGGGCTGGTTAGCTCGCTCATCGGAATTGTGCTGGGCATTCTGCTAGGCAAGGGGCTGGTGGGAGTGGTCACGCGCACCATCAACGACCTCTTCTTCGTGGTGTCCGTCAGAGACCTGGCTATACCCGCATCAGTGCTCATCAAGGGCGGCGTGATGGGGGTGGTCGCTACTCTCATAGCTGCCATCGGACCGGCCCTTGAGGCGACGCAGGTTTCCCCCAGGGCAGCCATGTCGCGCTCCAGCATCGAGGCCCGATGGCGTTCTCTGGCACCTTACTCTGCTATTGGCGGATTTGCTCTGCTTCTGGTCGGCCTGGGTGTTCTAGTCATGCCCACACGCAGCCTCGTGGTCAGCTTCGGTGGACTGCTGGGAATACTGCTGGGGTTCGCACTGCTAGTGCCACCGGCGACGATCTTGTTGCTGAAGGGACTGGCTCCGGCGTCCCGCAGGCCGACGGGCATGATGGCATCCATGGCGGCAAGAGGCGTCTCGTCCTCGCTGAGTCGCACGGCGGTCGCTATCGCCTCGCTTACAATTGCCGTTTCAATTACTGTGGGCATCGGCACTATGGTGCAAAGCTTTCGCGGCACAGTGGAGCGCTGGCTGGACACAACACTGGCTGCCGATATCTACATCTCGCCACCGTCCTTGGTGTCCAGTCAGGTCAGAGCGACAGTCAGGCCAGAAGTATTGGAAAAACTGATAGCTATCCCCGGCATTGAAAGCCACACGACGTTCAGAAGCGTCCAGGTAGATTCAACAATGGGGCCTGTCAGTCTGGTGGCACTGGACACCGACCTGCCGACTTTTAACAAGCCCAACCGTTTCAAGCAAGGAGACCCCACGGACATATGGGAGGCGTTCCAGCGAGGCGACACGGTGATAGTCTCCGAGCCGCTGGCGTACCACCGAAGCCTTGAGGTGGGTTCTACGGTAACGCTGAGCACTAACCAGGGAGACACAGACTTCCGCGTGGCCGGCATCTACTTCGACTACAGCTCTAGCCAAGGAGTCGTGATGATGGCCCGTGGGGTTTACGATCAGTTCTGGTCGGACCGTGGCGTTTCGTCCATGAGCATCTACACAGCGCCCGACACAGACATCAGCGCCATGCTGCAAGACCTACAAGCGGCCGCCGGAGGCCAGCAGGAGTTGCGCATAAGGTCCAACGCCGATCTGCGAGAGGCGTCTCTTCAGGTGTTCGATCGCAGCTTCGCCATTACGTCGGTAATGCGCATTCTTGCCATCATAGTGGCGTTCGTCGGAGTACTAAGCGCGCTCATGGCGATGCAGTTGGAGCGACGTCGAGAGCTTGGCACGCTGCGAGCACTAGGTTTCACTCAGCGACAGATATGGGGGCTAATCACATCCCAGACAGGACTGATGGGGCTGATAGCAGGAATCTTATCCATTCCCATAGGGCTGGCCTTGGCGTCAGGCCTGATATTCGTAGTCAATAGGCGGTCCTTTGGCTGGTCCATGGATATGCAAATCTTCCCTGATGTCCTGCTACAGGCGGTGGGCCTGTCTCTGGTCGCGGCGCTGTTGGCAGGAGTCTACCCTGCCTTTCGCATGGCGTTGTCATCGACGGCCGAATCGCTACGTGAGGAATAGGCCTATGTACACACGTCATGCGCAGGAACGACCATATGCGTAAGGCCGCGCTTCTCTCCAGCCTGTTAGCACTGGTCGTCGCACTGTCTCTTGGCGGCGTGTGGGCGCAAACCAGGCCGACCGAGCGCGTGAACGTGCAGGCTGAACTCTCTTTGTCAGATGCGCTGAGCACTAGAAACGACAGCGGCTTCAAGCGCATCACGGCAGCACGAGATTTCGACTTCCCACGAGACCACGGGCCGCACGCCGACTACGCCATCGAGTGGTGGTACTTCACCGGCAACCTTGACGCGGCAGCCAACCGCCACTTCGGATACGAGCTGACTCTGTTTCGCATAGGGCTTTCCTCAGAAGAACCAGACTCCGGCGACTCGGACTGGTCTGCCTCGCAGGTATTCATGGGCCACTTTGCGCTCACGGACGTCGAGAATGACAGGTTTTATGATTTCGAGCGATTCAGCCGGCAAGCCCTGGGTCTGGCCAACGCTACCTTCGAAAATGACAGCTTCGCAGTCTGGCTGGAGGACTGGTCTGTCCAGGGTGATGGCCAGTTGAAACCGTCGGTAAAGCTTACGGCCGAGGAGAACGGCATAGCCATAGACCTGTCACTGATCAGTGCGAAGCCACTGGTGCTGCAGGGAGAGGATGGCCTGAGCCACAAGAGCGCCGACGAGGGCAACGCCTCCTACTACTACTCCGCGACGAGAATGCAGACATCCGGAGTCGTCAGCATTGCAGGTGATGAATTCTCCGTGAAAGGCTCCAGCTGGATGGACCGCGAATGGAGCACGACCGCCCTGTCTGCAGACCAGGTTGGATGGGACTGGTTCGCGTTGCAACTCTCTGATGGGCGCGACCTGATGTACTACCAGCTAAGGCAGCAAGACGGCCAGGCGGACCCCTTCAGCAGCGGCATCCTGGTAATGCCCGACGGCAGTTCCATTTCGCTCGCCAGTGGTGACGTGGAAATAGAGGTACTGGACACGTGGACCAGCCCGCAGGGCATCGAGTACCCCTCTCGATGGCGTCTGAGCGTCCCGTCCGCAGGGCTAGAATTGGAGTTGGTTCCCTACATCGCAGACCAGGTCCTCAACGTGTCGATAACCTACTGGGAGGGCGCGGTTAGAGTCAGCGGCACGGCTGACGGCTTGCCGGTTCAGGGACAAGGATACGTGGAGCTAACAGGTTACGCCGGAGAATCGGGCGGCCGATCCTAGACGATTCTTTTAAATATTACACAGGGCTTCTGCTAGCAGACGTTGGAGATTTCGGCTTACGCTAGTTATGCTTGGGGCCTGGACGCCACGGCATCCTTCAGCATCGGAATTAGCTCGCGGCCATAGTCCTCGGTATCGTGTAGAGGATCGAATCCGCGAATGATAAATTTCGTGCAGCCGATGTCATAGTAGTCCAGCAGAGAATCCACTACCTGCTCTGCGGTGCCCACCAGCGCGGTGCTGCTTCCCGGTGCGCCGCTGGCGTGAGCGATGGCCGTCCACAGTCGCTTGTCGAGAATCTCGCCCTCGTTGGCCAGGTCCACCAGACGCCACGATCCAACCGACTGCGGCCTCGCCGAAGCACCAGGCGCGACCTTACCGCCAACGTTGCGCTTCACGCCCTCTAGTATCGCGTAAGCCTTGTCCCAGGCCTCCGTCTCAGTGTCAGCTATTATGGGACGCACAGAAACGCTGTATTGCAGGCGACGGTCGTACACCTTAGCCCGTTCGTCTATGCGAGCTATCTGGGCCTTGAGAGCGGCCACAGGCTCTCCCCACAGGGCGAAGACGTCGGCACGACGACTGCCTACATCCAGCGCAGTCTCCGACGCGCCACCGAAATACACCGGCAGATGGGGCTCCTGAAGACACCTGACATCCGTAAAGGCCTCAGCAAACTTGTAAAACTCGCCTTCGTAATCGAAGGGCGCGTCTTCTGTCCACAGCCGCTTCAGCACATCCAGGTACTCGTCAGTACGCCTGTATCGAGAGTCGTGATCCAACCAGTCGCCATCTCGCCGCTGCTCCTGATCGCTGCCGCCGGAGATGAAGTGGACCGCGATGCGGCCAGAAGTCATGTGGTCCAGAGTCGCCATCTTGCGCGCGGCCAGAGTGGGACTCATGACGCCGGGCCTGTGGGCGATCAGGTAGCCAAGCTTTTCAGTATTCGCGGCGGCGTGGGCAGCCACCAGGAAGCCATCCGCAGTAGTAGAAGCATATCCGATCAGCACTTTGTCGAAGCCAGCCTCTTCGTGCGCCCGGGAAAACTCCACGATGTAATCGGTATCGATTCCCAGAGGGATTGAATCGCCAGGGTCGGCACCGCCACCGATGACGCTCAGCGCAACGCCAGACGAGCCCGCAGCCTCGCGTTTCACACCTATCATACCGATGACTTCCACTCTTTTTGAGTCGCCCATATTAACGCCGCTCACTCCATAGTCCTAACGGTTTCCCATTTTACACTACGCGGCGCCACCAGGATGACCGGGCATGCCATACATAGGACATCCGCCACATGACGAAGCCACGCCGCAGGTCTCCGGCGCCTCATTGGCCACCAGTTCAGCCTTGCGCTGTTTTTTGGCAGCCTCGCCAAACAGGTCTAGCTTGAGTTGCTTTGCCACCGGTGGCCTATGCCCAGGAAAGTATAAGAACGGCCATGCCCGCTTCCTCACCACGCCCATGGCCAGCAGGTCCCGCCACGTATCGACGGAGTGAGCGCTGCGGTTCTACAGGATTCGTTGCACAGATGTCGGCCTGACACCCGGCACACGAAGAAGCTGCTCTTTTGTGGCTTCGTTGACGTTGACCGAAAACGAGTCTAGGTTTTCCAGCGCGATCGATGTCTTGGGATCATCCTCGTGGGGAAGAAATCCTTCTGAATCGTATGCCAACTTTAGCTCCTCGTTAGTGTACTTGTACACCCGCTTCAGCCATCCCACCTGATACAGCCGATGCTCCCGACCATGGGCATGGAGGGATGCTCCTCCAGCGGTGTGTTCCGTATCGGCTGAAATGGCGAGTAATAGACCCTCTTGAAATTCCACTGGCTGTAAAGCTGGTCTATGCGCTGATGTATGTCCCAGTCAGTCTCGTTGGCCGCGCCGACCACCAGTTGCGTTGCCTGCCCGACAGCGCCGGACTGTCCTGAAGAGATCAGCTTGTTAACCCATCCCATCGGATCGAGAATGTCGGCCTCCATATGCTTCATGGGACTCACACGAGACAGCATCTCGGGCGTTGGCGATTCGATATTGATGGAGAGACGGGAGCCCAGGGCAGCGGCAGCCTCAACCAGATGGTAGTCGGCGCCGGGCATGACCTGGAGGCGAATGTACCCGTTGAATTTATGCCGTTTACGAATGATTTCAACAACCTGTACCATGCGCTCCATCGTCTTGGAGCTGTCGCCAGCTACACCTGAGCTGAGGAACAGGCCCGCGACGGTGTGCCGCCGATAAATCTCCATGAAAGCATTGGCCAGCTCTTCGACCTTGAAGGCGTACCGCTTTCGTGGCTCCCAGGTGCTGTTGGGGCAGTAGTGGCAGTCGTACTTGCAGAAGTCGGTGAGCATGACCCGCATCAGGCTTATGAACTTACCGTTGGGCATGGCGGCGCGATACACACCCGGCACGGTGTTCTTAGCCTGCAATGTGTAGGGCCGTTTTGACCTTCCTGAGGAGTCGGGCCGCGAGAGGATATCATCCATGGCCATGCCGCCAAGGGCGTCCAGCTTTTCCATCGTAGATGCCGCTTGTTTGATGAGCATAATACACTCCTCAATTTAGCAAGAGTACATATGTTCTATACCTGATATACTCTTGTCAATGCTGCATCAGGAAAACAGAGAAAGGTATTCACTTAATCTCAACAGATGAGTGGAGGAAAAGGGGTCAAAAAAGAACTGGAGCAGGTCTGTACAGGCCTGCTCCAGTTATATGCTCGTTGCGCGCTTAGACTAGGTCGTGAATAGAATTGGATTGCGCAGCTTTGGTGCTATCTGGTCCTCAGATAGCCGATACGCCTCTTTCTTGTAAACCTGAATTCGGTGAGAGCCGAAGTCTGTGATGAAAAGCCTGCCTTCGTCGTCAACCTTTACGCTAACGGGCGCTCGCAATCGTTTCGTGGGCTCCAAGTCGGCCATCTCCCTCAGGCGAAGGGTGGTTGGGTTGGCCAGGACATACTGCTTTCCCGATATGGAAAGATTGGCCTCACCAATAAACGTCTCTACGTATTTGCCATCGCTATCGAATAGCTGGACTCGATTGTTGCCCCAGTCGGCCACGTAGATGTCACCGTCATTGTCTACAGCAACGTCAGTGGGTCGATCAAACTCGCCTTTGCCGTCTCCGGAAGAGCCGAACTTCATCACGAACTTGCCGTCTGCAGTAAACTTCTGCACCCTGTCGTTGCGCCAGTCCGATACGAATATGCTGCCGTCTTCGTCAACGGTGGTGCCCCAAGGCATGCGGAGCTGGCCATCGCCATCTCCCTCTTCACCAAACTGGCTTATGAATTTTCCGTCCTTGGTGTACTTCTGGATTCGGGAGTTCAAGACGTCGGACAAGATGATGTTACCGTCGCCGTCAAAGGACATGCCCGACGGTCGGTTGAACTCACCATCTCCACTGCCCATGACGCCCCACTCGGAGGTTAGTTCGCCATCCTTGTTGAAGACGAAGACCTTGTTCTTAGCCTCGTCACTGACGTAGAGGTTCTCGTCGTCGTCACACAAGACCGACGAGGGCCACTGGAAGGTGCCTGTGCCGATGGTGCCCAGGTTATCGTCTTCCCAGTTAATTATCCTGATTTCGAGGCCCAGTCCACCCCTGCAAAGGATGTAGACCCGACCTTCCTTCCCAAATGCCATGTCCACGGCGTTCGACGTGACTCGTCGCTGGCCCATGGTCATGTGATATGGGAACCCTGACCTTAGTAGTGCAAATGGCTTAGCCATAGAATTACCTCGTTATTAGCTGCTGTTGTCTGCCGCCTTATTTGAAAGGCTTGAGCTGCTCGTAGTTACCGCCAACGATTGGCGCGGCTTCTATGCCCATCCACTGCTCAAGTAGCGTGGAGTAAACACCACGGAAATCGAAGGTGTGCTCAAGATCCTCACCCTTGGCCCAGTCCTCGATCTTGAGGGACGGGTACTCGGAGTACAGCCCGCCAGCAACCGGCTCACCGATGAGGAAAGCTCCTCCTCCTGAACCATGGTCCGTGCCAGAGCCGTTGTCCTTGACCCTTCGTCCGAACTCAGTAAAGACCAGCATGACCACGTTGTCCGCGGCGTCGTGCTCTTTCAGGTCGTCGAAGAAGTCGCGAATCGCACTAGAGATGTCCTGCAGTAGCACGGGATGCGCTGGGTTCTCATTGGCGTGAGTATCGTATCCGCCGTGGCTCGTGTAGAAGATGCGGGTGCCGAGGCCAGCGGTGTGAACCTTGGCGATGTCCCTTAGGCTTTTTGCTATGCCACTGCTGCCGTATTCCACGTTGGACTTATACTGAGCAGGGGCCGCCTTTAGCCTGTCCGCACCACGGAGAACGTCGATGCCTGTTCGGGAGAGATACTCCATAACAGGGCCAGTGCCAATGGCCTGACCGTACATGTCTTTGAATATCTGAAGTGCCTGGTCTCGCTGGTCCTCTTCAGCTATGCCAGTCAAGAGGCCATAAGTGCTCAGGTCGTTTACAGATGTTACCGGCACTCCAGGAACTGCCATAGCCCTAGGCAGACCTATGCCGAAATTGATTCCAGTGAGCTCGTCCTCACCATTGGGGTCTATCTCTTTAAGGGCCTTACCTACCCAGCCCTCCATGACGACCTTGTCTGGTTCGCATGTATGCCAGATATCCATGCCTCGGAAGTGAGACCTGTTGGAGTTGGGGTAGCCGATCCCCTGCACTATCCCGACCATACCCTCATCGTACATTTCCTTCATGGGGGCGAAGTTAGGATTGAAGCCCAGGGTATCGTTTATCGGCAGAACATCCTTCTGCTCGATTCGCACCAACTTACGGTTGTCGTAGTAGGTGGAACTGGTATACGGAATCAGCGTGTGCATAAAGTCATTGCCACCGGACATCTGGAGAACTACCAGTACCGGATCTTTCCCATTCTTTGGCATATGCTTGTCTACCTCTCTAATAACGTGACTGTGTTAGCCGCCTGATCTCTAATCTAGGCGAACTGGTATTCCTTGGTCGAGACGATCAACTGGAGCATACGGCCTATGTGCACCGCGCTCTCCTTTTTGGCCTGATCGCTATCGAATCGGATGTCTCCGGCTGCATCGGCGTAACGCATCAGCGCGGTCCGCGAGGCTTCTGTTGCCTGCACAGGGCCCACCAGGTCCAGACAAGAGTCGACAAAGTCCCCAGGTGAGAGCTTGTCGCCCTGCTTGCTCAATCGATCAACAATGTCCTGGATGCCCGGCTTGCTCAGGTCGTTGAACTGGTTAACGGCGAAGTTAATGCGCTCGTTCAGCGTGCCACCGTCAATCCACTCATGCCCTGTATGCCAGCCCTCGACCGTCGGAGGGTTCATTAGCTGCTGACCCATGACTGTGGTAGTGCTGCCCAAAGCAGCCAGTCCTTCGTCAGGCTCTGGGAACTTAAATGTGCCAACAGCCTTGATGGTGCCGGCAACAAGCTCGACTGGGCTCTTGACCTTCTTGTGCTGTGCAGCCTTGAAGAAGTCGGAGTTGAACAGCGTTCGCAACATTGGCCTGATCTCGCCGTCGTTGTCGAAATACGACTTCACCAACATTTCAATAGCAGCGGGGTCATTAGGCGCCTCTAGCTCCCAAGAAGGGACCTGAGGCTCATCGGCGACGAAGAAGTTGTACAGATGCCTGGCGATGAACTGAGCCGTGGCCTTCTGCTTCACCACAATGGCGACGATGTCCTCACCATTGAAGTTGCCTGTCTCGCCAAGGAATGTCTTCTCACCATCGTCGTGGTCTTCCTCGACGAACTTAAATGCGGAGCCGTAGCTGCCGAAAGGATAAAGCGGAATTGGCTGCTCGAAGGTCCAGCCCGTGAACGCTCGAGAGGCATTCTTGATATCTATCTCTGTATAGTTTCCGACACCCATCGAGAACAGTTCGAGGAGCTCTCGGCCCCAGTTCTCGTTAGGCTCGTCTTTGTGGTTTTCGCAGTTGTCCAGCCAGTAGTTCATGGCCGGGTCTTTGGACAAGGCAACCAAGACCGTGTTCAGGTCCGTCATGCCCGTCTCCCTGAATGTGTCAATCTGCTGGGTGATGGATGGGGTATGCTCGCTCTTATACCAGCCAGCTGCGAACACGTGATGCCAAAAGAGGGTCATCTTTTCTTCTAACGGGCGCTTAGTGTTTATCATACGGAAAAGCCATCGGCCCATATGTATCCCGAGTGAGTCCCGGTAGCTCAACTCCATGTTGTAGCGCTTCCAGACATCCTCGTCGAGTTCTTCGAACCCCTCTGGATTCAGAAGATCTTCCACGACAGCTTCATAACCTTTGGCGGTTAGCTGTTCCTGTTCTGCCCGGGTGGATCCGAATCCTGCCCGGCGCATGAGATGAGCCATTAGAGCAACATCATTATCCGGCATATTCAATACCTCCTTGGAAATGTCATATCTGCTTAATATTTGACAACTACCAGCGTAAATATCAGTGGTGGACGATATTTTACATCAGGTGGACAAGGCATTCAACCACGAGCGTGGCCCCCCTAAATTAGCGGGTCACTTTTAAATAAACTGATTACGTGCAATAAATGAGAACATCATTCATGATCTTTGCTTTAACCCTGAGCCTGATCTACGATATTTACCACTATATTCGATCAATGACCATGGGCTCTGACTGGGAAAACGACCTTCTCAATACGTCCCAATCACAGACTCTTGCAGGTCCTAAGCACTTAAATTGAAAACGGCGCCATACCAGCAACGCCGCTACCAAGCCATCGAGGCACTCTCTTTCCACCATCACCAAAATCACAAACAAAGCAACTGTCCTGCAACGGCTTGAGACTAAATTACCTGGACTGGGGAAACGACAACGCCCCGCATTTAGTCCTGATTCACGGCATCCACGGACACGCCCACTCATGGCACGAGTTATCGAGCGTCATGCAAGAGCGGTTCCACGTCCTGGCGCTGGACATGCGGGGGTCACGGCGACAGTGAGTGGGCCAGCAATGGCAATTACGAAGGACAGACGCTGCTGACAGACCTGGCTGCGTTCATCGAACAGTTACAGTTCAAGCAGGTCACCCTGGTCGGCGAGTCGCTGGGCGGCATTGTGGCGTTTGCCCATGCGGCCATGAACCCTGCTCTGGTCAAGGCGCTGGCCGTGGTGGACATCGGCCCTGAGATTAATCCTGAGGGGTCGCAGGAGATACGGCAGTCGGCATCGACGCGACCTACGGAGTTCGCCGATCTTGGACAGGCGCTGAATTGGTCTCGCGGAGAGATCCCTGTTCCGGGCGACGACACAATCGCCCACCGGTTACGCCACAACATCAAAGAGACTGTTGATGGCAAGCTGACATGGAAGTACGACCCTCGTGTGGACTCCGTGACCTCTTCCAGCGGATCAGAAGGCGACGCCCTCATGTGGCAACTGTGGTCAGCCATCAAGTGCCCTACGCTGATTCTTCGAGGCGAAAACTCGAAGCTATTGACGGAGAAAGCTGTCGAGAAGATGTTGGCCGCCTGCCTAAGCGCGATTCTTCGTACAGTCCCCGACGCAGGCCACGCCGTCATGGTGGACAATCAGGCAGCGTTCATCAGTGAGACCAGCGCTTTTCTTATAAACTCTCGCTAGGCAACTCCATCGCCATTCCGAACGCCTCGCCAAAACAGCGCGTCACTGCCTCTGCCACGTCACCGACTTCGGGAGCCCTTTCCAACTGCTGGGCCATGGACGTCACGTCGGCATTCGGCAGGCCGCACGGGACGATGTGCTTAAAATAAGACAGATCAGGGCTCACGTTGAGGGCGAAGCCGTGCATGGACACCCCCTGGCTCACCCTAACGCCAATGGCCGCAATCTTGGCGTCGCCCACCCAGACACCGGTGGGCCTGTCTTCCGACTCGGCCTCGATGCCATATTCTTGTAGGGCAGAGATGAGCGTTCGCTCCAGCGCCTGCACAAACTTGAGGGGACCGCCTCTCCACTGCCGCAGGTTCACAATGGGGTAACCCACTAGCTGGCCTGGCCCGTGGTAGGTCACTTCACCGCCCCTATCCACGTGATGAAGCTCAGCTCCTAATTTTTTCAACAGAGATTCGTCGGCGAGAATATCGGAGGTTTGGCCGCGGCGTCCCAGGGTGTAGACGTGCGGATGCTCCAGTAAGAGAAGCGAATTGGGGGACTGCCCTTCGGCGACTTGAGCGTGAATACTGCGCTGCATGTCCCAGGAAGTCTGATACGGCACGAGACCTAAAGATTTAACCAGGCAGTGGTCTTGCATTGGCCGAACCTAATTAACGCCGGTTTCAGGCCCAATGGCTTCCAAACGACGCTTCACGCCCATGGCGAACGCAGAGGCCTCCGCACCGTCCATGATGCGATGGTCGAAGGTCAGGCAGATGTTCATCATGGATCGAACGGCAATGGCATCACCAGCGACGACAACCGGACGCTTCACGATGGCCTCGGTGGTCATGATAGCGGCCTGCGGGAAGTTAATGATGGGCTGGGAAACCGTTGTCCCAAGGGCACCCGTGTTGTTGACCGTAAAGGTGCCACCCTGCACCTCTTCCAACGACAGACTACCCTGACGAGCGCGGCGAGCAAGGTCGTCCATACGCGCTGCAAGTCCGGCCACGCTGAGCGAGTATGCGTCACGAATCACAGGCACTACCAGCCCGTTGGGAGCCGCAACCGCCATACCAATATTGATTCGTTTCTTCAGCAGAATGGCGTCGCCGTCCCACGACGAGTTCAGCAATGGGTTCTCCCTAAGAGCCTCTGCAACAGCCTTCACTACAAAGGGCAAATAGGTGATTGGCACGCCCTCTCGCTGTTGAAAGCTCTCTTTTATGGATTCGCGAAGCCGGACCAGTCCCGTGACATCTATCTCCGTGATGCTCCAGGCTGAGGGAATCTGCGAAACGCTTTCGGCCATGCGGGCGGCGATCATACGGCGCACCACCGACAGCGGCACACGCTCTTCATCCGCGCCAGGTTCCGCTGCGGGAGACAAAACGGGTGCAGATTTTGCCTGAGCAATTGGCTCGGACGGGACTGTTACAGAAGGCGCAGACACAGACGAGTCTATGAAGGCTTGCACGTCTTTGCGAGTGACGCGTCCATTCATGCCCGTGCCGCTAACCTGAGTCAGATCGACCGAATGCTCTTCGGCCAGGCGCATCACGGCCGGCGAGTAGCGCTGCTTTGCTTGAGCGGTCCCTTCGGACGAGGTAATGCCCTGGGTTATAGGGCCGCCGGAGCCGGTAGGGCCAACGTTTGTTACGTTCTTGAGCAGCACGCCCGTAGTGTCTATGGGTTTGTCCATTGGCTTGCTTTGCTCTGGACTGACTGGCATTTGTGTCCGAGTCGGCATCGGTGCCGTTTCAGAGACCAGTCCTTCTACTTCGAGTTCAGCGATGGCCGAACCCATAGGAACCGTCTGCCCTTCTTCGACCAGCAGCTTGGTTATGGTGCCGGACGCGGGAGCGGGGACCTCCATGCTGACCTTGTCAGTGACAACTTCAACCAGAGGATCGTACTTCTCCACCGTGTCGCCAACGGCCTTTAGCCATTTTTCAATGGTGCCTTCAGTGACAGATTCGCCCACATGAGGCAATTCCACCGTCAGCACAAAGACGCTCCTGGGCATCCTACCTGAGTAAATGGCTCTCTCCCTTTTTTTGCTGCTTAGACTGCGTTCCAGGGCTAGTACGCCGACAGTTTTCGTATGGCTTCTGCAATCTTGGCCGAGCTGAGCATGTACATGTCTTCCATCGGCGGGCTATACGGCATCGCCGGAACTTCCGGACCAGCCAGACGCGTTACTGGCCCGTCTAGAGACTCGAAGGCCTCTTCAGAAATGGTAGCAGCTATCTCACCGCCAACGCCGCCGAACTTGTTGTCCTCATGCACTATCAGCGCTTTGCCCGTCTTGACGACAGACTCTAGAATCGTGTCCTTGTCCAGTGGGCGAAGCGTGCGGACATCTACGACCTCGCAGCTAACTCCCTCGCCCTCAAGCTCCTGAGCCGCCTCCAGGCAGTGGTGTACCATCAGGCCGTACGTGACTATTGTGATGTCCGTGCCTTGACGCTTTACGTCGGCCTTACCGATGGGAAGCGTGTACTCCTCGTCAGGCACCTCACCCTGCACCAGGCGGTAAGTGCGCTTGTGCTCCAGAAAGATTACCGGGTCGTCGTCTCTGATGGCGCTCTTCAGCAGGCCCTTGGCATCGTATGGCGTAGCCGGGGCTATCACCTTCAGGCCCGGCGTGTGGTAGAAGTAGGCCTCCATGCTCTGGGAGTGGTACAGCGCTCCACGAACGCCACCGCCATGGGGAGTGCGAAGGACCATGGGCACGCTCAGCTTGCCCTTGGTGCCGTAGCGCACACGCGCAGCCTCACCCACGATCTGATTGAAGACAGGCCAAATGAAATCGCCGAACTGTATCTCAGCTATGGGCCGCATGCCGTGCATGGCTGCGCCTAGGGCAACACCGGCAATGGCCGACTCTGCTAATGGCGTGTCCATCACCCTGCTCTCCCCAAACTCGTCGAGGAAGCCGTTGGTGGCCAGGAACACGCCTCCACGGCGACCCACGTCCTCGCCCATTACGAAGACTCGTTCATCGCGGCGCATCTCTTCCTGCATGGCGTCATGAACAGCGTCCAGGACGTTTTTGATGGCTATGATGTTCCTCCAAAGCGGGTTATCTGACGTATCGATCTAACGCAAAAGCAATCATGGCCTCGATAACACAAAGCTTCTTCACTCTCGTGTGGCCCGTAATGAATATTCAAAATATTCAAGAAGTCACGTGGTCGGAGAAATCGGAGGCGTCTGCGTAGGGTGCCGCCTCTGCCGCATCCGTGGCCTCGTTAACGATTCGTCGTGCGTCGTCCTGGAACTGCTTGTCCGTCTTCTCGTCCAGTATCCCTAATGAGGTGAGAGACTCCTGCAAGGCCTTGAGCGGATCTCGCTTCTTGGCCTCGGCAATTTCCTCTTTAGACCTGTAAATAGAGTCGTCGTCGTCGCTAGTATGAGGCAGGTAGCGCTCAACCATTGCTTCGATCAACGTCGGTCCCTGGCCGCTGCGGGCCCTCTCGGCGGCGACGGTTACGGCCTCATGGACCGCCACAACGTCACAGCCATCTATCGAGATGCCCGGCATGGCGTAGCCTTCGGCACGACTGGCTATGCTCTCCACCGCCATCTGCTTATGAAGCGGCACAGAGATGGCGTAGCGATTGTTCTCGCAGAAGAAGATCACCGGCAGCTTATGCACCGATGCGAAATTTAACGCCTCATGGGTGTCGCCAGCGCTGGAGGCACCGTCCCCAAAATAAACGATGACGATGTAGTCCTCTCCCTTCATCTTGGCTGCCAGGGCCGCTCCTACTGCTTGGGGAAGGTGTGTGGCAATGACATTGGACTGATTTACCAGGCCCAGCTCCGGGTAGGCACCATGGGTCGGGAACTGCCTTGCACCGCTGAGAGGCTCACCGGCCTTGGCCATGAAGCCCAGCAAGATCTCTTCAGGGGTCATGCCCAGGGTGAGCATCACGGCGAGGTCGCGGTAGTAGATGTAGAACTGGTCTTTGCCACGCTCCAGGGCGTATACGCTGCCGATCTGGCCAGCCTCATGTCCTTGAGACGACGCCACGATGGCCGCCTTGCCCTGCCTGTTCAGCATCCAGATGCGCTCGTCCAAAGTGCGCGAAAGCACCATCTGCCGATACATATCCAGCAGCGTTTCGGAGTCCAATGGGGAGGACGCCTGTTGTTTGTCGTCCTTCTTTACAGTGGCCATCCAGGTCTCACTTCCCGTTATTGTCGACATCGCCGCCCATCAATGCGGCACAATCTCATTATATGAGTCGTCTCGGGAAGGCGTCAAAGGCCATTCAAGCCTAGATACGAGACAGGTATTGACCAGCGATGTCAAGGCCAACCAAACCGCTGTAGGCCTTCATCAACCTGTCGGTCACAGGACCCGGCACGCTGGGGTTCATCATCGGACTGCCATTAAAGGATGCGACCGGACAGATGCAGAAGCTGGTGGAGGTCACGAAGGCCTCGTCTGCTGTGTAGGCATCGTAAAGGTCTATATCGACCTCGCGGACTTCGATATTCAGCTCATGGGCCAGTTCGATAGCGGTTCCCCGGCTGATTCCAGCAAGAACGTACTGCTCTCGCGGAGTTACAACGGCGCCGTCTTTGACAAGGAAGATGTTACTGCCTGGGCCTTCGCACAGGTTGCCGTTCATATCCAACACGATAGGCCACCCGTCAGGATTCTGCGCTTTGACCTCGTGCTCAGCCAACACCAGATTGATGTACTGATGCATCTTGGCCCTGGGACTGACGGCCTCCGGTGGTGTACGACGCACGGAGGGAACGATCACCGGCATTCCGTCTCGGTAGTACTTGGCCCGCTGCTGGAAGGGCAGAGGCGTGCACTCCACGATGGTTGAAGGCTGTGGGGGCTCGTCTCCTGTGGGTACTCCCCGCGTCACGCGCTGTGTCACCCAGAAGTCGTCTTCATCGCCAATAAGTGGCAGGTTCATCTCCAGCAGCTGCATGGTGATGTCGGCGAACTGCTGCTTGCTCAGCGGCGACTCCAGACGCATGTACTTTAGAGATTGAAAGAACCTGTCCAGATGATCGTTAAGCTTGAATATCTTGTGGCCAAAGGTGCGCGTGGTGTCGAAGACCGCATCGCCGTAAACGAAGCCTCTGTCGCGAATGGGGAGCTTGGCTTCGCTCTCGGCCACGTATTCGCCATTCAGGTAGACTGATCGTTCTTGGGCCATACTTACGACTCCACAATCCTCAACGAATATGCTTTGCATGCGTCCCTAATCTCGAAATTAGGGACTCGCAGCGTAATATATCACAGGGCTGTGCCAGAGGATTGAGAGTACTAAAAAGCGCGTCGCCTAGGCGTTGACCTCGTCTCGGAAGCGATAACCGACGTTCCATATGGTCTCGATATACGGATGCTCAGGGTCCTCGATCTTGCTTCGCAGCCGACGTATATGGACGTCCACCGTACGAGTTCCGCCGAAATAATCGTATCCCCAGATGGTGCTCAAGAGGGCGTCCCTGGTATATACGTGGCCAGGGTTAGTCGCCAGAAGTCGAAGTAGCTCATATTCCTTGTAACGCAGGTTTACGCGCCGGCCACGAAGAGAGACTTCGTAGGTCGACGGGTTGATGATCAGGTCCCCTGCGCGAATGATATCGTCGCCCTGTTCGCTCCTGGTGCGCCACAAGATGCGCTTGACGCGGGTCAACAACTCATCTGCGTCAGGAGGGCTGGAGACGAAGTCATCTAACTCAATACGGATGTCCAGATTCGGCACCTGCCGGGTAGGCACAAGGGCGATGGTTGGCAGTTTCAAGTGCGAGCACTTCTCTATGCAATCCCGAGCGTCGCCTATGGAGAGCACGGCCAGATCCAGGACGGCGATATTGGGAGCGTCGCCAGAGGCAATCGAGTCTAGCTCCTCGATCCGTTGCACCAAAATGGCTTCGATGCCCTCTTCTCCAAGGAGCTCCTGCCAGTCGCTGCGCTGGTTATCAGTATTCAAATGTTGCGCACGTTCCATTAATGGGTCGTTCCCTGCCCGCAATGGCGGTTCGATTAGTCTACTGGCCCGATTGTACCACGCGACCTTTTTGACGTCGGGTCGAGGGTGTTATTTGAAAAACGGTATTGTCAGGGGATATTTCATCTCTTTACCGCCGCTGGCCTTTATTATGACAATGATAGTGTAGACAACCTGCAATATTACTAATCCTGCAATTATTAATAACCCGATGCCAACAGACACCTGCGGCACGAGTGACCCGAAAGAGACAAACAACAGCGGCACGAGTAACCCGATGAAGATAAACCTCCAAATCACGATTACAATCATGTAAATTATCATGCTTAACTTTCAGTTAAGCGCCGCCTTCCCGTGGCGATCAACAAAAGGGGACTCCTCACGTTTAAGCAGCCAGATGACAAGCGGTAATATCACGTTGCCGAAGGGAATGAATGGGCCAGAGAAGGTACTGGCATGGACTATCATTGCCGTATTTCGTTCGTGTCGCTCCGGATGCCCTGGCGCTGCACTAGTCGAACCAGAGTCCTGAATTGCCTCCCCTGGCGGTCTGTCAACAAACCTTTCCGCCCGAAGGCCACGGCTTTCCGGTTCGTCTGCTGATTCGGAGCCACAGCTGCCGCAATACCGGCTTCATCTGCCATTTCGTCTCCGCAGCGTTTGCATAGTTTCACGGCTACTCTCCTTAGTTCACCTGGTAGGGTTCAAGGGGACTTCCCCAGCATTTAAGGCCAGAAGCTGACTCCAATTTCGTCTGCCCTAACCTGTCCGAAAAAGTTTAGAACGCCTAGGCCACCCTCGAAATGCGGATTCTGCCTAGCCTTCCTGGCACAAAGAGCATGCTTTTCGTGCAGCTGAAGTCTTTGCGCTGGCCTCCGCCGTATTGTAATATATTCATGCTTTCCCGCCTCAAATTTCCACTTCTTCATGGATTGGCGGGCAACTTCGGAGGTGGAATGAACTCCCGTCTCATGCGGAACACCTTGATATACCTACTGATCATCATAGCTGTGCTCGCCATTTTCTTCACCCTGTTTTCAAACCCTCTTGGTGGCTCTAATGAGATCCCCATTAGCGAAGTCGTCACCATGACGGCGGCGGGCAGGGTCGACAGGATCGAGGTCAATCGCGACAAGCTCAACATATACACGACGATCGGCGAACAATTTACCTCTCGAAAAGAGGCTGACTCGTCCATGGTGGAAATACTGGAGGAGTCCGGTATAGACCTATTGGCAACCAACGTGCAGTTAGACATACAGGGCTCCGGCGGCTTCGGAAGCCTGTTTGGCCTTTTGATTAACTTTCTGCCGCTGATCTTCTTCGGAGCCGTACTCCTGTTCATGATGCGGCAGGCTCAGGGCAACAGCAATCAGACCTTCAGCTTCGGTCGGAGCCGTGCCCGCATGTTCGTGGGCAACAGTCCCTCCGTGAAATTCTCCGACGTTGCAGGTGTGGAAGAGGCCAAAGAAGAGCTGGAAGAGATTGTTGAGTTTCTGCAATTTCCAGAGCGGTTCACAAGTCTCGGTGCCAAAATACCGAAAGGTGTTCTGCTGGTAGGACCTCCCGGCACAGGCAAGACCCTGCTGTCCAGAGCGGTGGCGGGCGAGGCCAACGTACCCTTCTTCTCGATATCAGGTTCTGAATTCGTAGAGATGTTTGTGGGTGTGGGTGCCTCCCGCGTCCGAGACCTCTTCGAGCAGGCCAAACGTAATTCCCCATGCATCATCTTCATTGATGAGATCGACGCAGTGGGCCGACACCGCGGCGCTGGGCTGGGCGGAGGCCATGACGAACGCGAGCAGACGTTGAACCAGATTCTCGTGGAGATGGACGGGTTCGACGTAAGCACCAACGTAATAGTTCTCGCGGCCACCAACCGAGCGGACATCCTGGACCCGGCTCTCCTGAGACCGGGCCGATTCGACCGCCGCGTCATGCTGGATAATCCTGACGTTCACGGACGGGAGCAGATCCTCAAAGTACATTCCAAGGGCAAGCCACTCTCGGACGACGTAGACCTGGAGACGGTCGCCAAACAGACCATGGGCTTCAGCGGCGCTGACCTTGCCAACCTGATTAACGAGTCTGCCATTCTCGCTGCGCGCCGGCACCAGACGATTATCACCAACGAGGAGTTCGCAGAGTCAATTGACCGAGTCGTTGCTGGTCCGGCCCGAAAGAGCCGCGTCGTCAGCGAGCGAGAAAAGCGCATCACGGCGTTCCACGAGGCCGGTCACGCCCTGGTGGCCTACGTGCTTCCCAACGCGGACAATCCCTTCAAGGTGACAATAATTGCTCGCGGTCAGACAGGTGGGCATACGCGGTTCCTGCCCGAAGAAGACAGGCACCTGTGGACTAAAGGGCAGTTTGAGGACACTATGGCGGCTGCCATGGGTGGTCGTGTCGCTGAAGAGGTGACCTTTGACGATATCACCACTGGCGCCAGCAACGACCTGGAAAAGGCAACCGGCATTGCCCGCACCATGGTTACCCGCTACGGCATGAGTGAAAAACTTGGTCCGAGAACCTTTGGCAGCCCCCAGCAGATGGTCTTTCTCGGCCGAGATATATCGGAGAACCGGGACTACGGCAACAAGGTCGCCCAGGACATCGACGAGGAGGTCCACAGCCTTGTCGAATTTGCATATGAGACAGCGACAAAAATTCTAGAGACCCATAATGACAAGCTGGCGGCGCTGGCAGAATTTCTTATTACCAACGAAACTGTTGAGCGCGACGATATCTGGCGTATCTTTGGTGATGTGGAAGGAATTGGGCCTAACGCAACCGAAAAATCGCCTATCCCTTCGCCTGCTTAATTCACAACACGCAGACAAATAGAAAAGGGGCTGGTAGAAATACCGGCCCCTTTTCTATTTGGAATGTTTCTATGTATTAGAGATGTGGAACGTCGAACTCATCAGTGATGGCCCTGGCAGCACGATTGCTGGCGTCCTCTATAAATCGCTCCAGCTCATTGATCATGTCCAGGTGGGTCCGGACCTTAACAGCTGCATCGAGACGCTCTTGGATCTCTCCCATGATGCTGAGCGTGGTTTCCAGGGGATTACCACCGTGGATGGCGTGGCGAGGCGCTCGTTCCAGCTGCCTCTTGAACTGCCTTACCAGCCCGTCCATCTCATCTTCTTTGCCTTTAATGGACGCCACTAGTAAGCGAAGCCTGTTTATGGCCTTCTGCATTTCTGGGATCTTGGGTTTTTCAGAAAACTCAGGTATTTCAGAAAACTCATGATTGTTATGTTATATGGACAGAACGAAGGGTTTGTCCACCACACAGGCGGCCATTATTCACGATTAGCCGGATGACCACATAACGGCTGAGGCTCCATTTGAGGTGATGGAACCCAAGGCCTCGTCATGTTGCCTAAGGTGTGAGGCTAAGCCTGGGCACCAGTCGTAAAGCCTACCTGTGGCAGAGCAATTGCCAGAGCATCCAAAACTTCCTGAATCTCCTCTGCGGTGGTGTAACCGAGATGCCCAATTCGGAAAATCTTGCCGCCCAAGGACTTCTGACCACCGGAAAGCACTACTTCATGCTCGGTCCGAAGAATATTCATTAGCTTTGAAGCATCCACTCCCTCTGGCACCGTAACGGCCGTCACAGTGTTGGAGGCCGTGCTCTCGTCCTGAGGAAACAGCGACAAGCCAAGCTTCTTGACGCCGTCCCGGGTCATATGGGCCATGTTGGCATGCCGCTCAAAGACGGTCCCCATGCCCTCTGACGCAATCTTATGCAACGCCAGGTCCAGCGCGAACATGATTGAGATGGCCGGCGTATATGGAGGCTGACCGATCTCGAAGTAGCGTTTGTAGGCCGACATGTCGAAATAGAATCTGGGCATGGTTGCCTCAGCATGGGCCTTCCAGGCTTCCTCACTGAAGCTGATAAATGCCAGTCCCGGCGGGAGCATCCATCCCTTTTGGGAAGCGGTGGCGACGACATCGCATCCCCACGCGTCGGTGCTCAAGGGGATGGAGCAGACGCTGCTTATTCCGTCCACCAGTATTAGCTTTCCAAACTCACCCTTGGCCACTGCGGTTATGGCCTGCAGATCGTTTGTTACGCCAGTGGACGTCTCGTTATGCGTCACCAGCACTGCTTTGATATCGGGATGGGCCTTCAGCGTATCTCTGAGCTTATCCACGTCCACCGCGGTGCCGTAGGGGTAGTCCAGTTTTATGACTTCCGCGCCGAATATCTCGGCAATCTCACCAAAGCGTTCGCCGAACACACCCACGCTGACGTTGACTACTTTATCGCCTGGGGACAGCGTGTTCACCACCGCGGCTTCCATGGCGCCTGAGCCCGAAGCCGTCATTATATAGACATCGTTTGTGGTCTCGAAAACCCGCTTAATGCCTTCAGTTGTCCGATTAAGCATTTCCTTATATTCAGGCCCTCGATGATTGATCATCTGTAAGGACATGGCCTCTAAAATATCGTCAGGCACGGGGATCGGACCGGGTGTTCTAAGGTTAGGCACGATAGCTCCTCAGTGAGTATTTGCGGAAAGTTGTAGGGGTAGCGTTCTTGCGCGTATGCCTTCGTTCAGGCTGATCCGGCCCATTGTTGCCATTAATTTACAACAAAACTCCGTAGAGGAGTTTAACACAGCCCGGACGGGAAATGTGACAAAAAAACAGTTCCCTCGAGGCTTGAGTCTCATGGGTACTGTTTCTGTTTTAACTTAACTTGCTATTAGTAACTCGAATTTACGGTTTCGACATTTTATTAGCAGAGGCCCACGGCCAATAGTGCCTTGGCCGATTCCGCCGAAAGACCCAAGCCTGTATTTGCTCCCTCGTCGTACTTCCACTGGAGCGCGCGCAGCATATATTCGGAGGGGCATGTGCCCTCGCCTCGATGCTCCGCCAGGTCGCGCAAGGTGTCGTAGGCGTTATTGACATGCCAGTGGAACGACAACAGCCATGCCAGGTCCCGCTCGTTAGAAGGCGGAGGCACGTCGCCCAGGTCAACCAGGGCATCAGTGGCTTTCGTGTAGCGCAGGATGCCGGCCTTGTCCTCAGAGGAGACCCCGTAATAGCGACGGCGTCGAAGGTCCACTACGCGACTGGTATAGTCCGCATCGCCGTAGATATTTATCGGGAGCCCGTCCTACCGCAGGTCGAGAATCTCCTCACCCTGCAAGATTAAGGACGGCCACGGCCACCTCCGCCCGCATGGTGGAGTCATATTCGAAGCGAACGGCGTCTCTCAACAGCGCTTCCTGCAGCATGAGAATCAATTCACGAGGAATCTTCTTGTAGTCCGCTCCCCTGGCCGCCTCATTTCCGTCGGCACCAACGCCGCCGGTATTGAATACGTAGTAGTTCTGCGGCATGCCATTCCAGGAGAGTTGCTGCAGAATGTGATAGAGCAGGTTCGCGTTCTCGTCTTCCTTCCCAATGATGAACGGATCGGAAAAGTACTCCACGTATGGCTTGCCGATGGCACCTATGGCTGCGCCCATTTGTACAGCCTCGCCGTACATGAGCACGCGCACGTACTGCTCCAGACTCAGCCTTCGCAGCGGAGGCACAACTGTATTCTGACGCATTACCGCCTGCCAGAATATGCGGTCGGTGTCGATCATCGGCACATGAACAGCGCTCTCCATCCGGCCATTGGTTATGGTGGAGAGCAGGTGCGATGCGCCTTTCCTCTCAATTAGTCGAGAGCGGGACAGAATCATTCGCATGTTCCGCACCGGGTTCTGTGAGTAGTCCGGCACACCTGTGGACGGATCTACGACCACATTTTCCAAAGACTCCTGGAGGTTGGGATCGCCTGCAGTGCCTCGAACGACATCGTAGGTAATAGGGTCGTCGTCCCTGTTCAGGCCGAATGGCACCGCGTAGAGGTTATTTTCAGTCCCGTCGATGCCGTAAGAGATACGCAATCGATTGCCGTTTCGAACGGTGTCTACAGGCTCTGAGAGCGGGTGCAGCATGATGATGTCATCGTTCATGGGATAGACGCCCTCTTGGGAGTCCCGAACGAGTCCAATGAGGCGCGCCAACTCACTGTCCCCGAACTCCATCATGATGGTAAGCGTGCTCTTGCCGTGCAGCGAAGGCCCGGCGGTCACGACCGCCGTATTCTTCATGGTTCCGTCAATGGACCTGGCACGGGCCATACTAAGCGCGGCCTGAATTGCCAGTCCGTTTTTCACCTTAACGAGGTACATGGCCACGGAAAGCTCCCCCATCTTATGCTCTCCCAGATAGTCAAATCCGAGATGAAGGGACAGACCACGAGTGGGTGACCGGAATACTAGTTGAGGAAGCCCGGCTTCAATCACTCTGCCTACCAGAGAATCCAGAATGCCCAGATCCTCCAGCCAGTGCGGCACTGACACTTCCAGAATGTCGGCATGGGACTGGTACTCTGCCTCGGGGAGATCGCTATCCCCAGCTGCCACCTGAGGTATGGCAGCTGGGGATAGCGATCTCCGAATAACAGTTGTCTTGCGTGGAAAGAACGGCCTGGAGCGTCACAGACCTGACGATTTGTCTGAACGATACGCTCGCCATCCCTGAAGGCAGTTTCCATGTACCTGGTCAGGAAAGGCAGTACCTCCGCAAAAAGGGCCTGGTTAACCTCGTTAAACGAGAGCGAGTCTCGGTTGCCGTCAAACCCCTCAATGAAATACTGGGTAAGGTCCGGTCGGCGAACGACGCCTAGCTGGCTGTAGCAGGTCATACCCCCGTTATCGAGCCTAAAGACAACGTCTGGACCCGCACGCTTGGAAGCCTTGCCCTGCGAATTGGCTTCCACAGCTTCTTTCTTCAGCACTTCGATCTCTTTGAGGACCTCTTGCTGCTCGGATTCTGGTAAATCCTGGAAGATACGCATTTGCGCCTTCAGCCAATCATCACTGGGATTAAAGAACTGGCTTTCAGGCTGGTGGCCGCTCCTTGCCACGGCGACCATGTCGTCGAGGGCCTGCCGAAATTGGGGATTAATATCTGGCGCATTGAGCCTACTTGGTTGCGCCAAATCACTCATTGAGGTCTCGTTTTGTATGGCCAATTTGCCCTCTCAGTCCTAGTGGCTAATGCGGAATCAGACTATCCTTTACTAATTGGATTAATTGCCCCGAATCTGAACCTAATCAGGAATGAAATACCGTAACAATCAGTTGGGAAGCTAAAACTACAGCAGAAGCGACAAGGGAGAAAACCCCTCCAGAATCCTCTATGCATTAACCGTATGACCGGTTTATAAAGGAACTAGAAGCGATTAGTTTTTCGTATACCCAGTAGAGGAAGGGCCGATGCAGGTATCAGAGGCACTGCTTTGAATTTCATTAGAGCAAAAATCAACTACATCAGAACTGTCGCTCTGATCGCCGGAGCGGTCGTAGCTTTGACAGCTTTTGCCTCCGTATTCGCCAATCCATTTGCTCAGAGCACGCAGACCGTGGAGATCACAAGCCTTGTGGTTTTGGACGCAAAGACGGACAGGGAGGAGTCGGTATTCCCCAAGGGAACGAAAATCCAGATCAAGGTCCGGTTTACCGATACTCGCAACCCCAGCGTTTTCGATGACGACGATCCTGACTACGGCCAGGACTACGTCGTTGTCTTTGAGGTGCAGGACGACACTGGAAGGACCATCTACAGCACCGATGACCTAATACAGGGCAACAAGGACTTACGACTGGAGCCAGAAGAACGGAAGAGGATTACCTTCAACTGGAACGCACCCTTCGAGGCCCGGACAAGTCGCCATACGATCATCATCACTGTCCGCGAGGCTGCAAATTTTCCCAATGTCCACGATGAAGAGAGCACCACTGTCGTTATCCAAAGCTCTTCAGCGTCTCTGTTTCTATCCGAGTCCTCCATAGATTTCGGCGACGTGACAGATGACGACACTCCGCAAGCGCGGATAATTTTGGCCAACCCAAACCGTGCGGCAGGGGACCTCATCTGGAAGATCACGGAACTGCCCGACTGGCTGGAACTCATCTTCCCAGAAGCCAGCGAGGAAGACTCCCAAGAGTCTGTGCTCATGACAAACAACCACACGATCATTTTACAGGTCCGTAGCAGCATCCTAAAGGGGAACCTGAACGATGAATTCAAGCTCGAATCCAACGCCGGAACCACCGACGTAGACGTGTCCATCTCAGTGAACCGCAACGCCAACGGTCTCCTGTCTCGTTTGAAGGCGCAGAGATCAGTCTATGATCCAGGTGAGGAAGTTACATTCTTGTACCGAGTCATGAACGACGGCGCAATCCCCATGACCTACGGCGTCACGTTTCTCGTGCAGTCTCCAACCGGGTCTCTTTTCTTCAATAGCAATGCTGAAGGCCTGGACGCCATCGTCGGGCCTATTGATGATGGAGACGAGACAGATAGCCTGAAATTCACCTGGACTATTCCATACGGCACTTTTCCTGGCGATTACGAAGTGGCGGCTCAACTTAGGGCTTATCCAGCCCTCGAATTCCTGTTCGATGAGGTGCCGTTTCCCAGCGACGCTGACAAGAGCGGAACTCCAGACCGCGATGCAGAAGTTACAGAGGGCGACGACTTTGAGGTTGCAAGAGGCCCACTATTAGCGATCGATCCCCCGAACTGGGCCTTCGGAGCAGTGCAACAAGGGGAGTCTGACGAGGCCTCATTCGATATCTCCAATGACGGCATCGGACCTCTGGAATGGACTGTCGTAAGCTGGCCAGAGTGGTTGGACCTTGGGAGCCCCGCCGAAACCCAAAATGGCGAAGGTAGCCTTGAAGTAGCCGTAAGTGAGGCCGCGGCACCAGGAAATTCCACCGGCACAATCGAGATCGAATCCAACGGCGGACCCAGGTCGATCAAAGTATCCATACGCCTGATTCCATTGCCAACGGCTACAGTCGGCGTGGCGACAGTGCTGGCGCGGCTGATACCTACGGCAACGCCATCACGAACGGCTACTCCAAGCCCAGTTCCTTCAGTTACGCCTACGCCGCCGCCGCTAGCGCCTTCCATCATGAGCGGCCAAATAAACATTCGTAACGGTGGCGTTATCGCCGAGGACGCCGAGTTGGTCGCCAGGGTAGGCGACTACACAAGCTCCGCAGCCGTATTGGCTGGCTCTTCTTATTCGAGCCTGGTAATACTGCCTCCAGATCTGTCATACGTCGGCCTGCCTATTGAATTCTTCCTTGGCGACACGAGTGCTTCCCTGACAACGCCGGTCTTCTTCTTTCAGGACGGCGTGAAGCGGCTGGACCTTACCTTTGCGGCTCTTCCGACAGCCACTGCGGTGCCAACCCAGGCTGCCAGCTCCACCGCCCTCCCAGCAAACGTGGTCACGCCTACAGTAGTTGCTTCGCCAACTGCCAGGCCTACGGCAACAATCGCAGCGTTGGCAGCGGAACCAACTGTCGAGAGCGTCGTGCAGTCGGCGACACCCCAGGTCTTTATCACAGCAGAGGCCGGCGATTCTCAAGGGCCAGCTGCAGCAGGCGGATGCAACGCCACCGCAGGTCACGTCGGCTGGGCCACGGGCTTGGCAAACGTGGCGCTTCTCATAGCCCCGATAGGACTCTTAACCGGCGTGCGTGTGAATCGAAGGCGAAAGAGGGGCCTCTAAGTCGAACAGTATTTTTCGGCATTATATGAAGTGGATAGATAGAAACAAATAGAGGGCAGGCCAAATGGCCTGCCCTCTTCTAACTCTGACTTTGAATTGCTGCCGAACTACTGGCCTGTCAGCCAGGCGGATCCATCATTCCCAATTATGGTGTCGATCTCGGTCTGGGTGAAGGGGTAGCCGGACAGGACTTCCAGGGCCTCCGCAGGTGTCTTGCTACCAGAGGCCCCTTCAAGGTAGCTGGATGCGAACAGGACCTTATCAACTCCCCATCGCCGCAGCCGAGATACGATGAGCGCCTTGTTCAACAACGGGTCCTGGGCATGGGCGACCAGGCAATCATCAATGGACACAAAGTGGTTTGCTCTGACGAGTCCACTCGTATCTTCATTAATCAGAAGAGAGAGCCAGACGTCAATGCGCCTCTCGTCCATAAGCCCGGCGCACTGGGTATGCAAGACCCTCATCTCGTCGAACTCTGCCATGTGATCAACAAGGTTCTCGAACCCCTTGGAATCCAGCGGGAGGCCAAATCGCGGGCCACCTACATGAATCATGAGAGGAGCGTCGTTTTCCACCACACCAGCAAACAGTTTTCGGATCTTCTCGGAGTCTCCCGAGTCGTCCATTTCCAGTTTAGAGTCTGACAGGTGCAATACAACCCCGACCATGCCGTCTAGTTCCAGACAGGCGTCCAGCTCAGCAGGTGCGCTGAGCAAATGGGGATTGAGGCCGCAAAAACCGATCAACCTATCGCTGTATTTAGAGACCTCTTCCGAAACGTACGTATTCTCCCTGGTCACTTCTTTATCGTCACCAACAGAGAAGTGGTAGGCCAGGCCCGTCACGATGGCCTTGTCGATGTTAGCCTCATCCAGTTCCGCGATAATGTCATCTGCGGTAGCACCGTGAACGGCCGATCCTGTGATCGATATTCTCAGACGACGGGTAATCACCTGTGTTTTTGCATCCAGAGCCACGCCCGCAATTTTGGTGTCAACCGCGGCATCCACACTCCCACTGGGAGCGCCAGGAATACCGGGAGGGCCAGCTGGACCGGGTGCGCCTGGAGGTCCGGCGGGGCCTCTATTACCTTGCGGACCACCGACACCCTGTACACCTCGGGCACCCTGTGGGCCAGGAACGCCACCAACGCCTGAATTGCCTTGCGGGCCAATAGGTCCGGAAGTTCCTGCCGAACCTGCCTCGCCCTGCGCTCCGGCGGAACCCTGCGGCCCTTCAGCACCCGAGCATGCCATGGCGACTGACATGATCAAAATGAGCAGGCCACCAACTACTAACTTCATACGAGAAACATGAGACATGGCATTTAACCTCTACCCTAATGAACCTAGCCTTTAAATATTCTTCCCAGTTTCAAGCAGCAACATCAAGACCCCAACACCGTGTAAGAGTCACCGAGAAAGCGGGCCAAACAATCTATGCAAACTACTGAACCACATAAACGTAAATTCAGTCGCAACCTATGTCAATTACCCTGGGCACCACTTAAAGGCCCATACCATTTCGCCGACTATAGAGAGAGCCAAGTTTGATTACGCGGTCGAAGGTTTATTCGTAGGTGGTCAGGGTGAATGGCGCTTCAACACCGCTATACCCCTCTCCAAGGTTTCTAGATTCAGACTAAAGTTTGGTGCGAATGACATCTAGACAGTACCCGGAAGGCCACTGGGTAAGGCTAAACGATTTGGACATCCACTACCTGGACTGAGGTGGGGATAGAACCAAGGAACCCCTGCTGCTGATGCACGGAATCGGCGGGCATGCGCATATGTTTGATGACTTTGCCCTCAAGATGTCCGACAAGTGGCACGTCTACGCCATGGATACCCGGGGCTGCGGCGACAGCGATTGGAGTCGAGATGGCTACTCCGTCCAGGCGTTTGCGTCAGATGTCGCTGCCTTCGTTCAGAAGCTAGGCATATACCCAATCAACTACTTCGGTCACTCACAAGCCTCCAGGGTCGGCATGGCCCTGGGTGCGTACTACGGTCAAATGGTGAACCGCCTTATCCTGGGCGATTACGGGCCGTTCCCTGATCCGTCGCCAAAGGACAAAGCGACGGCGATGCAGAGGCTTTTTCAGCGCACAGATGGCCTTTGATTGGCACCTCTAGAATGGCCCCAAAATGGACGCTGAGGACACTCTAGAGCTTATCAAAAACACCTATAGGACTAACTGGGACGGCATTCTTGTGCCCAAGACTGACCCGGAAATCCTGTGGTTAAAGGGTCGAACCGCCTTGAAAGAAGGTCCGTTTCTTTGGGACTGTGTTAGCAGAATATCTTGCAAGACACTGATACTTCGTGGAGAGCAGAGCACAGTGCTGGATAGAGAGCAGGCCGACAAGATGGCAGTCACCATTCCGGATGAGAATGGCATCGTTGACGAGGTGCCCGGAGCTGGTCACGGCCTTCACAACGAAAATTTGCAGGATACTGTCAGTATTATTCGCAGATTCTTGGAGATGTAGTGTGGTTTTGCAGCTAATTCTGAAAGCGAATACTACGCACTGTTAATGGTCATTATTTATTTCATTAGATTCGTTCTTTTTGTGGCCGACGCCGTTGGGGAGTTTCTGGACAAGAACTGCCCATACATGGCAGGAGCGATATCCTTCTACACGCTCTTTTCGCTGTTCCCACTGATACTGGCCATGATATCCATCGCGGGATTCGTACTGGGGCCAACTGCGGAACGGGACCAGCTAGCTATTGAGATGGCAGCAATCGTTCCCATATCACCTGAGTTCATTAGCGAAACAATGCAGGGTGTGGTCAGGACAAGGGCCATAACAGGCCTCTTCAGCGTGCTTGGTCTCCTCTGGGCGTCCACGTCGGCCTTCGGTGCCATGCGTAAGGGGATAAACGCCGCGTGGGGCGTCAAAAAGCACAGGCCTTTCCTCAAGGAACGCCTGATCGACTTTAGCCTGACGGTGAGCGCGGGCCTTCTGATGCTGGCGATCATATTCATTGCCCCAACCATCGCTTTCTTCAGTGAGATCACGTCCTATTTCACTCAAGGTGAGGCCGGTGTCACGACCACGCTATGGGATATCGTTGCCCAGCTGGTCATGCCGGTGATCACGTTCGGCGCGTTTATCGTGCTTTATCGATTTCTGCCAAATACCAAAGTTACCCTGTCGGACGTATGGGTGGGTGCGCTTTTAGGGGCCGTCGCATTCGAGGCTGCCAAGTGGGGCTTCCTGGTATACGTGAAGACCTTCCCTGTTTATAACGCAGTCTACGGCCCAGTCGGTGCCATTATGGCCTTATTGACCTGGGTATACCTGTCGGCTATCATACTGCTGTTCTGTGCCCTGCTTACCTCTCGCCACGCAAAGTATCTGGCCAAATCCCGGGCGTTGAATGATGAGCAACGGGGCCTGAAACTTCTTTGGGTGGGGTTGTCGCGTGTTCGGCTTCGTGAGGTGGTGTCCTCAGGCGCAGAGGCGGATTAGCGCCAGAAGCCAGCTAGCTTTTGCAGTGATTGCGCTGATGGCTATAGTAGCTTGCGGCAGTCCGGTAGATGCGCAACCAACCCCTCAGCTTTCGTCCTTTGGCGATCCTGTCATACCCAGCGGCGACGAGCTTCCTGTCCAAGCAGCGGCTCCAGCACCGACATCTGGCAGCGCCTCGCCGTCTGTAGCAACGCTATCATCTCTCCCTTCCATATCTGCACTGGTTAACACCATTGAGCCTTCTGTGGTCTCTATTTCGGTCGAATCACTAAACAGGGGTCTCTTTTTTGATTTCACCGATGAGGGCGCCGGCACCGGGACGATAATCCGGGACAACGGCTACATTCTCACCAATTATCACGTGGTTCAAGGTGCCGAAGAGATAATTGTTCACCTGCCATCCGGCGAGAGTTATGTGGCAGAAGTGATTGGTCAAGACCAGATCACCGACCTTGCTGTGTTGAAAATCGAGGCAGAGAATCTACCCTCAGTCACCTTTGGAAACTCCGATAATCTGGAGGTTGGGGACTGGGTAGTGGCCCTGGGCAACGCCTTGGCTCTTAAAGGCGGCCCCACGGTTACGTTGGGCATCGTGAGCGCTAGAGGTCGCACGATTAGCACGGAGCGCGGTGATCTCTACGACCTGATTCAGACGGACGCGGCCATTAATGACGGCAATAGCGGTGGGCCGCTAATCAACCTGAACGGCGAGGTAATCGGCATCAACACGGCCATTCTACGCCGCGCTCAAGGCATAGGCTTCGCCGTAAGCTCGTCGGTGGTCAGTCCCATTATCGACAGCCTCGTCGAGCACGGACGAGTAACGCGGCCTTTGATCGGGCTGACGGGCGCGGATGTGACTCCTGCCAGGGCGAACCAGTTGGGTATCAACGTCACCGACGGCGTTATCGTTACTCGTATGTCTCAGGGCGGACCAGCCTACGAAGCAGGTATCCGCGTTGGAGATGTCGTTACAAAGCTGAACGACATTCCCACACCGGACATGGCAGGCTTTCTGACCCTGCTGTGGACGTTTGATGTCGGCCAGGAAATCCAGGTGGAGTACCTGCACCAAGGCGAGCCAGTCGTCACGGGCGTCCAGCTAGTGGCGCGCCCGCCGGGCACCTAGTTTAACGGCTTCACCCCAGTGTGAATGGCGACGGTGCCCAGTCCCAGCGACCTGTATCGCACGTCCTGCAAACCAGCCTTTTCCATCAGTTCGGCAAGCTGGTTGGCGCGGAGAAAGCTTTCCACTGACTGCGGCAGGTAGGTGTACGCCTCGCGGTTGCCAGCAAGCGCCGCGCCAAGCAGCGGAGTGGCATAGCGAAAATACACGGGCAAGACTCTCGCTCTCAGTCCCCTGCCCTCCAGCCTCACGATCTCAAGAATAACAACGCGACCGCCCGGCTTGATCACCCTAACCATCTCCGCCAAAGCCGCCGGAACGTCGATGAAGTTTCTTACGCCGAATCCAACTGTAACGCATATGAAAGATTCGTCCGCAAAGGGCAGAGCATGCGCATCACCTACTCCGAATTCCAGTGTCTGACTCAAGGATTTACGCTGGGCCTTTTGGGCAGCCAGAGTTATCATCTCGGGGGTGAAGTCCAAGCCGACCACGCGGGAGACGTTCGGGTGGGAGGCCAGGTCTAGAGCGAAATCCCCGGTGCCTGTCGCCAGGTCCAGAGCACAGCCTTCCAGCCCACTGTCCGCAGCCGACTTTGCCGCCATGCGTCGCCAGGCGTAGTGCCGCCCGCCGGTCATGACTGTGTTTAGCAGATCATAGCGTTTCGATATGCGACCAAACATCTCCGCAACATATCGAGCGCGCTGTGGCCCTCTTAGGCTCGCCATAATTTTCTAAATATACCCTTCCGAACCATATGTATTATTTATGAAGGCGACATTACTCATATCTAGTTCCTGATAAAACGATTTGAAAAGCTCAGCAGCCGTCATCTGACTCCCCGCGTCTGCTTGATGACCAGTGGAAGTTCCGGCAGCAGGTCGCCAGCAACCATGCCCATGTCGCCAAGACGCTGGCGCACACCCTCGCCTGCCAGGCCGTGCAGGTAGACTCCCAGGGCTGCGGCGGCCTCCATAGACAGGCCTTGGGACAGCAGGCCAACGATGGACCCGGCGAGAACATCACCTGTCCCTGCGGTGGCCAGCCCTGCGTTCGCAAACGGACTTAGCATGGCCCTGCCGTCAGGGAAAGCAACGACGGTGAACGCCCCTTTAAGCACGACTATCTTGTTCCACAGACGGGCCGAATCGATGGCAATGTTGATGCGGTCGGCCTGCACCTCAGACGTAGGCTTGCCGGTGAGGCGGGCCATCTCACCCGGGTGAGGCGTGAGGACGGCAACGGTGTTGAAGCTCTCCCACCAGCTAGGGATACGAGATAGCGAATTCAGGCCGTCGGCATCGACGACTGTCGACGGTAGTTCTTGACCAGAACAGAGCAGGCCTTCGATGAGGCTACGGGTGGCGTCCGCCTGCCCCATGCCACACCCAATAAGCAAAGCGTCGTATCCTTCGACGGCACGAGCAAGCGTCTGCCGGGCGTCCTCTGAGAACACGCCAGCGGACTGCTCAGGCAGAGGCATGTAGGTGGGCTCCGTCGCGCTGGATGCCACTGCCGTTTGAATGCTTTCCGGCAACGCCATGGTAACCAGTCCAGCCCCAACACGGGTGGCTGCGGTGCCTGCAAGATATGCTGCGCCTACGAAGTTTGGTGAGCCCGCCACGACCATCGCTCTCCCATGCGTGCCCTTGTGGGAGGCGTCGGGTCTGTCAGGAAGGCGCGTCTGTGCCCAACCCCGCGTTATCTGCAGGAGTTGAACGTCTTCATCCAGCACAGCAGGAATTCCTATGCCTACAACATCCAGCCTGCCAACCCTTTCCGCAGCTTCGTATCCGAAGTGGCCTCGCTTGGCATAAGCCAGCGAAACGGTCACATCGGCATATAAGGACTCAGGGTCTGAAGTCCCAGAGTCTGCGTCCACGCCTGTGGGCAGGTCCAGCGCCAGGACAAATAAATCTGGTCGAAGGGCTTTCGCCTCAGACGCTAACTGAAGGATTTCCTTAAGGGGAGCCTCTATGGGTCTGGCCCGTCCTGTGCCCAGAACCGAGTCGATCACCAAATGAGCCTTTGCGAGCGCCTTCGACAGAGACTTTAGCCGGTCATCTTCCCATTGGCGTGTGATCGTGATGCCAGTGTTGACTAACAATTCCAGCTTGGGATCAGTGTCAGGCCTTTTTCGGCACAAGTAGACATGAACACGGACGCCCCACTTGTGCAGGTGTCTGGCCACTACAAGCCCATCGCCACCGTTGTTGCCAGAGCCCACAAGAATCAGCGCCGACTTGCCGGTGAGCGGCGAGGTGTAGTGCCGTACGCGCCTGGCCACTTCCAGTCCGCCGTTCTCCATCAGAAGGTCTTTCGAAACGCCAGCCGCCTCCGACCGGTCTTCAATGACCCGCATCTGGTCAGCGGTTACGATCCTAGTAAGGCCAGTCACTAGATTCGGCCAATCAGCGATTTCAGCAACGCTGTAGTTCTGGCAACGGACGCGTCGGCATCGTCGCCTACAGGGAAGACCGAACCCATCAGGTCTGTTGCGCCAGCATCAGCATACGCCCTGAGCTGCCTCTCCACGGAGGCCTCGTCTCCCACAACAGCCATATCCGCAGGGCCATCAACCCCCTCGACGTCCATCATGCGACGGAAGCTGGGAAGCTGATTGTAGCGCCCGTAATCCCTATCAGCAGCGCCCCTGGCGGCAGCCTCGTCCTCTGTGACCGCCACAGGAGCAGCAGCACAGATTCTCGGCGCTGGACGTCCCTTTTCCTCTGCGGCCTTGGTTACCAGCGGCAGAACGTAGGAGTCCAGGGTCTTGGGTCCCGCCATCCAGGTTATTGCGCCGTCAGCAATTCCGCCCGCGATACCAAGCATCCTGGGACCGTGCGCCGCAACCATAATCGGGAAGGCCTGCGCGTCCTCCATCTCATGGCTCACGTTAACGTTGAAAAGCTGTCCTTGAAAATCGCATTTGCCCGTGGAAGCCAGTTCCTTCACTATCTGAAGATACTCCTCCATGTGCTGGGCAGGCCTGTGAAATTCCAGTCCCAATTGGCCCTCAACGCGGCCCTGGTGCGACGTGCCAATTCCCAATATCAGGCGGCCGTTTGAGATGGCGTGGGCCGTCAGCGCCTGCATGGTCATTGTGGCAGGATGTCGGGAAAAGGTCGGTATAACAGCGGTGCCAATCTCGATACGACTTGTGACCTGTCCTGCCAGAGCAATTACGCTCAGCACGTCGTTCTTGTTTGGCGCTTGCGAAAACCAGAAGCTGTTGAAGCCGTCCTGCTCCGCCTCGACTACCTGCTGCACCTGTCCCGCTACCGTGGGCGCAGACCCCGTGGAGCCTACAAAAAGACCTATTCGCATCTGTTCTCCGATCCAATCTGAAATGCCATCATGGGGCAATGCTTACTCAGAAACACTCGTCATTATTGGGGGACTAGACCTTGCCCACCAGGTCCTGAAGCAGCGCCCTGGTACGCTTCACCGATTCCTCAGCGTCATCCCCAACGGGAAAGACAGAGGCCACGAATTCAGTGGCCCCTGCGTCGGCAAAGGCCCTTATCTGCCGCTCCACCTCTGCTTCGCCTCCAACAAGGGCAACCTCGGAAGGTCCTTCAGCGCCTTGCACATCCAATATACGCCTGTAGTTATCTAGGCTGCCGTAGCGCTCGAATAGGCTTGCAGCCTGAGACCTGCCCGCGCTTCCGTCGTCCACAACGGCCACAGGGAGGATCACGACTACTTCTGGCTCTGGTCGGCCTGCGCTAAACGCCGCGTCGGTTATTCTAGGCACCACGTGAGACTCTATCGCATTTACGCCCGCCATCCATGTGATGGTGCCGTCTGCCATCTCCCCGGCCAGACGGAGCATGCGTGGTGCCAGGGCCGATATCATCACGGGGCAGGGCACGCGGTCCGAAACGATAAGATCGGCATGCACCTGAAAGAACTCGCCCTCGAAGTCCACACGACCTTCGTCCATTAGCGGTCTGAGCACGGAAATATATTCGCGAACATGCTTGGCCGGGCGATCATAGGACAGGCCTAACACATCTTCAATGCCAGGTCTGTGGGAAGGTCCCAGGCCCAGTGTAAATCTTCCAGAGGCCGCGATCTGAGCAGTCATGGCCTGCTGTGCCATGGCGCTGGGATGACGAGGGTACGTGGGCACTACACTGCTGCCAATGGAAATGCGGCTCGTTTGCGAACCTATAAGGGCCAGCGTGGTGAGCGCGTCACTTCCCCTAGAGGAGATGTGAGGTGTCCAGAAGCTGTCAAAACCGGCGTTCTCAGCATCTATCGCCTGCTTGATCACCGCGTCCAGCCGAACATCGTCAGTGGGCGCCGCGCCTATTATTACTCCAATACGCATAGGATCTTCCATTCCCTAGGGCACTACCGGTAAATACGTCTCAAGGGTGACAAGCTTAGATTTGCTCGCAGGCTATGCGCCTCTGGGGACGAGGTTGCCGTGCTCGCTCTCGCCCACCACAGTGGCCACCGCGAAATCCCGAGAGTGAGACAGCGACAGCGCAACGTGCGCAACACCAATGCGCTTGGCCCGAGCAAGAGCAGTCCCATGGAGAACTATCGTGGGAGCCTGACCACGGCCACGCACCACCTCGATATGGCTCCAGTGAACGCCTCTGATGCCCGTCCCCAGCAGCTTCATTACAGCCTCTTTGGCGGCGAACCTGCTGGCTAACTGCGGAGCACGACCTCGACAGTACCTTATCTCGCCCTCGGTATAAATTCGTTTCAGGAACCTATCACCGTAGCGCTCGAAGACATTCTTCACTCGCTCAATTTCTATTAGGTCCACGCCTGTAACTAGCATAGCCATCCAATTCGTTGAAACTGAATAGTACATTGGTGTGCCAACACACCGGGCCGCGCAGCCCCGTGAACGGGCGTCCGTTATTATATTAAGCCGTCGGGCCAATTGAAAGCGTGGTCAATTGCTTCCGGGAAAGTTAAGATAGACGAATGATTGAAAAGCTTAAAACAAGGTTCCAGCTAGGACACACGAAATTTTGAGCGCCGAGATTCTTGACGGTCGGGAGTTTGCAGCCGAGGTCCGCAGCGAGGTCGCAACCACCGTTCTAGAGATGAAGAGCAAGCACTCGGTAACCCCTGGTTTGGCGGTGGTGCTTGTAGGGGACGACCCCGCATCCGCTGTTTACGTCCGCAGTAAAGAGAAGGCTGCTATTGAGGCAGGTATAGTCTTCAGGGGAATAATACTCCCCGCCGACACGCCTCAAGCGGACCTGTTAGGGATTATTCGGGAACTGAACTCAGACCCGATTTACCATGGGATTCTGGTACAGCTTCCCCTGCCTTCGCAGATCGACGAGAACGCCGTTATAGAGACCATCAACCCTGAAAAAGACGTTGACGGCTTGCACCCGTACAACATGGGGCTGCTGATGGCTGGCAGACCTCGGTTTTCCCCGGCGACACCGGCAGGAATCCAGCAGATTCTCATCCGATCAGGCAACCGACCTGAGGGCAAGCATGTGGTGGTATGCGGTCGCAGCAACATCGTGGGCAAGCCCATCGCCAACATGCTCATGCAGCGCAACGCGGACGCCAACGCCACGGTAACCCTTTGCCATACCAGAACCAAAGACCTGCCATACATCACGCGACAGGCCGACATACTTATCGCCGCTGTGGGCCAGCCCCTGATGATTACCGCCGATATGGTCAAGCAAGGAGTGGTGGTCATCGACGTGGGCGTGAACCGGGTGGAGGATTCGACCCGAAAGCGCGGCTACAGGCTGGTTGGCGATGTCGATTTCAAAGCTGTTGCTGAAAAAGCCAAGGCCATAACGCCGGTCCCAGGCGGCGTAGGCCCAATGACAATCGCCATGCTGTTACGCAACACTGTAGATGCTGCGCGCCGTGTCATCCATCAGCATTAGGTCTTCAGCTGGTTCATAAAATAGATCCAGGAGTCGCCACCCTCCAGCATCTTCCTCACAAGTTACTCATAACTGCTATTGCCGTTTTCACACCTTCCTCACGAACGAAATGCCATAATTACTCCCGAACTACATTCGAAGTAAATTATGGTGACGATTAAATGAAATTATTGGCTACCCCCATTATCGTATCGGCGGCGGCTTTTCTGCTGGTTGCTTGCGGAGGCGGCACGACACCAGCCCCAGTCGACCCAAACCCCACAGCGCCACCGACTATCGTGGCTTCGGTCCTTCCGACAGCACCCCCCACCCCACCCCACCGGCAACAGTTGAGCCATCAGCGCCTGCGGGAGACGTTCAAAAGGTGAGCCTGCAGGACTCGGGCGGAAGCGGCGCGTACCTATTCGGACCGGCAGACCTCACTTTTAGCGTAGGCGACACCATAACATTAGAGCTGACGTCCGAAGGCGAGTTCCACACATTCACGGTTGATGACTTGGGAATCGATGTTGGCGTCGACCCCGGCTCGACCGAGACGCTCATCTGCGTGCCCCTCGAGGTGTTGGGAATGGTCGGCACTATCACCGTGCTGTAAAACGCCCTCTTATTCAGTACGGCGGAGCCACCTAACGGCGGATCCACCAAGGCCTCCGCCGTACTGCCCTTCTCCCCTGCGTCCTTATGTAATAATAGTGGCGTGAAAACTTCTGATTTCGACTACCACCTGCCCCAGCTGCTAATCGCCCAGACGCCTGCAGAGCCCAGGGACTCCTCCCGGCTAATGCTGGTGTCCTGTTCCGACGGCTCCCTGACACACAAGACTTTTCGCGACCTACCTCAGTTCCTCAAAGCCGGCGACGTCATGGTGTTCAACGACAGCCGCGTAATGCCCGCACGCCTGTACGGCACCCGAGCCACTGGCGGAAAGATCGAGTTGCTGCTGCTCAACAGGCTCTCGCCCGGAAGGTGGCAGGCGCTGGTCAGGCCCGGTCGTCGAATGCAGCCCGGCGTAGAGTTCCAGGTCAACGACAAGTCTGGCAATACTGTCATCACCGGCGAAATCCTTGAAGCCGAAGCTGATGGAACACGCATTGTCACCCTGTCCGACGATGAGCGGCTTGACGACGTTGGCATTATGCCACTGCCTCCGTACATCCACGCCCCGCTGGCCGACTCCGAGCGCTACCAGACCGTGTATTCGAACACCAAAGGCAGCGTGGCTGCACCGACGGCAGGCCTTCACTTTACGCCAGAACTGTTGGATGACATCAGGGCATTAGGCGTGGAGACGGCCTTCGTCACGCTGCACGTGGGCTGGGACTCCTTTCGGCCTATAAAAACGGACGACATCGCCTCCCACAAGATGCACTCCGAACACTTTTGTATCGATGAGGGAACGGCTTGGATTATTAATCAGGCCAAGGCTGAGGGCAGACGGGTAATCTCCGTAGGGACGACGGCGACGCGCTTGCTGGAACACGCGGCCAGTCTTTTCGAAGAGAGCAACCCCGGAGAAGAGGGAGTGCTGGCTGCCAGTGATGGCTGGGCTGATATATTCATCACGCCGGGATACAGGTTTCGTGTGGTAGACGCCCTGGTGACCAACTTTCACCTGCCCAAGTCGACTCTGCTCATGCTCACCAGCGCCCTAGCAGGCAAGGAGCTTCTCTTCAAAGCATACCAAGAGGCTGTAGACCAGCAATACCGCTTTTACAGCTTCGGCGACAGCATGTTTTTGTTTTGAATTTTCATAACCGCCGCGACTGGATTACGAATCCCAAGGTGGACAAGCTTTATATCATCTAGCGAACGCTCCTAATTGACGTTCATGTTCATTGGCAAGTGGCGGCAACGGGTGCTGTATAATTCACAGCACTTACCATGAATTTCCCTTACGAGAATTCCTCGACACCACCCGCCACGCCTGATGCTTATCAGATTGGCGCCCTTATCAGTGCAGTCGCCCCATCAGGCATACAACAACTTTGATCGGCCAAGCTGTCGCTGGACAGCTGCTGAAATCGCTCCGCACCAGAAACTACAGGCAGCTATGGTATTCCGACAACCTCATGACCTCGGGCGAGCAGATGGAGTTCCTCATTCTTGCCTGGTACGTGGTCAACGAGACCCAATCTCCGTTCTGGGTCTCCCTTTTCGCCGCGCTTCGATTCACCGGCACGATGTTCGCCCCGCTATTTGGGATAGTAGTAGACCGCTACGACCGAAAGAAACTCCTGGCCTTTTCACGGCTGGGGTTCGGCGGCGTTGCACTTACGATTCTTGCACTTTCCTTTTCCGGACAACTGGAGGTCTGGCATGTATTCGTACTTACCGCTTTGGCAGGCATGGGCCGGGCCTTTGACAACATAACGCGACAGACGTTTATCGCCGACCTCGTTGAGCGAACCGACCTATCAAACGCGGTGGCCCTTACTCGAACAGGCCGCGACGCAGTGCAGATATTCGCTCTGCTCGCCGGTGGGATTCTGCTGGACCGGTTCGGAATGTCGTATACATACCTGCTGGTAATGTTCTTCTACCTGTCCAGTGTATTATTCATTACACGGATGAGGCCGCCACCCAGAACTCCTACAGCTCGCGGGACATCAGTCTTAGGCAACCTGAAGGAGTCTTTTCAGTACGTTGGGAAAAACCAGATTATTCTGGCGCTACTTCTGCTGGCCTTCCTGGTTAACCTGACCGGATTCCCCATGAATCAGGGGCTAACACCGGTGTTCGCTAAAGAGGTGTTGGGTACGACATCCACCGGTCTAGGGCAACTGCTCGGTGCGTATTCCGCTGGCTCATTTATAGGGTCGTTCGCCATAGCGGGCATAGCCAATATTCGACGTCTGGGCAGCTTCATGGTCATCGGCGCAATCATGTGGCACGTGGGAGTCCTGGCGCTATCACAAACGTCATTTTTTGGCGGGGCCATGTTCATCCTGGCGCTATCAGGTTTGGCGCAGTCCACATGCATGGTTACGATGTCTATTCTACTATTGGGCAACACCTCAGCAGATATCAGAGGCCGAATACAGGGGCTGCGGTCGCTGGCGGTTTATGGCCTGCCTATAGGCCTGCTGATATCCGGGGGCATCGCTGAAGGCTTCAGCGTTTCTGCGGCTCTGGCCATCAACGGCATCGTCGGAATTGTGGTGACGATTGCAATAGTGCTTCGTCTTCGCGGAGTGTGGCAGGTGCCATAGAGATAGTCCTGCAAACGCACTCGGCACTCAGCCTTCAGACCTCAGCCCGCTGCGCAAAACTAACCACGTATGCTTGTCCCACGCCCTTCGCCCTCTATACAAAAAAGAAAGAAATCTTAGACAAGACCTGATTCTACCTTTAACTGAATCTGCATTCACCGGTTTAATGAATCTCACGATAAGTATGGTTGAGGTAAGGATGCCAGAGATTGTTCAGGCGGGAGAATTTACCCTAGTTAGAGACTTTGCCATCATCATGGCAGTGGCCGGAGTGGCCATAATACTGTTCAGGCGGCTCAATCAGCCACCGGTTTTGGGTTATTTGATAGCTGGCCTCATAGTAGGCCCCTTCACGTTACCGGTGCTCGGAATACAGGCGCCGATCAGCAACATCGAAAGCATTCGCCTCCTGGCAGACCTCGGGCTGGTCCTGCTGCTTTTTGCACTGGGTCTGGACTTTGGCTGGCACAGGATACGCCAGATGGGACTGCGGATCATTCTCATCGGCACCATCGAAATCATTTTCATGATCGCCCTGGGCTACGAGATAGCCATGGTCCTGGGCTGGAGCACGACCGAAGCCATCTTCTTAGGTGGCGCTCTGTCCATCAGCAGCTCCGCGATCATCGTGAAGATGCTGCGGGACCGGGGCTTGCTGATGACGACGCAGGGACAGATCATCGTGGGCATACTTCTGGTAGAGGACTTTGCCGCAGTGCTGCTGCTCAGCGTGCTCTCCGGCGTCGCCATAACAGGCACGGCCAGCATGGGCGACGTGTTTTCGCTTCTGGGCAAGCTATCGGTCTTCTTTGTGTCCGCCATATTCCTCGGTGGACTTCTCGCGCCCCGACTTATCAATTTCGTAGCACGGTTTCACTCCAAGGAAACGCTGCTCATAGTAAGCCTTGCCCTCTGCTTCGGCCTGGGTCTGGTGGCAGAGAGCCTGGGCATCTCCGCAGCAGCCGGTGCCTTCATCATCGGGTCCGTGCTGGGAGACAGCGAGCATATTGAGGAACTAAAGTTGACCATGGCGCCCGTGCGTGATATTTTCGCGGCGCTGTTTTTCGTTTCCATCGGCATGCTAATTGACTTGGCCCTTGTTAAGGAGTTCATCTGGCCTGCCCTCATCGTCTCGGCGGTCTTCCTGGTAGGCAAGATAGTTGCCGACACTATAGGGACATTCATTGCTGGCCACGACGGCACTACTTCACTGAATGTGGGCGTAGGTATGCCGCAGATGGGGGAGTTCTCCCTAGCCATGACCAAGATTGGCGCAGACCACGGAGTCATTAGCGCGTTCATTTACCCTATCATCGCCGTGGCCACCGCCATAACCTCTTTCATATATCCGGTGGTTTCGCGAAGCGGCCGACCTGTGACTGGCTTCCTGTCGCGAAACGCCCCGTCGCTGCTAATCGAGTATGTGGACAACCTCTCCAGGTCTCTGATTTCCATGCGAGCGGCATTTACCCTGCAAGGCCAAGTGGCGTCAGATATACGGCGCTCGGGCAGGGTCATCATGCTGAACTTCGGGGTGATAGTGGTCCTGATCGGCATCGGGACATTTGCCCTGACATTTGCCACCGAACTGGCCGCCATGGCAGATATCCGGGAGAGCATGCTGGGCCTGGTGGTTGGCGGGTTAATCGTGGTTATGTGCATGCCGCCTTCCGTGTTCATATGGCGGTCCCTTCAGCGACTGTCGGATGAGCTCTCCGGGGCCATCATTCGACGAGAGGCCATTACGATGAGCCTCTGGGGTCACGCGGACCTTCACGACGTGTTGCGCGACAGTATTTTGGCAGCTATGGCGGTGCTGCTGGCTATCTGGAGTCTTCCGTTCCTGTCCCAATTAGTAATAATGGGTAGCTTCTCCGCGCCTATCCCCGTGATGTTACTGGTGGGCCTAGCAGCGCTACTATGGCGAGTATCCTTCAAGATACACGGGAGCCTGATAAAGGCCTTTAGCAAAACTTTCCTGGGGGAGCCCGAAGCTCAGGTGACGAGAACACCAGCCGCGCCTCCTACCGTGGATGACTCGCGTCTTTTTGATCAGATTGTCCGCCAATACAGAAATCCCCGTTAGGCCAACAGCCACACGCCACCCAGAACCTCGGCTTGCACCGGTGCGGTATAGGTATGTCTACTCCTATCGCATAGATGCAGGCCTGAGGAAATTACTGGTTGCTAGTATCCATACCGGCGACCAGCACTCCCTACCCCCTGTGGATATCCACAGCACTGGCCTGATTCTAGTTACGCTTCATACGCATGCGACCTCCGTGCGAACCACATAGGAAGCACTGCGGGGCTCAGCAACGATGGTGGCACACCAGAAACACATGAAACGGCCTTTGAGTACTGGAACGAAAGAACTAACCAGAATCGCTACTTTCAAATTGCAATTCCACTTATTACGTAGCAGCCTGCTGTTGGTGGGGCTTTTAGTCCTGTTAACCGGCTGCAACAATCTCATGGCTGATGACGAGGTTGAGACTGGCTTGCCGGCCTTTCGGCACTACATCCCGAATGTGTCGCAAGAGGTACCTCTTGGGGAATCGCTCCAGATCACCAATCTAGAGATCACCGTAACTGGCGTTCGGTCGTCAGATGGCAGAAACGACGAAGAGGTACGAAAGATTCCGCCTGTTGGGCAGCGATTTTTTCTGGTCAACGTCCTTCTGACTAATCAGGGAGACGTACGAGAAGATATCTCCCCAAGGATTAGTTTCAGCCTATTCGATTCCTTGGGACAGGCCCAGGAGTGGTTTCCCGCAGCTGCGGGCCCCATTAATAGCAGGATAAACCCCGGCGCTAAAATGAAGGGTTATCTGACCTCGATGGTCGCGGAGAATGCAGAGGTGCTAGTGTTGATTTACGGGGATGTGGCATTCTCTTAGGGCGAGGCGAGTGGTGACGCGTCGGGGTCGCCTGGTTAAACGGAGACGTTTGGCCCAAACTGTGGAGGTTTTGCAATGCAAGCCTCCACTTTTGGCGTTCAAGAGTTAGCGGGGGCTACGAAGATTGAGTCCAGCCGCATAACGAAATGCACGCAGCAGTTTTCGTGACTCTAGAACAGGGTCATCAGAGTAGTGAACGGCGTAACTCTGATGTTTATCGACTTTGCGCTGTTCACCGCTCTTCACCAGCTATTCGTCCGCTGATGTTTGGTTCGACATTACTTTCACTGCCTCATAGCACATGCCGCAGGCCTAACCACCCCACCTCGGTTCCACATTTTCTGGTATGTCGAATAGAAATTTACCTACC
>Ga0209402_10000421_pt1 | contig 51755 bp, 45 predicted proteins | sample ArcticOcean_MG_C_3_FD_187437 | JGI IMG/M metagenome (GOLD analysis project Ga0209402, IMG submission 187437) | Marine microbial communities from western Arctic Ocean - ArcticOcean_MG_CB8_126 (SPAdes) (version 2) | ecosystem: Environmental > Aquatic > Marine > Oceanic | place: Arctic Ocean... | reverse complement strand
ACTAGACGACGACGGTAAAGACGGCGGAACCTTCTACTAAGGTCGGTCGCGAGGCGACTTTTTCTTCCTTGGTGAGGATCTGACTGAAATGGCCGATGAGATTGCTCATCGGCCTTTTTATTTGACCGCTTTAGGCGCGGAAGACAGGTATGAACGGCCTAACAGCAAGTCCGTGAAAACAAGCACGATAGCGAATAGAGCGAACACAAGCGTGGTTGGCGACAACGGTGACACTAAAACCGGAAACACAATCAGGGTTACGGCGAATACTCGAAGTTTCCAAGCATTGCTACGAAAACCCAGGCTGCAACGCCATTCCGATCGAGCGAGCTCAATAGTCATAGATGCCAGAAGCATTGTTATTAGGACTATCGGTAGAGCAGATGTTGAACTATCCCTTCCATGCGGCACGAAAAAATAAACTCGATAAATCATCCACAAGACGTAGGCGACCGCGAGCAGTCCGATCCCGCCCGAGATCACTCGCACCGCTTTTGTGGCCAACGTTTGCTTGAGTAGTGGCATCACAGGTTCAATCGTGACTCGGATGTATTCGCTGACCTGAAGAACGGTATCGCCGACCTTGCTAGTTTTCGAGAACCTGCGCCTCGGTGCGCTTAGATACTGCCAGCAGAAACTGCAGCACAAGCGCGAACAAGAAAAAGATCAGCGTAGTTGGAGATACGGGTGATATTAAGACCGAGAAGATCATCATGAATCCAGTGTAGATCCGCAACTTCCAAGTGCTCGTTTGGCGACCATAGCTTCTTAGCCAGACCGAACGAGACATTAAAACCGTTGAGGCTGCAAGTACAACCATCCCCGACATAAACAGAATGCCGCTCAGTGAATAATTAGCGTCGTTCCGAGCGTACTCTCTCGGACTTATGACATAAACCGCGTACAGAAACCACGATACGTAGATGATTGCGAACAGCCCGATCACAGAAGCAGCCGTCAATACGAGCCACGTACGAAGAGGTAATTTACTAGTCATCATGCTGGAGTCGCCTTTCCCGCGCAAAGCCGAGTAGCTTCCTGCATATTACCCGTTAGTGAAAGTTTTCACAATAGGCTTTTCACGAGTACCATAACCATTGTCATTCTGAGCTTGGCGTCCATGAGGCAAGACTCTGGCGCAGGACGTTGTAGGGCGCCGATAAATGAAATCGACGTCCTCAAACAATCGCTCACAAAACGTGCCACTGGCTCTAAGGCGTCAGCTTTTCGATCTCATGCAAAAGCTCACCAGAAGCCGGGATCGAGTCGGTGTAGACGTTCGACCAGCGGATCATGCCTTCGCCATCGATGATGAACACCGAACGCTTCGCACCACCACGCTCATCGTTGAACACATCGAACGCCTTCGTAACCTCGCCATGCGGCCAGAAGTCAGAAGCCACCGGAAACGGCACCTGACCCTCTTCGCCGCTATCGTCATCACCCATGCTCGCAACCCACGCCTTTTGAACTGGCAGAGCGTTGCAGCTGATCTCGATGATCTCGGTGTTCAAAGCCTGAAACTTATCGTAATTTGCGCGGAACCCGCGCACCTGGTTCAGTCAGCCACCGGTGAAGCTGGCCGGATGAAATCCGATAACGACCGTTTTGCCTCGAAGATCGGAAAGCTTAACTTCGCCCAGGTGAGATTGAAGGGTGAAATCGGGGGCCTGAGTGCCAGGTTGAAGTGCCATGTGTGCTTTCTGCTCCGTACTTGCGTCGTTGTGTTTCTATTTGGGCCAAGAGGTTTTGCGATTCGCAATCGCTACTCCCGATTCCAGTTCCAGATATGCATCGCGTTTTCGCCTAGATACTTTGCGCGCTCTTCTGCGGTCAGCCAATCAAAGCCTTCGTTGACGAGTTTTAGTTCGTCTTCGAGCGACAGCCAACCGTGATCAACCCGGTGATAGCCGGGATACCCAGTGCCCCACATCACACGGTCGATCCCAAACGCGTCGATAGCCATCTTGATCACATCGTGCATATCAGCGAACGGGTACTCAGCGCTCTCGGAACGATTGTGAATGTCCGAAATCTTCATCAGAACATTCTCGCGCTTGGCCAAAGCCAAAACCAACCCGTAATCCTCCCAATCGGGAGCCATGCTCGGCTCGGGGTACATCATGTGGTCGATCAGCCAAGTTATGCCCGGGTACTTAGTTGCGACGTAGTCGAGTTGGTGGGCGTGCTCAGTTCGATTGTGGATCTGAACAATGCCTTCACGCTGCTCGATAGCCCTGAACATGGCGTCATTTTCAGGACGCTTCAGAATGTCGACTTCCGAGTAGTACTGCGGATGAAATCGGAATCCCTGCATCTCACGCTCGTCCATCCAGTAGACAGCCTGCGCGGCGTTTCGATCGTCCATAGGATCGACAAGACCCATCGATACAAATCTATCCGGGTATTTGATCCCAGCGGCAGCCACGTACTCGTTGTCCCACGTCGAAAACGACGTCTGCACCAGCACGGTCTTATCGACGCCATTCGCGTCCATATCCGCTAACTGAAGCTCGGCGTTACCGTGGGCAGTTGGCTTAGAAGTGAAGTTGGGCGCACTCGGACCGATCGGCGCAATCGGCGGCATCTCCCAAATATGAACGTGGGTATCGACAATCATTCGGTGTGCAAATCTTTCTGCTGAACTTCACTTGATTACAAGACGAGCGGTCGGATTGTAACGTTGCTGGCTCACAATCCAATACTTTAAGAGAATCTTTACAAGTGGTTCTCGAAATATCATGCAAGCATCGTGTTCGAATAACTACACTGCAAGCGCATTTCATCGCCACACATTGTTACGGAGATTGCTTGATGAGCCGCTCGCTAGTGATTTTGTTCGCCCTACTCCTGATCGCCGGCTTAACCATTACAGCCTGTGGTGACGATACTGGTGGTTCCGATTCGACCGCCCCAGCGTCCCCGTTCGAGCAAGTCCTCTCGCACATTCCCGACACACCATAATCGCGAACAGCTACAAAAATCTACGACGTGGCGAAAATACGTGCGGAACTCGGAATTGAATCACTAGGCAGCGACGCGACATTTGAGGAAGTCAGCCAGAACATCATGGATGTAATGTCCGATGCGAGAAAGATGGCCGGAATAAATTTCAGGACCTCGATTGGCGGCGATGGATTCGAAGAATGGTTGTCTGGATTCAATGCAATCGCATATGAAGCTACAGAGACAACCGCTGGTTCGCTTGGATTCGACATCCGGAACGTCGACCAGTTCGCCATCTTCGGTGACCGCATGTTCGGGGGCGAGGTTTTACTTGGAAAGTTCGACCCTGAGGTCACGAAAGCGGCCTTCGACCATTTCGGTCGAGGCGGACGAATACTAGTCATGGACGGAATGGCGGCCCGAACGCTGTCTCACGATCCCATGCAGCAGATCATCGATGCTTCGACAGATGTTCAGCCGAGCCTGGCAGACGATCCGAACTACATTATGGCGGCAAATCTCCTCACAAAATTCGGAACCGCGGGCGCCCTGTTCAGTGGCGACTCAGAAAACGTCGAACAGGCAATAGCTCGGCTTGAAGATATGTGGGGCGACGGACTGGCTACTCTTGCTACCGCTGATGAAGTTCGAGACCAGTTTGCACAAGCCCACCTGATAGAAGCCTACGAAGTAGCAGCGCTCGGCACCGCATTTCCAGCCGGCGAAGGCGAATCGCCAAACACCTACACCGTTTTGATCTACACAAGTGAAGATGCCGCCACTAAAAACGCCGCGCAACTGAAGCTGCGGATCGATGAAGATGACAATCTAATCGGATTCAATCATCCCCAAGCCCGCCAATCCGAAGTGCCAGCGCGCTGGTCCGAACAATTCACCAGCTACGAAGTGTGGCCCGAAGGTAACGCCCTCATTCTGCGTGTCACCTCCGATCGATTCGGCGACAACGTTGTAATGCAACTGCTACCAAGCAGTGGAGATCCGTTCATCCACCGCCTGCTGGTCACTGAGTAGGCTGCGGACTCGGATGAACCTGGCCGTTACGCACACAGCCTCAACTTGCGTCCGGACCCCACCGCGTTCTAACTCCCATCAAAATCAGTATCAGCAGCAATACGCCAGCGATTATGCCGTATTCAGCTTTAAATCCTGAAGACCCTCCAGGAGAACCCGGGCTATTTACAGGTTGAGCAATCATGATCTCAGCGCCATCGGCATCGAATTGCATCAGATTCGCCACCGGGATGGGATCGTAGCGCTGTAGCCCAAGATCCGACGCCATAGCATCCATGTGGGTGCTGCTCGTGCCGGAACATGCAGAGAACGCCCAACCATCTTCAATACTGTTCACCGAAAAGCCCTGTCGGGTCGGGCCAACTCCCCACGTGTTGCACAGATATTTTGGGACCGTAAGCTGCTCTGGTAATGCGACTCCAAACGAGCGCATGACCATGTAAACCAGCGCACCATCTTTTTCGCCAACCTGATAGGCGACGACACCTTGCCGATTCTGTTCAAGTACCATTTGGGCAGCATCGGGAATGCACGAACACGCCAGAGTACGGGATCCGGTCGAAAGCTACACTCCCGGAACCAATATCACCGCAACAAGCACAACTCGTACGATCAATGACGTGAACATCGCTGAATTATGCCTGAGTTCGGTAAGAGGGTGCGATGGATCTAGTCGATCACGAGCCGGGGCCTGTCGTTGTACCGCGATAAACGTGATTGCCACCCATTCGATCTAACTCGGGGCAAGCTCTTCACAATGGCAGAAGTTCGCCCGAACTACTCTTCAGGCGTCCAGCGCAGTACCGGCTTGCGAGCTGCCTTTGCTTCGTCCAGTCGTGTAACCGGCAGATCGTGCGGCGCTTCGAGAATCAACTCAGGTGAGGCGTCGATTTCGTCGTCGATCTGCCTCAGCACCGCGATGAAATGATCGAGCGTCTCTTTCGATTCCGACTCGGTCGGCTCGACCATCAACGCCTCGTCGACGATCATCGGAAAGTACATCGTTGGCGCGTGAATACCGAAGTCCAACAAACGTTTAGCGATGTCGAGTCCAGCGACGCCACGCTTCTTCTGCCTCGAAGCCGAAAGCACCGTTTCGTGCATGCAATATCGGTCGGCAGCCAGATCGTATTTGTCCTTCAACTTCGCCTGGATGTAGTTGGCGCTGATAACAGCGTTTTCTGAAACCGACTGCAATCCTTCGAGCCCCAAAGCCTTGATATAGGCATAGGCACGAGCTGCGATTGAGAACGATCCATGGAAACCGTTGATCGCACCGATCGACTCTGCAGGAGTCGCTAGCACGTAGCCATCATCAGTAAGTTCAGCGACCGGTTTCGGCAGGAACTGCGCCAGCTCGTCGGTGACCATTACAGGACCCGATCCCGGACCTCCACCACCATGCGGAGTCGAGAACGTTTTGTGCAGATTCGAGTGGCAGATATCGACGCCCAGATCGCCAAGTTTTACCAAACCAAGCAGTGCGTTCAAATTAGCGCCGTCGGCGTAAACCAGTCCGCCAGCATCATGGATGATCTTCGTGATTTCGAGAATATTCGGCTCGAACAGACCCAAAGTACTCGGGATCGTCAGCATAAATACAGCGGTTCGACCGTCGGCGAGCTCTCGCAAATTATCAACATCAACGTTGCCCTGATCGTCAGAACGAACAGTCACCACTTCCAGGCCAGCCATTGCAGCTGATGCCGGGTTGGTGCCGTGCGCAGAGTCGGGAATGATGGCGACCACACGTTCCGAGTCGTTGCGAGCCTCGTGATAGGCACGAGCGATCAGCAAACCTGCATATTCACCCTGAGCACCAGCAAGCGGAGCCAGAGAAACACCAGGCAAGCCTGTTATCTCGCCAAGATCGTCCTGAAGATTCTTCAGCAGGCGAATCGCCCCTTGAACAGTTTCCTCGGGCTGAAGCGGGTGAATATCGGCGAGGCCCGGCAGATTCGACAATTCGTCGTTGATCTTCGGGTTGTACTTCATCGTGCATGACCCAAGAGGGTAGAAATTCGTGTCGATCGAAAAGTTCAACTGGCTCAACACCGAGAAGTAGCGGATGACTTCAAGCTGCGAGACTTCGGGAAGCTCGACATCGTCACGCAAAAGTGTCGAGTCGGGCAGCACCTGTTCCGGCACGTCCGATTCAGAAACCGTAAACGCCCTGCGCCCAGAAACCGAACGATCCATCAGCAATCGGCGATCTATGTCACCTGCGCCTGTAGAAATGGTCATGCTGTGACTCCGATCTCGCTCAAAGCCGCAACCAATCTATCGATATCAGCCTTCGAGCTTGTCTCGGTCACACAAACAAGCATCCCGTTGTCTGAACGCTCAGAAATATCAAGCCCCCCGATGATCTTCCTCTGCAACAACGCCGCATTAATCCTCGCAGGATCACCCGCACACGTAACAACAAACTCATGAAAGAACGTGCCCTTGCCGCTCACAGAAAACCCAGCTAGCTGGTTGATTTCGGAGGCTGCGTAGTGGGCCTTCTGGTAGCAGAGATTCGCCAGGTCCTTCATGCCCTGCTTGCCGAGAGTTGCGGCATAAACAGTAACCATCAGCCCAATCAACTGCGTGCTTGTACATATATTCGAGGTGGCACGTTCACGGCGAATGTGCTGTTCACGGGTTTGAAGCGTGAGCGCGTATCCGGTACGCCCCTTCGTGTCGGTCGTGCGGCCAATAATTCGACCCGGCATCTGCCTGATGTGCGCCTTCTTGCAGGCGAATAGCCCAACATACGGACCGCCAAATGCCATCGGAACGCCAAGCGGTTGACCATCCGCGGTAACGATGTCGACATCGAACTCACCGGGTGCCTTGAACATGCCTAACGCTGTTGGATTTACGTGGACAATGGACAACGCACCGTTTGCATGAGCAAGATCTGTAAGCCGTTCAACGTCTTCGATTTGGCCGAAAAAGTTTGGACTCTGGATACCAATACAAGCCAGATCATCAGGAATTTCCGTGGCGTCAGGTGCGATCGAAACGATCTCAATTCCCTGGTACTTCGAATACGCCCGCAGCGTGTCGGGCAAACGATCATCGGTAGTAGAAAGCACCCCGATTCGATTCCGCTTGGTTACCCGAGCAGCCATCAGGCATGCCTCGGCAAACGCCGTTGGCCCGTCGTACATCCCGGCATTGGCAACTTTCATTCCGGTCAACTGGCAAATAATCGTCTGGAACTCGAATCCAACCTGCAAAGTGCCCTGCGCAGCCTCAGGCTGGTACGGGGTATAGGCGGTTACGAACTCGCCACGTTGCAAGATGGCTCGAACGGTCGATGGAATGTAGTGGCTGTAAGCGCCCGCGCCCAAAAACGAGATGTACCCGTTCGAAGACGATGCATTCTCGGCGGCAATCGCGCCGAATACCGAAGAAAGCTCCTGCTCGGAAAGTCCGGGAGCAAGATTCAACGAAGGGTGCCTGTGCTCGACAGGAATGTCGCCAAGCAGACCATCGAGCGAATCGACCCCGATTACGCCAAGCATTTCTGCTCGCTCAGAGTCGGTAGATGGAATGTATGGGTGGTTTACGGAGGTGTTTACAGAAGAATTTACAGAAGCCATTAAAGTGATTGCTAGTCCAATGTCGCTTCGTAGGTTGCTGCGTCCATCAGCCCATCAAGCTGAGCCGTGTCGGATAGCTCAATCTTGATCAGCCAACCAATACCGTAGGGCTCTGTATTCACAGACTCAGGATTATCGGTGGCTTCCGAATTGACCTCAACGATCTTGCCGCCAACAGGCGAGAAGAGATCACTTACCGCTTTCACTGATTCGATTTCACCGAACTTTGCGAACTGCTCAATGTCGGTACCCACTTCTGGCAGATCGACGAACACAACGTCGCCTAGCGATTCCTGCGCAAACACCGTCACGCCAACCTCAGCGATATTGCCGTTCATTCGCACCCATTCGTGCTCTTTTGAGTATTTGAGATCGTCCGGATACATGTACGTTCCAATTCCTGAAGCTAGGCTTTTTTAATTCGGCGTATTTCGTGGCAACAAACCGATAAGACGGGTGAGTCTAACCGCGTTTATAAAAGGGCATTTCAACTATCTCCGCTTCAACCAGCCGCCCACGAACGTCGATCACGATCTGGGTGCCAATCGCAGAGTACTTTTGCTCAACGTAGCCCATGCCAATACCACCGTCAACAATGGGTGAATGGGTACCCGAGGTCACCGTTCCGATTGAGTTTGCATCGCTGGTTGCCGATACGTCGTTTGAGAGGATGTTCAGGTGCGTTCTTGGGATGCCCCGACCGGTCATTTTGAACCCAACGAGAGCACGCTGAGGCGTGGTTTTTGCGATCTCGTTAAGGGCATCAGCAGCTATCGAATCGGGGGCGATAGACGACGCAAATCGACCGAATCCGGCCTCGAACGGATTCGTTTCTTCCGAAAGATCATTTCCGTGAAGTGGTAGCCCGGCTTCAAGACGAAGTACATCACGAGAGCCAAGTCCAGCCTCGGTTGCACCAGCATCTTTCAACGCGTTCCAAAGCTCCACACCCCTGTCGGCGGCAGCGACTATTTCGAAGCCGTCTTCACCGGTGTATCCGGTTCGGGCCAGCGTGGCCGGAATGCCGCTAACCGAAGCGTCACCAATACGAAATCGCCTTATTTTCGATGCTTCGTTGCTGGTGAGCTTATCGACGATTTCAACTGCGGTCGGACCCTGAATAGCGATCATCGCCGTGTCATTCGTTGTGATCGTCATCGTGAAATCTTCACGGCCTTCGACCAGAGGATTTATCCATTCCATATCAACGTCGGCGTTGCCAGCGTTGATCACTAGAAGGAACTTTTCATCGCCGGTTTTGTAGACCATCGAATCGTCGATAATCCCACCGGATGCATTGCAAATGAAGCTGTATTTGCCGCGCCCAACTTTTATCGCAGGCATGCTCGCCGAAAGAATCGATCCTAGAAACGATTCGGCTCCCGGACCTTCGAACTCGAGTCGACCCATGTGCGATACATCGAAAATTCCAGCCGAATCACGAACGGCTTTTACTTCAGAAATGATGCCGTTTGAGTACTGAACCGGCATGTCCCACCCGCCGAACGGCACCATCTTGGCACTCGACTCAACGTGCACTTTGTGAAGAACGGTTTTCTTCAAAGTTTGTTTTGACTGGGTTTGCGATTCGTCGCTCAACGTCAACTCCGATTACGGGCGATATCGTTATCTTGGCCCAAGTGTGAGTTAGGCTTCAGCTGTACGCACATTTGCGGGCACAACGAATATTAACCTGAAACGGTCCAGACTGGAGTACTGAAAATGACAGAATCGTCAGCTCGAAAAACGTTTTCATCATCTACGCCGCTGCCCTCCGGATCACCGGCAGCCGTACAGGTGGGCAATAGGTTCTTCACATCAGGAATCGTTTCCGATCGAACAAGCGGACTCGAATCCGAGTCGCACCGGGTATTCCAGTTGATAGCCGAACTACTCAGAAGCAGCGGGATTTCGACTGCCGACGTTGTGAGAACTCGCATCTGGCACACATCTTCTGGGGATGAAGACGGAGCGGCTGTTGAGAAGCTGCTCAGAAGCGTGCATGGCGTGATTTTCGATCATCCGGGTCCTGCGTTGACGATCATTCAGGTCGAGCGGCTTCCGGGTGGAGTCGAGATTTCAATGGAGCTTGAAGCGATTGCCGGTGGTGCGAAAACGGCTGAGAAGTTCGAGCCCGACTTCGATTCGTCGAGTTCGCTGGCAGTGCTGGTGAACGGCGAGATGTGGACGTCCGGGCTTCGTGGTGATCCTTCAACAGATCGTGCCACCCAGGTTGCTCAGGCGGTTGGCGACGCCGAAGGTCTGATGAAGCGGGCGGGCGTTGGGGCAGGCGACATCGTTTCGACTCGCCACTTTATGCGACACGACGTTCAATTCGAGACCGATCCTCCCGAGTGGTTGGCGTTCAAGGAGCCTTCGATACCGACTTCCGCAGGCATAGCGGTTTCAGGCGTGGGCGAGCCAGGGCATGTTTTCACCTTCGAGATGGAAGGTGTTGCGGGGGCTTCTGGGGGCCGAACGAATTTACGAACTGGGCGCACGTTCGAGGTCGACCACAACTATTGCCGAGCCGTCCTAGTCGATGACGGCGACGTTGTTTACGTAGCTGGCACCACATCAATAATCGTCGGCGAAATAGTGAAATACCCCTTCGAAGTCGGACCCCAAGTCGCCGACACGCTACAGATCATCAAAAAGGCAATCATCGAGATCGGGCTCCAGTGGAGCGATTTGATTCACACGCGAACCTATGTGGTTGGAGGCGACGCGGAAATAGTCGAAGCAGTTACAGCGTTAGAAAAGGCACTGCCGTCTGGCCAAGTAGCAAACACGATAGTCGGAGTGCCCGTGCTAGGACGCCCCGAAGTGGTAGTCGAAATCGAGGCCAGAGCAGTTCGAGCTGGTTAGGGCTCGTCGAAGGATCGTTTCTGTCATTGCGAGGAGCCTGCCCTGAGGCGACGTGGCAACCACGTATGACCGGAAACAACGATGCGAATCAGCCACCAGTGGTCAAGACGTCAATATGAAATGCAAGCGAAGTACTCTCCTGAGTCCTGAAGTAGTCGCTTGATGACCGCTGATTGCCACGTCGAGGACTCCTCGCAATGACAAACATGGCGCCCAACTGCGTCAAACCACACCCCTAAGGCTCGTCGCTGAACAACTGCTCCCACGTCGGCATTTCGCTTGAACCCGATAGCGGCGACGGTGGCGGCTGCGAAAACGGGTTGCTTGCCCGGAGTAGTCGGGCGTGAACCGCGCTTGCGCTGTTCAACGTCGGCGCACTGTGACCGTTCGTAAGAGCCGCGCCTCCATGTAAGCCCGTTAGTGCCAGCAAAGCCTCTCCGTCGACATCGACGCCTCTGGAATGCACGGCAACCCTGAACCGCCCCAGCCCTTCCGGATTGATCAGCGATCCAATACCGGCAAGATCCTCTTGTGACTCACTTCTAGAAATTTCACCACGGCCTACCCGCCCAGCAATGTCGCCCAGAAACCCATCGATCCCAACTTTCGATAAAAACTCCTGCTGAGACGGTTTTCCGATTCGCCCAAAGCCCATGACCATCAAGACATGATCGACCGCCGTAAAGTCGACATGCGCAGTGATGTCCTGCCTACCGATTCGCCGTAAAGGATTCTGCCCAAGCGTGTGCTGGTAGTAGCACCGAAGCGACCCATCAACACGTTCAGGCTTGTACAGTTCGGGGCGGTCATACCCGTAATCAATCGTGATCACATAGCCACGTTCTAACGTCGCCGAAATAGAATCCGCCCAGTACCCAAGCCGAAGATTCACTTCACCTCTGTAAGACTCTGGAAGCATGCCTAAAAACGGCTCGACGCGAGCAGCCACTTCCCCTTCGCTAACATCGCCAACCGATTCAACAAAAACGCCGTCACGGTAGTCAACAAAAATCTCGCGAACCTCACCACCCTGAACGATAAACCGGTTCACTGGATGAGCATCAAGAAGTTCGTTCGAAATAACGCACCCGGTTACGCCGACCGGAAGTTGCGAATTATCACCAACCACCTCGGAACCCACCGGAGGAACCAGATCAGTCGATGAATACCGAATCGCCGTTGCGAACTCGGGAAGCTCTCGTTCCACATAGTCCGATATATCCGATCCCAACACCCCATCACCAGCGCCCATCTCGACCACTACGAACTCACTCGGCGATCCAAGACTCCGCCACATTTCTTCGAGTTGTAACGCCAGCAAAGCCCCGAACGCAGGATGACTACTGGGACTGGTGAAGTAATCGCCATCGGTGCCAACCGGGGTCGAACCGGGCGAACGACGGCGGCTTGGGTAGTAGCCGTGCTCATCGTCGTACAGAGCAGCGTCCATGAACGCTTCAAACGTGATCGGCCCGTACCGACCAATATGGTCGATCAGGCGCAGTTCGAGCGGGTTAGGCGAGGGTCTTTTTGGCATTTGAGACATCGGACGTGGTGACAAGTTGAAGTAACTCTAACTCGGACGATGTTCGCACTGTGATCACTGATTGCCACGTCGAGGACTCCTCGCAATGACAGATAAAAACCAAGAACGACTCTACTCGCGCTCACCGATCGGAACGTACGCCAGTTCGCGTTCACCGATGTACTGCAGTAGCGGTCGAATGAGGATGTTGTGCTCGAACTGCTCGACGACCTGAATCGTCCAGCCAGGAATTCGGCCAACAGCGAAGATCGGTACGAACAGATCCTGCGGAATACCGTTGAGGTAGTAGATAACTCCAGCGAAGAAATCGACGTTCACGTGAATGCCACGACGTGCGTACGGCTTCATCGCCTCGACTACTGCTTCGAGAATCTGGTACCACTCGGGCTGGCCCATCTCTTCACTCAGGTTCTTCACGCCCTCACGAAGGTGACCCGCTCGTGGGTCTTCAGCCTTGTAAACGCGGTGGCCAAAGCCCATAACGCGTTCACGATTTGAAAGAAGATTCTGCACATAGTCGGCGGCTCTATCTGCCGTGCCGATTTCCTTGGCCATCTGCATCACGTTTTCGGCGGCCCCACCGTGTGAAGGGCCAGAAAGTGCTGCGATACCCGCTGTTACCGCGCCGTGAATGTCGGCGGCCGTACCTGCAACAACCCTCGCTGTGAACGCCGAAGCATTTGAACCGTGATCGGCGTGCAGAACAAAGTCTTTGTCCATCAGAGTCATAGCGTCTGCGCTGGGCTGCTTGCCATCGAGCATGTACAGGAAGTTTCCTGCGTGGTTCAGCGTCGTGCTTGGCTTGATCGGGTCTTTGCCCTGGCGAATGTTGTGGTGCGCCATGACTATCGAAGGCACCTGCGAAGTTAGCCGATTGCCCTTGCGAATCGTCGCTTCAGTCGAGTTGTCATTTCGGTCTTCATCGAAAGATGCGAGCGCTGAAACCGCGGTACGCAGAGCGTCCATCGGGTGCGAGTCTTTGACCAGATCGATCACATCGAAAATTCGTTCTGGCAGATCACGAGCGGACTTTAGCTCGGCATCGAACTCGTCTAACTCAGCCTGATTCGGCAGCTTGCCATGAATCAGCAGGTAGCCGGTCTCTTCAAACGTCGAGTGCTCGGCAAGTTCATTGATGTTGTATCCCCTGTATTCAAGGACACCTTCTTTGCCATCGATGAACGTCGTCGCACTTCGGTCGAAGTAAACGCCTGTTAGTCCACGATGGATTGTGATGTCGTCAGATGTCATGTGGGGTTACTGATCCATTCGCCGCGCCCGCGTAGACGCCGCGCTCTGAAAATTACTACTCGATGAATTGCGCCGGATGCACGGTTCCATCGGCACCTTTTCAGATGGCGTGTGAAACGCATAACAAGCCGTTCGAGGCTACACTGCGCGTAATAGGCCGTCAAATTGACGGCCTATTACTTTTCATGTGATTTTCACGGGCGAAAAAAGTCGCCCATTTAACCGAATTATGACTTGTCGGCGATCTGTTTCAGGAACTTCTCGACGGCTTCGTCTACCGACATCGGGTCGAGGTTTTCGCCGGTGCGGGTGCGAACTGCGAGAGTTGATGATTCAACTTCACGATCTCCAGCAACAAGCATGTAAGGCACTTTCTGAAGTTGTGCCTGCCTGATTTTAGAGTTCATTCGATCGTTCGAATCGTTAACTTCAACCCTGATTCCAGCGGCCTTGAGCTTCGCACCAACCTCGTGACAGAAGTCGTTGTGACGATCGGCAATCGGCACGACCACGGCCTGAACCGGGGCGAGCCACAGCGGGAATGCGCCCGAAAGGTGCTCGATAAGCACGCCCAAAAAGCGCTCCAACGAACCGTACATTGCACGGTGGATCACCACTGGTCGCTGACGGGTTCCGTCTTCGGCTACGTATTCAAGGTCGAATCGCTCAGGTAACGAGAAGTCGAGCTGAACGGTTCCAAGCTGCCAGTCACGGCCAATTGCGTCGGGCACGAAGATGTCGATCTTGGGCCCGTAGAACGCACCCTCACCAGACTCAACCGTGTACTTCTTCCCTGTTCCATCAAGAATCTCGGTTAGAGCAGCTTCTGCCTTGTCCCACATCTCATCTGATCCAACACGCTTTTCAGGTCGTAGCGACAGTTCAAAGCGGTAGTTTTCAAATCCGAGAGCCGTGAACGATTCGTCGACCATATCGAGGAACGAAAGAACCTCCGGGCCGACCTGATCCAGCGTCGCGAAGATGTGGGCATCGTCCTGAACGAACGATCGCACGCGCATTAGGCCGTGGGTCACACCTGAACGCTCGTTGCGATGCAATCGCCCGAAATCGGCCCATTTCAGCGGTAGTTCACGGTAGCTGTGCGAATCGGCCAAGTAAAGCATCGCTGCGGCCGGGCAGTTCATCGGCTTCACGCCAAACTCGCGCTCGTCCACATCAACGAAGTACATGTTTTCTGAATATGCATCGAGATGCCCCGAACGCTTCCACAAATCAGTGTTGAAGATCTGCGGAGTCATCACTTCCTCGTAGCCGTACTTCACGTACAGCTCTTTGACGTAGTCGATCAGACTGTTCAAAACCTGAGCGCCTTTCGGCAGGAAGAACGGGCTGGCGGGCGCGATTGGGTCGAAGAAGAACAGGCCAAGGGCACGACCCAGCTTGCGGTGATCGCGCTTTTCGGCTTCTTCGATTCGTTTCAGATAAGCCTTCTGAGCGTCGCGAGATTCCCATGCCGTGCCGTAGATGCGCTGCAACATGGCGTTCTTTTCGTCACCACGCCAGTAGGCACCAGCAGCCGAAAGCAGTTTGTACGCCTTGATATCGCCGGTTCGTGCCATGTGACCACCACGGCAGAGGTCCTCGAACGCCCCTTCTGAATGACTACAGAACGTGACTCGTTCGTCTTCGGGAATTCCTTCCAGAATCTCTACTTTGTACGGATTGTCTTTGACTATCTCAAGCGCTTCGTCACGGCTGGTTTCACGCTCAACGAATTCGGTGTTGACGCGAATCGAATCACGCATTTCTAGTTCGATCTTCTTTAGATCATCAGGCGTGAACGGCTCGGTGCCCGCAAAGTCATAGTAGAAGCCGTCTTCGATCGGAGGCCCGATGGTCAGCTGGGCGCCAGGAAACAGCTTGGTTACAGCTTCGGCCAGTACGTGCGCCGTAGAGTGGCGCATGCGATCGCGGTGATCTTGTTGCTCTTCAGGTGAAAGATCTTTGAATTTAATTCTGTCTGCCATATCGAGTGGCTCCAATTTTTACGAATCTAAATACGGGTTACCCAACGACTCGCTGTGCATATCGAGACACGCCCAAATATAAAGGATGCGTGATTCGATGAAGTGAAATTACTACGTTGATTGGAAGGGGCACGGCGCCGAGATTCGGGCGGCGTGCCTACGTAGTGGCGGTACTGCGCCCGTTAGACGGGCTGCACTCCGCTGTGTCGCGCTGAACCAGTGTGGTTCTAAGAGTTATTTGCGACTTACTGCACATGATTACCAATTATTTCTGACCTGCCAGAAGTAGTGGTGGGCGGTACAGGACTTGAACCTGTGACCTCGTCGATGTCAACGACGCGCTCTAGCCAACTGAGCTAACCGCCCTTATTCATTCCGAGGTTCAATTATACGAGAAAAGTAGTGTCGTGACGCTATAGCAAAATGCACTCATTTTCGAAGAGGTTTGAATTTCAGAGAATCCAAATTGCTGATCGTGGCAACAGCCAACTACGGGGCATCTCGCAATGACAAACACGTCTCTCCCGTTTAAACACGTAGCCCCCTCAACAAAAGTCGAGGGGGCTACGAAATTACTTCTCTAAAACGAAGCTTAGCTTCTACTCTTTCGAGCTTTCGCCATCGTCTTCACTGCCATCATCCACAAACTGTGGTGCTGGCTCAACGTTCTCTTCGGCAGTCGATGTCGAAGCACGTAGCGCTTCGGCTGCTCTCGCAGCATCATCATCGCCAGCCTCAGTCGAATCTTCATTCGCCTTAGCCGCATCAGTCAAAGCCGATACCGCTGCAAGCAGTCCGCCATCGTCCTTGCTAGTTTCTGATGTTGCAACCACAGCCGCTGCGGCCGCTACTGCATCACCGCCGGTAGGCGCAGTCGTGCTGGCGCCAACGCCAACTGGTTCGCCACCACCGATAGCAGCAAGTGCTTCTTCGAATGTGGCAGGAGCCTGCGTGAAGCCGGTAAGTCGACCAGCCTTGCGCTCGCCCTCTTTCACACCAAGACGCTCGCGACCCTCAGCCGTCTGATCCAGTCGAGCTGGAATCAGTCGTCCAATGATCACGTTTTCCTTCAAACCGTTCAAGCGGTCGACAGCTCCGTTTACAGCGGCGTCTGTCAGAACTCGAGCAGTTTCCTGGAATGATGCTGCTGCCAGGAAACTCTGGGTGTTGAGGGATGCCCTCGTCACTCCCAGAAGAACCGGGCTTGCTGTGGCGGGTTCACCGCCCTCAGCCAGAATGTTGTTGTTTGTGAATTCGTATTCGTGCCTGTCGACCAACTCGCCTGGCAGCAGATCGCTGCCACCCGGGTTGTCGACTCGAACCTTGCGCATCATCTGACGAACAATCACTTCGACGTGCTTGTCGTGCAACTGCACACCCTGCGATCGGTATACAGCCTGAACTTCGTCAACCAGGTAACGCTGTACAGCGCCCTGACCTTCGATTCGCAGGATGTCCTGCGGGTTCTTCGGGCCATCTGTCAATGGGATACCGGGTTGGATGAGTTCTCCGTCAGTCACCAGAATTTCCGATGCTGCAGGAATTACGTATTCACGTTCTTCTTTTTCGTCCCATGTAATGCGAACTGTGGTCTTGGTGACCTGCACAGTTCCCGCTACCGGAGCAAAAATCTCTTCGGCAAGTTCGTCCTGGGTACCAGCCTTCTTGGCTGCTGCCATTGCGGTTTTCTTCACCGAAAGAACTGCTTCACCAGCGTCAATCCAGTCGCCTGTCTTGATCGTCTGGCGGTGCGTGTCAGGAATGTCTAATTCTTCCGAGAATTCTTCGGTAGAAATGACGCGAACTACACGGCCTTCCGGCAACTGTGCGAGTTCAATCTTGCCACCGATTTCCGACAGAATCGCCATACCCTTGGGCTGACGTGCTTCGAAGAGTTCAACCACACGAGGTAGACCGGACGTGATGTCCTTTCCGGCGATACCACCAGTGTGGAACGTTCTCATCGTAAGCTGCGTTCCCGGCTCACCAATCGACTGAGCAGCGATAATTCCAACTGCCTCACCTATCAGTGCCGGGGTGTTAGTTGCCAACGAAGCTCCGTAGCATTTCTGAGAAATACCACGCTGCGTCGTGCTGGAAATCGGTGAGAATACCCATGCTTCCGTCACGTTAGCTTCAGTGATTTGAATGGCGAGTTCGCGCGTGATCAGTTCATCACGATCCGCGATTATTTCGCCTGTCTCTGGGTGAACAATAGGTTCAGCCAAATATCGAGTTATAACACGATCGGCAAGCGGTGCCTGAATGCCACCCGTCGAGTCGCCAGTGATCAGGAAGCCCTGAGCACCAAGGTCATCGTCGGTGGTAATAATCACGTCCTGAGCAACGTCAGCAAGACGTCGGGTCAAGTAACCCGAGTCAGCAGTTCTCAGAGCCGTGTCAGCCAGTCCTTTTCGAGCTCCGTGAGTCGAAATGAAGTACTCAAGAACCGAAAGACCCTCAGCAAAGCTGGAGCGAATCGGCATCTCGATAATCCTACCCTTAGGGTCTGACATCAATCCACGCATGCCGGCCATCTGCTTGATCTGAGCGATGTTACCTTTGGCACCCGAATCGGCCATCGTGAAGATACCGCCATAGTTTGGCAGCGTGTCTTCAACAGCCTTCGTCATCTTGTCCGATACATCGGTCCAGATTTCGACAGAAGCCTTGTATCGTTCCGGGTTGGTGATCAGACCTTCCTGGTACTGCTCTTCAAGTCGAGAAATCTTGGTGTCGGCAGCAGAAAGCAGCGATTGCTTCTGCGGCGGAACAACAATGTCCTTCATCGCGATAGTCGTACCCGACTGAGTCGCGTAGCGGAAGCCAATCTCTTTCAGCTTGTCGAGCATAATCGCAGTAACTGCATTACCGTGCTCGTTCACTGCTTCACCCACCAGTGCTTCAATCGCAGTGCGGTCGAATAGCTGGTTACGGAAGTCCATTACATCGGGCAACGCACCGTTGTAGATGATTCGACCAATAGTCGTCTCAATCCACTCGCCGTTATCATCACGCACCCTGATAATTTCACGAAGCTTCACCCGCTCAACGTCGTGAGCAAAGATAGCATCCTCGAAGTTAGCAAAAGACTTGTACTTCGCGTTGCCTTCTTCATCCCGCTCAATAGGCGTCAACTTATCGTTGTCTATACCTGTCAGGTAGTACATACCAAGAACCATGTCCAGCGTTGGCGAAACAATCGGGAAACCCGAGCTCGGCGCAAGCATGTTGTTGGTTGAAAGCATCAGCCGGTTTGCTTCAAGCACTGCTTCCCGTGAAAGCGGAACGTGCACAGCCATCTGGTCACCGTCGAAGTCAGCGTTGAAAGCTGTGCAAACGAGCGGGTGAATTTGAATGGCAGAACCATCGACAAGCACAGGCTGGAAGGCCTGAATACCAAGTCGGTGAAGTGTTGGCGCACGGTTAAGCATCACCGGGTGGTTCTGGATAACTTCTTCGAGAAGGTCCCAAATTTCCGGACGTGCTCGTTCGGTCATTCGCTTTGCGCTCTTGATGTTGTGGGCATAACCCTTCACAACAAGTGCGTTCATTACGAACGGCTTGAACAGTTCAAGTGCCATCTTCTTCGGCAGGCCACACTCGTACATTTTGAGCTGCGGACCCGAAATGATGACCGATCGTCCACTGTAGTCCACTCGTTTACCGAGCAAGTTCTGGCGGAATCGACCCTGCTTACCACGTAGCAGGTCAGTAAGAGACTTGAGCTTGTGGTTATGGCTGCCCTGAATGGCGCGGCCACGTCGACCGTTGTCAATAAGTGCATCGACAGCTTCCTGCAGCATTCGCTTTTCGTTACGAATGATGATGTCGGGAGCCTGCAGGTCGATTAGGTGCTTCAACCGGTTGTTTCGGTTGATAACCCTTCGGTACAGGTCGTTCAGGTCACTGGTAGCAAATCGGCCACCATCAAGCTGAACCATTGGGTGAAGTTCTGGCGGCAGTACCGGCAGAACAGTCAAAATCATCCATTCAGCCTTGTTGCCGCTCTTGCGGAAGGCTTCAACAACACGAAGTCGTTTGATCGCCTTCTTGCGACGCTGACCAGAGGTGTTTCGAACCTGATCCTGAAGATCGACTCGAACTGCATCAAGGTCGGTGTTCTGGAGAATCTCGAGAACCGACTCTGCACCCATCGATGCCTTGAATACCTGGCCGAACTTGTCACGAAGCTCACGGAAGCGTGCTTCGGTCAGAAGGTCCATTACCCGGATAGCTTCCAGATCATCGATCTTGTCCTGCACATCCGCTTCAACGCCAGCTTTCTGCTCGTCAGTAAGTTCTGAGAGCTTTGCAGCAGCGTCTTCGCCCTTGAAACTGGCAATCTCGGTCTGTTCGGCTTCGATTCGTTCTGCAGTTTCTTTTTCAGCCTTAGTTGTCTGAGCCTTGGTCGGCTTTTTCTTTGGCTTGTCAGATTCAGCGAATTCCAGCGCAATACGGTCGGCCTCTACCTTGGCATCGAACATGGTCTGCATGGTCGATCCCAGAATTGGCCCAACGTTGCCGCCAGCGAGTGATTCCTTAAGAACTTCGCCCAAGCGGTTAGTTTCAGCATCACGGTAGGCTTCGAGCTGCTCGATGGCGTTCTGACGCGCCATGTTGTCGACCGCAGTAACCACGTACTGAGCGAAGTAAAGAACTCGCTCGAGGTTCCGTGGTGAAAGGTCGAGAATCAAACCAAGTCGTGACGGTGTTCCTTTGGAAAACCAAATGTGAGCAACAGGGGCTGCCAGCTTGACGTGGCCCATGCGTTCTCGTCGAACCTTGGATCGTGCAACTTCAACGCCACATCGGTCGCAAATTACGCCTTTGTAACGGATCTTCTTGTACTTACCGCAATAGCACTCCCAGTCCTTGGTAGGGCCAAAAATACGCTCACAAAACAGGCCGTCTTTTTCCGGCCGCAGTGTGCGGTAGTTAATCGTCTCCGGTTTGGTCACCTCTCCGTATGACCATGCTCGAATCTGCTCTGGCGATGCCAGAGAGATCCTAATCGCGTTGAAATCGGCGCCAGACTGTGTCATATGTGGCCGTTTCCTTAGCCTTCCGGGAATAAATCCCCTATAGGCGGCTAGCCCGTCGTGTAAAGCTGGCTGAACCAGCAAGTCGATATGTCCCGGCCGGATTTCGGCCAGGACGTAATTGGTTTAGTTAGTTCTCTTCGTCTTCGACGCCAACGATGCCATCTTTGGCTTCATCCGATTCCTCGGAAGCCAGAGACTGAAGTGAATCCTCGGTAGGTTCCTCTTCCTTGCCATCTTCCGACTTGTCGTCTTCTGACAACAGAGCGGATGGCTCTTCGGAATCATCAGACTCTTCGGGCTCGACGGTTTCGGTCGGCAGCTCACCACCGGGCAATTCCTCGATATCCAAAACATCAAGAGGCTCGTCGCTCAAGTCGTTCCAGTCGAGCGGCGCTCCGAGCGTTGCCGACATTTCCTGAGCCTGAGTCTGAGCCTGATTGAATCGTTCGATGTCTTCGTTAAGAAGTTCGACCGAAAGACCAAGTCCCTGCAGTTCCTTAAGAAGAACGTGGAATGACTCGGGAACACCCGGCTGTATGACCTCTTCACCCTTCACGATAGCTTCGTAAGTTTTCACACGACCGATCACGTCGTCAGACTTGATCGTCAGCATTTCCTGCAATGTGTACGCAGCTGAATATGCTTCCAGCGCCCACACTTCCATCTCACCAAATCGCTGTCCACCGAACTGAGCTTTACCACCAAGCGGCTGCTGGGTAATAAGCGAGTAGGGGCCAGTTGATCGGGCGTGAATCTTGTCTTGTACAAGGTGAATGAGTTTCAACATGTAAACGTTTCCGACCGTAATCGGAGCGTCGAACTTAAGACCAGTTCGTCCGTCGAGGATCTCCTGCTTACCGAAGATCGGGGCAGAGAGGTTTCGCTCTCGTGAAATCTCGAGTGATTCCTGCATGAGTTCCGAAGGCTTCATACCTTCAGTTTCGATTCCAGCAGTTTCCTTCAGCCAGATACGCAGGCAAGCCTCTCGGGCCACACCACGGTTTGACTGAGCATCACTCCAGAGTCGGTCACGGTCGAAGCCGCGCTCTTCAAGAAACACATCAACCTTCGGCCAATCGATGTTGGTCGAATCGAGGTCGCGGTGCTCTTTGGCGTTCGATTCACGAACGAACCACGCTCGTGCAAGCTGGTCTTCAATAACGCTGTCTTGTGCGCCATCGAATACCGGCGTTCGTGCGTGGAAGCCAAGAGTGTTAGCAGCCCAACCCAAATGGGTTTCGAGCAGCTGACCAAGGTTCATTCGGGAAGGTACACCGATTGGGTTCAGCATGATGTCGAGCGGCGTACCATCGGGCAGGAATGGCATGTCTTCTCGCGGAAGAATCTTTGCCACAACACCCTTGTTGCCGTGCCGTCCAGCCATCTTGTCGCCCTGGTTGATCTTACGAGTGTGAGCAACCCAAACTCGAACCGCCTTGGTTACGCCCGGCAGCATGTCGTCGCCGTTCTCTTTCGTAAGAATTCGAACGTCGATCACCTTGCCGTGCTGACCGTGGGGAACGCGAAGGCTCGTGTCTTTTACGTCTCGTGCCTTCTCACCAAAAATTGCCCGCAGAAGCTTTTCTTCCGCAGTCAGTTCGGTTTCACCCTTAGGTGTGATCTTGCCTACCAGAATGTCGCCCGGTGTTACCCATGCGCCAATTCGAATGATTCCTTCTTCGTCGAGGTCACGCAGACTCTCTTCACCGACGTTCGGGATGTCACGAGTGATCTCTTCGGGACCAAGCTTGGTCTCGCGAGCTTCAACTTCGTGTTTGTCGATGTGAATCGACGTGTATCGATCATCTTTCACGAGGTCTTCGTTAAGGATGATCGCGTCTTCATAGTTGTAACCATCAAAGGTCATGAAACCAACGAGCAGGTTCTGACCAAGCGCAAGTTCACCGTTTTCGGTCGACGAGCTGTCGGCCAGTGGTGTTCCATCATTCACCTTGTCGCCCTTGTGGACGATCGGGTGCTGGTTGATCGATGTGCCCTGGTTGGATCGAACGAACTTCGTCAGCGGGTACTCGGTGGTTTCACCGTCTTCACTGAGGATGTTGATGTGATCGCTTGTCGATTCCGATACAACACCCTGGGTGTGCGACATCACTACCTGACCTGAGTCGGTAGCAACGCGGTATTCCATTCCGGTTCCCACTAGAGGAGCCTGAGGCTTGATCAACGGAACTGCCTGACGTTGCATGTTCGAACCCATCAGGGCTCGGTTAGCGTCGTCGTGCTCAAGGAACGGGATCAATGCAGTCGAAATACTTACGATCTGCATTGGCGAAACGTCCAGGTAGTTCACTTCGTCAGGGTGAACGTATGTATACGCTTCACTACCACCCACACGTACCTCAACCAATTCGGTTGTGAGCTGGCCTTTGGCGTCCATTGGAGTAGTTGCCTGACCAATGGTGTTGTGCTCTTCGTCATCGGCAGAAAGGTAATCTCGATCACCCTCATCTGTGGTGACGTACGCCTGAACCTTCACTTCTCGTGACTTCAGAGCGTTCACCAATTCCGCAACCGGAATAGTGATCGGCTTACCAGATTCTGCGACTACCGTGCCATCTTCGTCGGCAATGTCTTCTAACGGTGTACGACCCTGAATGTCGGGGTTATCGCTGGGCATCGACCGAAGAATTTTTCGGTAAGGAGTCTCGATAAATCCAAAGTCGTTCAATCGTGCATATGTCGAAAGCGAACCCAAAAGACCAATGTTCGGGCCTTCAGGAGTTTCGATTGGGCAGATACGACCGTAGTGGGAAGCGTGCACGTCACGTACATCGAATCCAGCGCGTTCTCGTGAGAGACCACCAGGTCCAAGTGCCGATAGACGTCGCTTGTGAGTCAGTTCAGCCAGAGGGTTGGTCTGGTCCATGAACTGCGACAACTGCGATCCACCAAAGAACTCTCGAACAGCAGCAACTACTGGCCTGATGTTGATCAGTGCAGCAGGAGTTGTGGTGGTCGGGTCCATCTGCGTGGTCATGCGTTCTTTTACAACGCGTTCCATTCGCAGAATTCCAACACGAAGCTGGTTCTGGATGAGTTCACCAACGGCTCGCACTCGGCGGTTACCCAAATGGTCGATATCGTCGTTCAAAGCCCGACCGTTGTTGATTGTGATCATGCGTCGAATCATCTCAACGAAGTCGTTCCTCGTGAGAGTTCGAGTCTTCTCGTCAACACCAAGCCTGCGGTTCAACTTGTAACGGCCAACACGACCAAGGTCGTACTTGCGGTCGTTGAAGAACAGGTTCTGGATCAGTTCACGAGCATTGTCGACACTCGGCGGCTCGCCAGGGCGCAAACGTCGGTAGAACTCAATAAGAGCCTCTTCCTCCGTAGTTGCCGCAGTGTCTTTGGCAAGCGTTGCCTGCATGTAGTTGTGAACCGGGTCGTCATCGACGTCGGCCACAAGTCCAAGAATCTCATCGTCGGTTTTGAAGCCAAGTGCTCGCAGCAGAGTTGAAATCGGTGCTTTGCGCTTTCGGTCAACCTTCACTGAAAGCAGGTCTTTGTTGCTGGTTTCCAGCTCGACCCATGCTCCTCTGTAAGGAATCAGCTTGGCGCTGCAAAGCTCACGGCCAGTTGCAGGATCGGTCTTGGTGGTGAAATACGCACCAGGTGATCGAACCAACTGTGAAACAACAACCCGCTCGGCGCCGTTGATTACGAACGTGCCGTTGTCAGTCATCATCGGCACATCGCCAAAGAACAACGTCTGCTCTTTAACTTCACCGGTTTCCTTGATGACCAACTGAACAGTGATGTACAGAGGAGCGGAGAAAGTAATCTCGCGCTTTCGGCATTCACGTTCAGTGTTTTTGGGCTCTCGTACCTCGTGACTGAGGAATCGGAGGTCGAATCGACCACCCGAGAAATCTTCGATTGGCGAAAATTCTTCGAGAAGGTCTTTTAGACCGTCCGTCTTGAGCCATTCGAACGAATTGACCTGAACTTGAACCAAACTCGGTACATCAACATTGTTGGCAATGCTGTTGAAACCTTTGAAGTCGGGTTTTTCAGATGGGGCTAATCGGCGATCAGCGATGACCATGCACACACTCCTAGAGTGACTGGGATGGATTACACGCGTGCGAGAAGCTATCTCAAACGCGTAAAAGCCGAAACACGCGCAGGGCTACCGCACGTACATCGGTGTTTTTAGGGAATTAAATAATATAAATCAGGGCGAGACGAAAAGAGATGGACATTTCTCTGAACAGCCTCAAATATTAACCCTGTCCCCACCCAACTGTCAATGCGTATGCAAAGTAATACGTACAGCGCGGCGCGTATTCGCTGTGGTTCTTGGGAACGTTAAATGGTTATTTTGATCTGTAGATCGGAAAATAGGCTTTTTTACTCGTGAAAATAGTGTGTCAGCACTAGTTCCTGACTTCACAGACTTGACTAAACACCACAAATTGCAAAAAATATGACAGACCGAATGATTTGCTGATTCTCTCAGTGGAGAGAACGGTGCAAAGTATTTTGACCCGTATTCGGGGTACGTGGTGTTAAAGACTGTCACCAAAGAAATTGCATTAGTCGGGGCTTGCTACCTGATTTTTGCGCTTGTAAAGAATTTGACCGATCCTTCGCCAGTTCTGAAAGCTGTTTCTAACGGGTGGGGAGTGATGAGGTTCGAGTCGGCGCTCGCCCTAGACCAAGAATCGTTCATCCAGCAGATCATCGGCCGTGTGTCGCTCGGCGCGCTTATCGCACTAACTTACTTCTACGCCGTTGGCATGTGGCTTGGGCTCGCGGGAACAGCGATCATCCTGTTCGTCAAAAACCGCTTAGCGTATCTCAACCTGAGGCGCGTATTCGTTCTTACGATGGTATTCGGTGCTGTAGTTTTTGCCCTGTACCCACTCGCACCACCAAGGTTCATGCCCGGACTCGGTTTGACCGACACCGTTACCTTGCTCGGCCTCGACCCCGCACCAACTTCCGACTCCGCGATTAGCTACAACCGATTCGCAGCAATGCCCAGCCTGCACTACGCATGGGCGCTCTTGGTAATGGTTGGGGCATTCAAACTCGGTGGATTCTGGATCAAAACCTTAGGCTTCACGTATCAGGCCCTTATGTTCGTGGCGATTATTGCCACGGGCAACCACTATGTACTCGATGCCGTAGCCGGTGCAGTTCTTCTGGTTGTTGCCATCTACGCAGCCCGCAAGTGGGATCATCATGATCAGCAGATGACTCAGTGGATTCGGGACAAGAGCAGACAACTGCACAAAATGAACGCTCAATGGTGGCGCCGTGCCGGACAAGTACAGATTCCAGATCTGCACCAGCAGCTGCTATCAGGGTTTATTTTGAGGGGCGGCTACGCGATTCAGCCAAATAGCTCGCGTATCACTCAGCAGCCAACGATTCACGCCAGAGCGGGGCAATCATTTCACCCCGAACTCGATGACCTGAGCCTCGTACTGAGCTGACCCTTCGTTCTGACGATCCTGAATCTCAGGGAGCCAGTGGCTTTTAATGTAGGCAAGCACTTCCAGCACTTCCGCGTCCGACAACGTGCCGCGGAATGCTGGCATCAGGGTCGCAAGCGGTGGGCGATCGAGAATCCACGTGAACAGCAGCCGATCGGGATGATGCCAGGTGTGGCCAGCATCGCCATGAACCGGGGCGGCATCTAAAACAGGCGGACCATTCACCGGCCCGTGGCACGAAGCGCAGTTTGCCGTATATATTTTCTCGCCCGCGCCCACACGCGCATCAGCTACTTCAACCGGAAACTTCACCGACCCAGAAGCGGCAGAAGCCGCCGGGTCAACCCTGGTGTCGATGCTGTTATCGCCGCAAGCGATTACCGCTACCGCCACAAGCAACATCGACACTCCTATAAATATCTTCTTCACTCGGTACTCACCTGATCTTGCTAAAACGAACCCTAGCACCAGTCACACCCATACCCCCCCGGAGGGGGTGTATAATACATGCCATACACAGTTTAGCGCACTACAAACAACGTGAGAATGCCATGATTCATGAACACCACAGCCACGAAGGTCACGAGGTGGCTAAGTCTGAAACCAAGCAAGATGCCGTCAAACGACTCAGCTATATCGAGGGTCATTTGGCCGGCGTGAAGAAAATGGTCGAAGAAGACCGTTACTGTGTCGACATCCTGCGCCAGACGTTCGCAGTACGACGAGCACTCCAGAAGCTTGAATCCCAACTTATCGATGGCCACTTGCGCACCTGCGTCGTTGACGGCGTGAATGAGGGGCGCGAAGAGCAGGTTCTGAGCGAGTTGGTGGAGCTATACGAAATTGCAGACCGTTAACCCAAACGCAAATTCAGTCGAGATCGACCCCGATCTCGATCCCGAAGTAGCAAAAGAACTCTCGACGCTGACATTCAGCATCGGAGGAATGACCTGCGCTGCCTGCGTGCACCACGTTGGCAACGCCTTAAACGGTGTCCCGGGAATTGTCGATGCCCAAGTAAGCCTCGGCACGGAAACCGCTACGGTCGAATTCGCTGCGAATGATGTCACCAAGCCAGAGCTTCGAGAGGCTCTCGCGGGCGCGGGCTATTCCGTCAGAGGATTCGCCGACGAAGATAAGTCGATATTCGCAGATGGCGACAAAGCAGTTCGAGCAGCCGAGCTGAAGACGACACGCGACATGATGATCATCAGCCTCGCTGTGGCGTCAATCGTAATGATTGCGATGAACTACTCCTCGATCGACTCGCTTTCGAAGCTCTCGCCAACCACGGTCAACATATTCTTCCTGATCCTTGCGACCCCTGTTCAATTCTGGGCCGGTTCACGCTTCTACAAGTCGGCATGGTCGGCCGCGCGCCTCCGCACTTCGAACATGAACACCCTTGTGGCGATCGGAACCTCAACGGCTTACTTCTACAGTCTCGCCGTCACGGTCCTGCGCCCACTGTTCGAGGATTCACTTACGTTCTCGGGATCTGCAGTAGGCGGGAGCCACTCAACCGGAACGTACTTCGATGTTTCGGCGGCGGTCATCGGCCTAATCCTGCTCGGCAGGTGGCTTGAAGCCCGAGCAAGAGGTCGCACGTCCGACGCCATAAAGAAGCTGATGAGCCTCCAGCCCGCAACGGCGATGGTGGTCAAAGACGGCATTCCAGTTGAAGTCGAGATCACAGACGTTGTATCAGGTGATTTCATCGTTTTGCGCCCCGGTGAACGAGTTCCAGTCGATGGCAAGATCACTGAAGGCGCTACTTCGATCGATGAATCGATGCTCACTGGCGAACCGCTCCCGGCCGAAAAGCAGCCGGGTGATGAGCTATTTACAGGAACCGTAAACGGCACCGGAGCAGTTCGGTTCAGGGCTTCGGCCGTCGGACGTGACACCGTTCTCGCCGGAATTGTTCGCATGGTTCAGCAAGCGCAATCTTCAAAGGCGCCCATCGAGCATCTCGTCGATCAAGTCACTGCCCGTTTCGTGCCGGCGGTCCTAATCATCGCGGTGATCGTATTCGCAGTCTGGTCGTTCCTGGCTCCCGAGCCAGCGATGATCAACGCCCTGCTCATGACCGTTTCAGTGCTTGTTATCGCATGCCCGTGCGCACTCGGACTCGCCACTCCAACCGCCATCATGGTTGGAATGGGCCGTGGCGCTTCGGTTGGAGCGCTTATACGTAACGCAGACGCACTCGAGCGTGCCCACCGTATCGACACAGTAGTGTTCGACAAAACAGGAACCCTTACGGAAGGCAAGCCAGCTATAGCCAGCATCGAAACCTACGGCGTTACTAAACGTGAGTTGATTCGACTCGCAGCTGCAGCAGAAGCGAACTCGGAGCACCCGCTTGCAACCGCAGTGCTTGCCGAGGCGAGTGCTCAGGGCATCGAAATACCCGAAGCCACCGATGTTGAAGCTGTGCCAGGTCGTGGGATTTCAGCAAAGGTCGAGGATTCGACAATCACTATCGGTAACGCCGCATTCATCGCTGAAAAAACGTCTGCTCAGTACGAATTCACAGAGCTTAGCTTTGCGATATCCGAACGCGGCGAAACCGTGCTCGCAGTGGCGAAAGACGACAAGCCGATAGGTCTCATCGGTGTTTCCGACACTGTAAAGGCTAGTGCCGGGGCAGCAATTCGCGAGCTGAAGGCTCGAGGCATTCGCACCGTGATGTTAACCGGAGACAATCAGCGAACTGCCGATGAGGTGGCGGCCTCAATTGGCGGAATCGATCTCGTAATCGCCGATGTACTGCCCGATGGAAAAACCGCAGCAATCGCCAATCTACAAAAGGAAGGCAAGACGGTTGCGATGGTCGGCGACGGCATTAATGACGCCCCTGCTCTGGCTACGGCCGATGTTGGAATCGCCATAGGCACTGGCACCGATATCGCTATCGAGGCCGCTGATGTAACGATTACAGCCGGCGATCCGGCGATCGTTGCCGAACTTATCGACCTCAGCCGCAGTACGATGCGCACTATCAAGCAAAACCTATTCTGGGCTTTCTTCTACAACGTGCTGCTGATACCGATCGCAGCCGGAATTCTGTATCCGATATTCAGCGATGGAACGGTTCCGGGTTTCTTGCATCCAATCATCGGAGAGTACGGCTTTTTGAATCCGATAGTCGCAGCAGGCGCGATGGCGATCAGTTCGGTAACGGTGGTTACGAACTCGTTGCGCTTGGGTCGGGGTGTCATGAAAATCAAGGTATCTGTATCGGGTCCGCCCACAGCACCCAAACTTGGCACGCCAATTGAAGCAACCAACTAACTAGTTCAAACAATACGAAACTGGAGACTAAAGCAATGAAAATTCCGTTTTTGAGTAGTAAATCTGAAACTGCCACCGACCCGGTGTGCGGCATGAGCGTCGATACTGGTAATCCCGGCGGTGGCGTAGCGACGCACAATGGCGATGTTTACTACTTCTGCGGGCCCGGCTGCAGGGTTGCTTTCGAAAAAGACCCCGAAAGCTATCTTTCAGGCGAAAAATCGATAGAGATGTAATTTTGCGGTACGATTTGGTGCGCCAATTGCACCGAATCGATTTATGCTCGCATCAGATCGACTTAGTCGATGTACGGCAACTAACAAAGCAAAACGAATGAATACTGCTAACCTGTCCGCCCCAAAGGCCAGGCTAGCCTGTGGATTCTTCAGGAACAGGAATGCCTAATACCGAACAACCGCCAGTCGATGGCATGGCAATTGTGTACACCCACCCGACATGCGGGTACTGCGACCTTCTTAAAGAAGATCTGACCAAAGACAACATCGCCTACCGAGAGATCGATGTATCTAAAGAACCCGACAAGTGGGTCGAGGTCGAAAGACTCTCTGGTGGCGACAAGATAACCCCCGTAATGGTCACTGCCTCGGGCGATGTCGAAATCGGTTACAAAGGCATCGGCTGCAACTACAACTAGTTGATTGGCTAAATTTTGCTAGTCAGCAAACCCGTTCGGACTGTTGACTGGCGTTTTTACCAGCCGTATTCTCAATAGACGTGGTTTATTCCGCGACAAGTTACTTGGTCCCGTGGTGTAGTGGTCTAACACGCCTCCCTGTCAAGGAGGAGATCGTCAGTTCAAATCTGATCGGGATCGCCATAGCGAATAATGAAAAAGCCCTCGGCAATACGCCGGGGGCTTTTTTTTATTAGCTGCCATTCGGCTTGTATGCTGTTGCCATACTCGAAATCATGCAAGAGCAACCGTAAAGCCAGGGTAAAAGGGCGCATCGAGAGTTGTTCGCAACGGGTTCTGTCAGAACTCAGTGCTTCGGTCAAAACGAGATCGACCTAAATAGACCTTCGAACCCTCTATTTATGCTGACAATTCGGTCATTAGAGTCGACCATCTTTCGGTGAATATATTCCTCCGAACGTCCGCTGGGACATGCTCGCCACCCGTGGTCTGGACTCTTAAATAATTTCTAAACTCATCGAGTGCCGTGCAAAAACGGCTCGCTGACTCGAACTTGGCGAAGCCGAGCATTGGATAGTAACGCTGCTTGATTCCTCGATGATTCTGTTCCATTCGGTTGTTCAGATACTGATTGTGGCGATGTAAGACCTTACGACCAACTATCCAACGAATAGCCTTCGTGTATGCAGGGTGTTTATCAGTCGTCATCCGCAGCGGTTTCCGCGCTGCACTATCGATTAGGCGCCGTAAGAAACGCCGGGCTGCATGTTTGTCTCGATGTTCGCTCAACATCGAATCAAGAAGATTTCCTTCTCGATCTATGGCTCGATAGAGATATCGCCAGCGACCGCTGACCTTGATATAGGTCTCGTCCAGATACCAGGAATGGCCAGCTGTACCTCGACGTTTGGCACGAAGGTTTTCACTGACTAACGGTGCAAACCGAAACTCCCATACTCGTATCGTTTCGTAACTGACTGCGAATCCTCGTTGCAAAAGCAGCTCTGCAACGTCACGGAATCCGAGTTTGTATCTCAGACGCCAGAGCACCGCCATCAACACGATGTCGTTCGGGAATTGGAGATCATTGAACGGTGTGCCTGAACGTTCGTTGAACCGCCGATCACAGTCTCGGCAATAGAAAGTCCTATAGCCAAGAGAGGTTCGACGTTTTCGATTGGAAGTTGACGTAGATCGGCAGTGCGGACAGGCCATGAAAAGGATCTCCTCTGCAAATAAGGAAGATGCTATTCTGCGCCGACACTGAGTTTTGACAGAACCTCGGCCGCCTGATGCTTCGTAAAGATCCTGATTCTGGCGCCGAAATCCGCATGATCCGCTATCCAAAAGGCGTTCTGAATCCAGAACATACTCACCCTTGCGGTCACGGAATATTCGTATTGGAAGGCAAACTTCGCACTCACCACGGCACATATGGCCCCGGAACATGGGTATGGTTCCCGCAGGGCGAAACTATGGAGCATGGCGCAACCGATGAAGCCGACGTGGTTGGCATATTCATAACCGACGGCGCATTCGAAATTCACTACAACGACGAGAAATAGCGGTTACTGGCACACAAAGCGTTTATCATCTGTCGGCCGTAGCATCGAATCAGTATTACGTCGGCATAAAAAAACAGAAGGTCCGAACGAATCATCCATGACAAAAAAGAGCATTTTCAAAGCAAAGCGCGTCGCTAACGAAGGCGTTTCAGGATGGCTTGATGATCACGCAGTGGTCGTGGAAGACGGACTAATTACGGCGATCACGCCTTCATCGTCGCTCACATCCGCTGAAGATTCGTACGAGGTACATGACCTTGGCGACGTTTCGTTAATGCCGGGCCTGATCGACGCCCACAGTCACATGCACTGCAGCGCAACACCCGATGCGCAGGCCCTCGCTCTTTCCGAAAACGACCAGCAACTCACGATTCGCGCAACGAACAACATGCGCAAAGCTGTGCTCGCCGGAACGACGACTATTCGTGATCTGGGTTCCCGAAATGAAGTTGCATTCGCAGTTCGGCAAATGATCGAAGGCGGTCACGTACCCGGCCCCCGGCTGCTGCTCGCTGGCACACCGATAACTATCACTGCTGGCCACTGCTGGTTCTTTGGAACCGAAGCCGATACTGAAGCTCAGGTTCGAACCGCCGTTCGACGCCAGGTAAAACTCGGTGCAGATCTAATCAAAATGATGGCAACCGGAGGAATGTTCACCCCAACTGCGAATCCTCGAACGCCACAATATTCCGTCAAGGTGTTGAAAGCGGCCGTCGAAGAAGCGGAGCGAATGAACGTTCCGATCGTCACGCACACGCTCTCAGCTCAAGGAACACGAAACGTTGTCGAAGCCGGAGTCACGGCGTTGATACACGCTCGCTGGTACCACGCCGACCCGAATAAAGGACTCGACTACACGCCCGACACCGTCAAGCAGATGGTCGATCAGGGTCAGTGGGTCGACCCGACCATTGGGCACCACCTACTGGGACTGGAAGCTAAAGCTCGCGGTGAACAAGGTCCTATGGATCCACACTGGGCAGTCTCTTACAAAGTTGTTTCAGATGAAGCCCATCTCGAAACCCTGACGAAAATGCACGATGCTGGCGTTCGATTTACAACCGGGCTCGACATGGGCATGCCCTATGGCACCCACGATCGATCAGCTGCAAACGCATGGGCGTTCGTCGAAAAACTCGGATGGTCGAACTGGAAAGCAATCAACGCGGCAACAGCTGGAACTGCTGAAGCGCTTGGGCTTGTTAAACAGGTTGGCATCCTTCGGGCGGGTATGATCGCCGATATGGCTGCCTTTAGTGGCGACCCTGCAACAAACATTCGAGATATGGACCAGGCTTCAACGGTAGTTCAGTCGGGTCGGTTGCTGAAGCTGAACGACACAGTGCTGGTATAGCAAAGTGTGTTAGAAAATCGAACTCGCCAGAGATAACCTAGCTAACTAGCCAATCAGGGCAGGAATACCGCTCTGTACCGCAGTGGAATCGCCTGTAGTCGCAGCCTGCACAATCGTCAGAGTAACTACAGCCAGTGCTGCGAGTACTACCGCTACGGTCACGCCGGAAATTCCCCGCTGACTATTAGTCGCGTTCCAGGCGGATGAGATTACTTTGCGAGACTATCGGAGTTCGAAACACCTTGTTCGTTGCAGCAATTGGCGTCGGTTCGTCAGCAATATGGGTCGTGGTCTTCGGAGTCTGGCGAGTTCGGATGCTGCCAGATCAAGCTGTAGACGAAGCTCAGCATCAACCGAGTTCGAGCACGTCCTGACGGTGATCTTCGTTCTTCTCAAACGCCAATAGCTCTCTTTTGGTTTCGATACCGCCAGCGAAGCCCGTGAGATCATCGTTAGCGCCCACAACTCGGTGGCAGGGAAGAATGATCGAGATTGGATTTCGACCATTTGCGGCACCGATCGCACGAACTGCGCGCGGTCTACCTATTCGCACTGCCTGCTCGCCATAGCTGACAGTTTGTCCGTATGGAATCAACGCCAGGGCGAGCCATGCCAACTGCTGAAATTCGGTTCCACGCAAGTCCAATGGCAGATCAAATTCAGTGCGTTCGCCTTGAAAATACTCTTCAAGCTGAATACGGGTGGCTTCCAACACTGGATGATCCGGTTTCGAGATCATCTCTTCTGGCAACGGCAGTCGCCCCACCCGTTCGTTTGGCCACTTGACCGCCCTGAGGCCTAGATCAGTCGCAACCAACGTCAGTTCACCCACAAGGCAGTCGAAAATCGTCGTGTAGTGCTGATCGTTGGTCACGATTTGTTCGCTGTCCTCAGGTGTCGCCTACCTACCCAGTGCCTTCTTGCCTGCATCGAGCGTCTCAATAATCGAGTCAACGTCGAACACGCAGCCACCCCAAGTTCCGCCTGAAGCCGACTGCAATGCAGCCCACAGGCGTGAATCGTCTGGCAGCTGAGGATGCGGCACCAAATCGTCGGGCTCAGCACGTCTCTCAAGCTCAGCAGTGCCCCAATCGGCACCCTTCACTTCGCCATCGATGCCAACCAGATTCAGCGTTCCAGCCAGGTTCTTACGATCAACAATAATCTCGATCAGATCGCCATCTTCAACCCGACCAATCGGACCTCCAGCAAGCGCTTCCGGACCAACGTGTCCGATACACGCACCCGTCGAAACGCCTGAGAAGCGAGCGTCGGTGATCAAAGCCACCTGCTTGCCGTAAGAAAGGTGCTTCAGCGCAGCCGTCAACTGGTACACCTCTTCCATGCCGGTTCCGAGCGGGCCTCCGCAACTAACGACCATGATGTCGCCAGCCTTGATCTTGTGATCATCGTCTCGTGACTTGATCGCACCCATCGCAGCGCGCTCCGAACGGAACACACGAGCCGGGCCGAGCTTGCGGTACACATTGTCATCATCAACAACCGAAGGGTCGATCGCAGTGCTCTTGATCACCGATCCTTCAGGAGCGATGTTGCCCATCGGGAACGTAACGGTGCTTGTGAGATTCTTCTTGCCTGCACGTTCTGGCGACATGATCACATTGTCGGGGTCGACTCCATCGACCTCTGTCAGGTACTTGCGAACATCGTGACGTCGTTCAGAGTCAGCCCACCAGTTCAGGTTCTCGTCGAGAGTCTGGCCAGTAGAAGTCATCACGCTCGTGTCGATTAGACCCAACTTGCGCAAATGCAACATCACTTCTGGCACACCACCGGCAGCGTAAAGCTGGGTAGTCGGGTGGCCAACAGGACCGTTCGGCAGAACGTCGACCAAACGAGGAACGTTCAGGTTGATTCGGTTCCAGTCGTCAACAGTCATACGCCTTCGACCCGCAGCGTGTGCGATCGCTGGCATGTGCAGCAGCAGGTTGGTCGACCCGCCACACGCAGCGTGAACGGCCATGGCGTTCTCGAACGCGGCGTCGGTAAGAACGTCTCTGGCTTTTACTCCACGTCGCTCCATCATTACGAGAGCCCGAGCCGAGCGCTTGGCGATGTCGTGCCACGCAGGCGTTCCGCTGGGCGACAACGCTGAGTGAGTGATCGCCATTCCAAGTGCTTCTGCAACGACCTGAGATGTGCCTGCGGTTCCGAGGAACTGGCAACCTCCGCCCGGAGACGCACACGAACGACACCCAACGTCCTGAGCGTACTCAAGTGTCACTTCGCCCTGAGCAAATCTTGCGCCAATCGACTGAATCTGGCCGGTGTCCTCACCAACGTTCGGCTTGAGAGTCGTTCCGCCCGGAACGATCACTCCTGGCTGATTGTGCAAACCCGCCAACGCCATCATCATCGCCGGCAAGCCCTTGTCGCACGAAGCGATGCCGAGCACTCCTCGCACCGTCGGTAGCGAGCGGGCGATACGCCTGAAGACCTGCGCTGCGTCGTTTCGATATGGCAGCGAATCGAGCATTCCGGTGGTGCCCTGAGTGCGACCATCACATGGGTCGGAACAGAACGCTGCGAACGGAACCGATTTCAGCTCCTTGAACTCCCTTGCAGCGGTTTTGACCATGTCCACGAGTTCAAAGTGACCCGTGTGCAGTCCGAGCGCGACTGGCGATCCGTCTTCTTCTTTCACACCTCCAACTGTGGAAAGAATGATGAACTGCTTGCGCATCAGCTCAGCGGGATTCCAACCCATTCCGGCGTTCTGAGTCATGCCGAAGTGGTTACCGCTTGGCTCTTCAATCAGGAACTCAGCGGTGAACGGGACGGTGCCTTTTGGACCGTCGGCGTGAGTCATTATTTCTCGAGAAGCGGGATCGGCTCCGACGCCAAGCACGTCTTCAATCGAAACTTCTGTGGTGTCGTGTTTGGAGTAGACACGGGAGGTCATTTACTTGTTCCAGTCGAGAATTTTGAGAGTGAAAGAGAACAGTCACTCTGGTCAGACATTCGATACGCCGGACGCCCTAGCGCAGCAATGATACCGGTAGCATCGCGAATGAACGAGTAATTTCCTTCTCGAAGTCTCAGCCCACTGTCATGCTGAACTTGATTCAGTATCTGTGAAACGAGGAAATTAACGTTCACTCTAGCCCACGACCACCCGCGTCCCCGCACCAGATCCCTCGGCTACGGTTGCCGAAGTTTATCCCGATGAAAATCGGGGCTCGGGAAAGGGAGTGAGCGCCCTGAGGTCCCAGCAGGAAAGAAGTTAACCCCGACCGTTGCGCGCCGTTCCGTGATCAAGCGCCCGATCCAAAATGAACGCCGAGTTGATGAGAGCCAAATGCGTGAACGCCTGCGGGAAGTTGCCGAGCATGTCGCCCGTAGGACCCGTTTCTTCAGCAAACAACCAATATCCAACCCCCTGCTGCTGATACAGTGGCGGGCTGAATTCGTTTCCCACTTTCACGAGATAAAAACACTTGCCGTACACCCACATCTTTGCCGGAAATCCGTTCGACCGAGGCGACCATGAACGCCGGAATGAAGACCTGCTCAAAAAGATGATCCGGCAAGACAACACCAGAATCCTGCCGTTTCACAAGCTAATGCCGCTGGTAAAACGTGGTGCACAGGCCGAACTGGCGTGGATCGGGCATGAATTCCTTGACGATCTGCCCGAAGAAGCTGGCGGACCCAAGTTTCTTGGCTTCGATGCCGAACGAAATCCGCACTTCGCAGTTGATGTGACAGCTGTTGAAGATCCGTCTGGCATCGCCGCCCTCGCATCTGGAGCCGAGTTCGAAGACGGCCGAGCAGCAGCAACCGATATTCCACAGGAACAATCGGGAATTCTGGCCCAGGCTCGCTCGAATCTAAACTGGCACGCCCAGCACCGATTCTGCTCAGCATGTGGCACCGAATCTCAAAGCTTCAGGGGCGGGTTGATGCGCCAGTGCCCGAACTGCAAATCTCAACATTTTCCACGAACCGACCCAGTCGCCATCATGCTCGTCTACAAAGGCGACAGGTGCGTGATGGGTCAAACCCTCGCCCGCTCAAACTCGACGTTCTACTCGTGCCTTGCAGGGTTTATGGATCAGGGAGAGGCGATCGAAGAGGGCGTGCGGCGGGAAGTGATGGAGGAAGCTGGCCTGAAAGTAGGCAAGGTCACTTACCACTCGTCGCAGCCGTGGCCGTTCCCGGCATCGCTGATGATCGGCTGCCACGCAGAAGCGATTTCAGAAGATATTGTTGCCGATCCCGGTGAAATGGCCGACGTTCGATGGTTCACCCGCGACGAAGTAAAGCTCGCTCTCGAAAATAAACTTGAAGGGGTCAACATCCCCGGACCCATCGCCATCGCCCATCACCTGATCAAATCTTGGGCGTACGAGACAGCTGGGATTTAGTTGGAACTCCGAGCGGCTGTTGCTGGCGAAGAAACCAGAGTCGTTGAACTAATAAACGATCTGATTATCGAGCTAGGTGGAGCGCCGTTGCCTGTGTCGAAGGCCGTTTCAACCGTCGCATCGTTCATCAATGGCGATCTTACTGGTGCAGTTATCGTTGCCGCTAACGACGATGATCTGGTCGGGGTTTGCACACTCTCTTATCAGCCATCGATCAGGACGCTGGGCACCTACGCAATTATTCAAGAGATGTACGTGGCGCCTGATTTTCGTAGTGAAAAGCTTGGTGAGCACCTGATCGAAGCGGCCAGATCCGTTGCTGAAGATGCTGGATGCCCGATGGTCGAGTTGAGCACGCCCCCGAACGGCGAAAGAGCCGAGAACTTCTACCGTCGAGTAGGCTTCACTCAGGTAGGCGTCCGAATGCGACACAAGTTTTAGAGTTCAGGCGAACGACGTCATCATTGAGCCCACTGTCATGCTGAACTTGATTCAGTATCTGTGGTGCGCGGAAATTAACGATTGCCTCAGCTGACAATGCCAAGGGCGACAACGCCCAGCGCGTCCCCACCTCCAGCTCCTTCGGCTACGGATGCCGAAGTTTATCCCGATGAAAATCGGGGCTCAGGAAAGGAATGCGCCCTAGGCGCCACCTACTCGATGAACTCTAGCCAGTTGCCTTCTGGGTCTCTCGCATAAACAATTCCGTGCCGCTCGCCATTGTCGGCATTGCGAATAATTGGGTCGGTTACAAACATGATCCCCTTCCCCGAAAGATCATCGAAAGTAACTTCGATGTCTTCAACGTTGAAGCAAATATGGTTCGTCCCGACGCGGGTCATATCGTCATCACGATCCGCAGACTCGGGCTCGTGATATTTCACAAGTTCGATTCGGTGACCGTCTGCGAACCCAATGAAAACAAGCGTTCGCCGTGATCCCGCAATTCCAGTGTGATTTCCCTCGGGTGGGGCATCCGACTCAACCCGATTCAGCTCGGTAAGGCCCAGATCATCGCAGTAAAAGCTCACCATCAGATCAAGATCGCTAACAACAATTCCGGTGTGGTTGAATCCTGTAACCAAACAAATTTTCCGAATTCAATCCAGTCCCACGTCAATAAAATCGCACGGGAAAAAGCTTATTCGTTCCCGTAAATTTCGATGTTTTGATTAGAAATAGAGATTGAAAACCAGAATGCACGGCGACTTGGGAGCGGATCTAAACGAGAGCCTTCTAGCTCACCTGACACTGCGAGTCCCGCAAGATTCCACTCGGTACCTGATTGGGAATCTACGAACATCCCATCGACGAACTCGAATTCCAACTGGCGGTCGTCGGGATTCAAGCGACGCGAAAAAACGGTTGCAAATGAACCGCTGCCACGAGAGAAAATAACCACCGGTTCGCCACCGATTTCATCGTTGACCGCCGAATCGCCAATCCGGCCCGGCGCATAAGCCCGTTCAATGTCGCCTATTGCCACTGCAACCACGATCTCAGCAGGTCGCAAATCATCGCTCACAAGTTCGTCGTCAACGGGGAACGGGTATCGGTTCTCGCCCTCGTTGATGAAGCTGGCGTAGGTCGAAAACGGATCTCGCAAATATTGCGAATCACGAGCACCAAGACCCTGATCACGAGAGAGAACCTTCGTATTCGGGTGTATTGCGATCCAGTCACCCCACCCCATCACAGATGACGCCAACGGTTCCAGACGCTCCCCGGTCAGCTCTCCAACAACCGCTTCTCCGCCAGTTTGGAACCAGTACGACCCGGTTTCGTGATCGAACATGACCATATCCGAGTTGTACAGCGCGCTCGTGTTGCCAAAAACGAGCGCCTGGCCGTCGACCCGGCTACCAAACACGATCCCCGACCCACATAGCGGACAGTAGGTGACGACCAAGGGCACGCCGTCGATCACATCGTTCACAATCTCGTGAAAGTTCAGGAACTTGATCGGGTAAGCGTAGGCATCGCCACTTTCGCTAACGTATCCAACGATCAGATCACCAGGCTCGATCCAGTCGTCAACCCCGGGGTCTTCGTATCGTGGCTGGTAAATCGGTTTGATCGCATCACGCAACAGATCGATGAGTTCGTTGCTGGCCGACGAAAGCTTCGTAGTCGAACCGTCGAATCGATCAAAGTAGATGTCGCTCATATCAACTGAGTGTTTAGATCGATCAAGCACAGGAGGCGGCGGAAACGTTGGTTGCCGAACAACGGGCGATGAGGGTTCGGTTGTTGCGGTGGGACGAACAGTTGGCTGAGGTGCTACTTCTTCTGCCGGAGCAGTCGGCGAAGACGCTGGTGATTCAGGCGACTCAGATTCGCATGCCACAAACGCGATCGTCGCCAGCGCGACCAGAGCCAATCCGATAACCCGCCTCGAAAGTATTGCCATGCGATGTTTGATGCAACCGGCCCGAATCAAGGTTTGTTTCAGTAGGTGCTTCTATCATTCCGAGGAGCTACCCACCTATCCCGGCAGCACGTCCTTGAACAGCCTGAGCATATTCCCGCCGGCGATCTTCTCGATCTCAGCCGCGGTAAACCCCGCACCCACCAGCGGATCCCACAAATTCGGTAGTTCGCTCGAATCTTCGAGTCCTTTTGTCCACGTGATATCGGACTGATCGGTGTTGCGCAGGTACGGCACATCTCGTTCAGGATCGCCAAGCACCCAATCAGGACCCAGCCCAACAACGTCGATCCCACCCACATCAGCAACATAGCGAATCTGTTTCACAACATCGGCAATCTCAGCCTGAACACCGTTCACACCAAGCACCAGTCGTGAACAAAAATGCATGCCGATCACGCCACCGTTTTCGCCCATAGCGCGAATCTGCTCGTCCCACAGATTTTGCGGCTTATCAGCAATCGCACGACCACCCGAATGTGAATTCAAAATTGGCTTTGAAGTAGTCGCCAGCGCATCGAAAATCGTCTGGGGAGCAGAGTGCGAAACATCGACAATCATCCCGAGTTCATTCATCTTCGAAATCACCTGTCGCCCGAACCCGGTCAAACCCGGCTGAGCTGGATCGTTCTCCTGATCCTGAGATGCGCCCAGCCTGTTCGGCATCGCCCAGTTGAACTGAATGTGGCGTAGGCCCATTGGAAACCATGCATCGAGCAGGCTTACGTCAGAACCGAGTATCTTGCCGCCCTCGTTCCCAGCGATAACTGCCATCTTGCCTTCACTGCGAGCAAGTTCAAGATCGCCAAACTCCCGAACGACCCGAACCTTGTAGATAGGATCGGATGCCACGGCGTGCAGATTCGTCAAAGCGCTCAGCCCACGATCACGAAACCCGTCGTAGCTGTCGTATGCCTCGTCGTACGCCTCTTGAGTAGGCGCATCGATCCACGAGTCGACCGTCAAGTGCACAATCTTGCCACTCACGCCACCATCGATATCACGCAGATAGTCTTCGCCGCGCTGCATATGGTCGTGTGCGAGATATACCGGAAAATCGGGCAAAATTGCTTATCCTTCTTCGAGATCCAACAGGCTAACGAGTCCGTTGTGCCAGTTGTATCCGTGGGGTTTTCGTTCGGCATTAATTGCCGGGTTTGACCAGTAATACAACACAATCGAACGTGTTGGCGAGTGGAGCTCCTCCAACGTATTGCCGAAATAATCGGTGAGTTTGCCTAAGTACTGACCCTCTTCAACGATATCGCCTTCTTTAATCGCTGGGTGCCAGATTCCAGATTTATCGGAGTTGATCTGCGAACGCTTGCCCTTGAGGAGTTTTTGTCGAGGTCGGGCAGCGTCGCCACCGAGCATTTTCACCGTCTGGAGTGCCGCTATATAGCCATCGAAGTGAGTTGCCGTGTCCGCTTCAGTAGGCACTCCGTGCTTGCCGCATTCGACCCAGATATTTGCGATTCCTGCGTTGAGTAGAGCGACGCAAAAAGGCGGAATGGACTCGAGATCGTATCTCGGCTCGACGTACTCAACTTCGAAGCCTCGGGCTAACTCCAGAGATTGACCACTCAGTTCGTTCGCACCGCGCATAGGCACTGGAACCCACGACATTAGCGACTGCGCCATTTCACCAGCGTGGGAATCGATCAGGAAGTCGGAATCTTTCACCACGTCGAACAGCGTATCGATCAGCATGTCGCTGTACGTGCCTTCGGGATTGCCCGGTCGGATGAAGTGAACTTCCTTCTGGTCGACCGGATTAAGCTGCATGTTGCGTTCCATGAACGCCCGAGTCGAGATCACGGGAATAATCAGAAGCGTTCCCGATAGCTCTTCGGGTTCTATCGCAGTTATCAGCTTCTGCGCAGCGAGAATTCCCGAGTACTCGCCCGCGTGCATGCCCGACATCACGGTCATGGTTGGGCCGGGGCGAGTGCCGTTGATACGGGCGACAGGAATTTCAATATCCTCGCCAGATGAGTGCGTTCGAGTGACCATCAACTCTTCAAGCCCCGGTTCGGTAGACCACGACCACGCGAGCTGCTCTATGTCGACTGCTCTCGGTTCCATTTATCTCAACCCCCGAAACTCTCACGGCGTTGCTAAACTTGCGCCCGCCGCAAGCATAAGTCGTTCGGCGGGGGTGCGTGCACGCCAAACCCGCAGTTACACATGTGCAATCACAAGGAAATCGCTTGAAGATCAAGTCCATCAAGGCCGTTCTAGTAAAGCTGCCAGAAGTCAAAAATCCAACTACCCCGACTCGCGCTTCTTGGGCCAAATCGGCCAAACGCGCGATGCCGGTGAACATGTACCCGGAATTTTCTCGATACCCCACCAAAACTCCTGGCGGCGGACTTAGCAATGTGTGGGTGCAGGTAATCGCCGAAGACGGTACGTGGGGGCTTGGTCAGTGCGGATTTGGCGAACCAACGGCCGCTTTCGTGAACACGATCATCGCACCAGCCCTTGAGGGTCGGAATTGCCTTGCGATCGAGCACCTAAACGATCTTATGCTTCGTATTTCGTACCGGTTCGGATCAGCTGGAACAGCTTCTACGGCAATGGGCGGAGTCGACCTTGCGCTGTGGGATCTCAAAGGGAAAATAATGGGTCTGCCGGTGTATTCACTACTCGGCGGGCCAGTCCGCGACTCGATCACCTGCTACGCAACGAGCGATGACCTCGATTGGTCGCAGGAACTCGGGTTCACCAAGTTCAAAATCACGAACCCCGCGCACTACTCGGAAGGCGATGCCGGAATCAAAGAGGTTGTCGCACACGTTGCACAGGCTCGAGAAAAGGTGGGCGCCGAACACGACTTGATGATTAATCCTGTGATGGCGTACAACGTTGATTTTGCACTTCGGCTCCTCACAGAACTTCGACCTTATAATCTCCGCTGGTTCGAGGAGCCGCTTGTGCCTACCAACACCGCCGGACTCGCCCACCTGCGCAGGTCGGCTCCATGGGTGGCGATCGCAACCGGTGAAGACCACCATGGTCGACACGCGTATCTTGATCTCGTGGAAAATCGGGCAGCCGACATTTTTCAGCCCGATCTCAACTGGTGCGGAGGTCTAACCGAGGCGATGAAGATCCACGTAATTGGAGAAGCCGCCGGAATTGCAACGATTCTGCATGCAGGAGCGAACAATCCGTTTGGTCAGCACTTTGCGATGGCTGCTACGGAATCGCCAATGGCCGAATATTGGCTTGGCACCGACCCTGGTGTTCCGCTCGACGAAACGGTTCAGATCCCTGGCACCGCTACCCCTGTGAACGGCAAAATTACGCCTTCGAGCGCGCCCGGTTTCGGCATGGAGTTCGAAACGAGCGATATTAGCGACTGGCCAGAAGGAGGGACTGCCTGATATGAAGATCAAGAACATTCGCGTCGTCAATATCAATGCTCCCGTAGTTGCACCAGGACCCAACACCCGACCCGGCTGGAACAAAAGCTCGATCCGATCGAGGCCGATAAACAGATACTCGGAGTTCCAGAGGGTTGATGGCAGCCAGCCGCACACCTTTCCAAAAGCATGGGTTCAAATTACTGCTGAAGACGGCACGTACGGGCTAGGCTCATGCGCACTCGGAACGGTCGCCGCGCCGCTGATCGACTATTTCATTGCGCCAATGCTCGAAGGACGCGACCCGCTTGCGATCGAACTGCTTAACGACCTCATGTGGCGCTCGAACGAGGGTTTCCAGGGCGGAATCGCCAGTGCGGCTCAAAGTGCGGTCGATCTGGCGTTATGGGATCTCAAAGGCAAGCTGCTCGAACGCCCCGTGTACGAATTGATCGGTGGCCCGAGCCACGATCACGTTGAGCTTTACGCCACCGGCGATGATCTCGAATGGATGCGGGATCTCGGATTCAAACGATTCAAAATCAGCAACCCGTTCTACTACGAAGAAGGGTCAGAAGGACTGGCAAAACTCGAAGATCACGTTGCACGATCGAGAGAAATCGTTGGCGACGATGCTGAACTGATGTTCAACCCGGTCATGTCGTTCAACGCCGATCTCGCTCTACGAGTCGCCGAGCGTCTGAGGCCGTACAAGCTGCGCTGGTTCGAAGAACCTCTGCCCGCGTGGGACATTGAGGGTCACCAAGAACTCAAGACAGCAATGACGTGGACGGCTCTCGCTACGGGTGAGCATCACTTCGGGCGCAAAGCGTTCCAGCATTTAATTGCCGCTCGGGCGGTCGATATTGTTCAGCCCGACATCGAATGGACCGGCGGGTTTACCGAAACGATGAAGATCTACACGTACGCCGAGGCCGCGGGTGTCGAAACGGTTACTCACATCGGCGGAAACACGGCGTGGGGTCAGCACTTTGCATACGCCATGCCAGAAACAACGCTAGCCGAGTGGTTCATGGATACCGATGTAGGCCAACCGGCAGGCGACAAGCAGATGCCGGGAGTTCCAGTGCTCAAAGACGGCAAAGTGGTGCCTTCAAACGCACCGGGCTTCGGCTTAGAAATACCCGAAGAATGGATAGTCCCGTGGGACTACGCCGGTCAAAAACGAGCGGTGTACGGCAAGCCGTAGCCCCGGTCTCAACCAATCTCCGGTAAATCAGCGGCCTCAGCTTCCTCAGCTGAAACCGGCGATGTGACCTGCTCGATAAACCCGATCACAATCAGCCCTACAAGCCCTATCAGGATCGTCACGTACGCATCCACGTCGGAAACGAAAACAACTGCCACCGCAACAATCGCCGAAACGATAATCCTAGGAATATGCCAACTTCCGCCAGCCCGTTTTATCGCAGCACCCATTCCCACAACGAACAACGCAATTCCGACCGCCAGCGCGACGCGAGTCTCAATATGAAACGGCTCCTCGGGATGAACGATTCCTTCCTCGACCACCGCGCCCACTCCGATAATTCCAAGCAGCATCGGATAGTGGAACATGCTGAACGAATCGCGAGCTACGTTTCCAACGGCGCTTTCGCTTAGTGCCTCGAACAGCGCATCGAGCTTGTCTTTCGCTATGGCAAAATAGCTCCACCAAAGACCGAACGTAAACGCCAGCGACGTTATGGCAAACAACGTCAGCTTCGTAGTCCACTCTCGCCCTACAACTCCAGCGACGGCGATGATCAGACTCTCACCCAACGCAATGATCACGAACAGACCGTGTCGTTCACTGAAATGATCTCGATCAATGTTGAAACCGCCCGCTTCGGTTGCCAGATTCGCAGCGATCAGGTCGATCACAATTGCAGCACCCCACGCCCAGTACAGAGCGTCTCCTCCAAGCACTCCTCCAACAACTACCAACACAAGACCCGGCAGAGATGTCGAGGCGAATCTAAACACTGCTTTTAGCTGTGCCGAGTCATGCCATGAAGCGACAATGAATATCGAAATGCCCATCAGTCGCACTCCAACATAGGAGAGAGCGAATAGGAAAGCCCGATCGTGGAACGCATCCGGGATAGTCACCGCCATGACGAAGGCAACGGCCCCGGCCGCAAGCGTGAATCGTTGAATCCTTGTTGTGGCGAGTGTTCGCAGCGTTTAACGCCCACGTGAACTGCCCCCAGGCAAACCAAACAAACCAGAACGCCATGGCCACCTGCCCAACGGCAAGCCAGGTGAATCCGTGGTGCATCAGACCCACAAGCCGGGTGATCGAAAACACGAATATTAGATCGAAGAAAAGTTCAACCCACGTCACGCCCTGATTATCGGGGGTTGCTACCGATTTACTCGACATGCCGAATTGTTCCTCCACCCAAAAATGCAGATGGTGCCAACACAATATATGCGTTCAATGGGAAAGCCACGACCATTTGCAACATTCACAATCTGAAAACACCATAGGAGCACAGGCACGTTAAATCTCAACAGGCTTTTGGCTGATTCCTGAGTACTGTCATGTTGAATCCGTGCCGCTGTCATGCTGAAACTGACCACTGTCATGCTGAATTTATTTCAGTATCTTTCTCCCCCAATGCAGCTCATTTGTGCCGGAATTTTACGGTTGGCCAACGCGAGAGATGCACCGAGTTTCGGGTTTCCGCTGCAATTAAGCTAGAAAGATCCTGAAATGAATTCAGGATGACAATTGTTCCCACACGACGACAGTTGTTCCCAACTGAGGTTGAATACGGAGATCAAGGTCGTTCCCACTTGCAACCCGTCAAATCTCCTCTAAACTCCCGGCTGCCACTACAACCCCAATCAACCCCGAGTCCCACTCATGAAAATTACCGCCATAGAAACCTTCGTAGTCGATGCCGGATGGCGACCCTGGCAATACGTTGCAGTTCGAACCGACGAAGGACTAACCGGGTACGGCGAGATGTCGGACGGCCGAAATCCGTACGGAGTCATCGGCACGGTAACCGACTTTCTGCCGATTCTTCTGGGGCAAGACCCGCTAGCAGTCGAGATGCGCTACTGGGACATGTACCGCATGGCACGTCAGTCGCCCGGTGGAATCGCTGCCAAGGCAATTGCCGGAATCGAACTGGCGTTGTGGGACATCAAGGGCAAGGCGCTCGGTGTCCCGGTCTACTCGCTGTTTGGTGGCCCGACTCGTAAGAGCCAGCAGGTCTATTGGTCGCACTGCGGATCATCACGGGTCAGGGAGCACGAACTAATCGGCGTCCCACCGCTTGATTCTTTCGAAGCAGTAACTGAGCTTGGTGCCGAGGTTCGAGAAAAAGGCTTCAAAGCGCTCAAGACCAACATCAACTACCCCGGACCCGATGCCCACGGCTATGTCGGCGGATTCGGCGTTGGCGCAACCGACCAGAACGTAACGTGGCAGACGCTCGATCACATCGAAAAGTACATCGGTGCGTTCGAAGAGGGCACAAAGGGCGAAGTGCAGATAGCACTCGATCTCAACTTCCATTTCAAGCCGCTCGCAGCACGCCAGATTTGCAACGTGATGGAGCAGTTCAATACGATGTGGGTCGAGGTCGATATGTACGAACCGGTTGGACTCGCCGAAGTGAAGGCGGGAACGTCGGTTCCGATTACTTCAGGTGAAAACCTGTTCGGCATTCGGGATTACAGGCCCTACTTCGAAAACCGTTCGATGGACACGGTGATGATCGATGTGCCGTGGAACGGATTCGCCCGTTCACGCGATATCGCCATGCTCGCCGAAAGCTACGAACTCAACATCGCCCCGCACAACTACTATTCGCACCTGTCGACAATGCACTCGATTCACCTGTGCGCTACCGTGCCAAACGTCCGAATCATGGAAGCCGATATCGACGATGTGCCGTGGAAGGACGAACTAACCGGCGGCGCCCTCGACTACACCGGCGGCGAACTACAAATCCCAACCGCCCCCGGCTGGGGAGTCGACTTCAACGAAGAAGTAGCCCGCAAGCACGTTTGGAACCCGGGTCGCGGGCCGGGGTTTTAGGCGCTTGCCCGTTCTCCCTCCCAGAGTGGGAGGGAGTTAGAGGGTGGGAGATTTGCGACGCAGAGCCGAGTCATCCTATGACGAGCGCGACTAACGAGATTGCGCTTTGCGACCAAGTCGTTCGACGACGCCCCGAGCCAAACGAACGTGAAACAAGCATCGCCCCTAAACCAAAATTACGGGGTGTGATAACGTCTGCCCACCTCGTTCGATCACACGTACTGATCCAAAGCACGGGCTGGATTGACGAACACTCCTAACACCGAACCCAAAGACACCCGCTCACCGTTACGCCGACTCTTCGGGTCACGAAGTTTTGTAGCGTTCTTCGTCGCGAACACGCTCGGTTTCGGTGGTGAGTAAATGCGGCTCGCCGCGCAGTCATGGTGGATTCTTGATCAAGGCGGTTCAAAGACTGAGATGGGGATAGCAGCCGGGCTGCGAGTAATACCTGTGGTCGTGATCACGCTCTACGCAGGTGTACTGATCGATCGCGTTGGCGGCAGACGCGTTCTGATACTAGAACGAGCCGTTTTAATATTTCTTGCAGCGATCACTGGGCTGATTCTTCTATTCGATCAAGTTCAGGTCTGGCATGTGATTGTGCTTTCTACCATCGCGGGTTCCACGATCGCACTCGGTACTCCAGCTACGCAGACTTTAGTACCTGACGTTGTTCCTAAAGATCTGTTGCAACCAGCAAATTCTATGAACCAGCTTGGAAACGCAGTTGGTCGAACCCTTGGCCCACTGGCTGCGGGTGTGCTGATAGCGATTCGCAGTGCGGCTCTCGCTCTTTTTGGACTGGCTATCGTTTATGGCGTGGCATTGCTAGCAACATTCGGTATTGCAGCGCGAGGTTCGAGATCTTCGACATCATCCGATTCTGCGGGACGGCAAATAATCGATGGCTTTAAGCACATTCGACAAAATCCGGTGCTGTTCTGGACACTGTTTTCCGGCTTTTCGGTGATCTTTTACGGAATGATCTTTCCAATCGTCCCAGTCTACGCACGCGACGTTTTCGAAGTCGATGAGGTGAAATTTGGCTTGATGTGGGGTGCGTTGGCGGTAGGTCAGGCGACAGGAGCGTTGTTCATCGCATCGAGGGGTGGTCTTCCTCGAAAGACTGTCAGTATCGTAATCGGTTCGCTCATATTTGGAGTAGGCCTGATCGGCTTCGGCCTCTCTGAGTCCTACTTGCTAAGCCTCGTATTTTTGTTCATCAACGGGATCGGATTTCCACTACACGTAACCTCCTGGCTGACTCTATTGCAGCAACATTCGAAGCCTGAATACCGAGGTCGAGTGATGGCGGTGTACGCGATTGCCATGCAGGGCGTCTCGCTCGGGTGGCTTCTTGGTGGTATTTCATTGGATGTACTCGGAAACTTTGAGACGATTCTCTTAGTTGTTGCTGGAAGCATGACGGTGATCTTGCTACCGGTCTTACTTTCGAGAGATATTCGCAGAGTGTGATTCGAGCGATCCTAAAGTGATAAATTGCCTCGCATGAACATCATCGACGCACACCCGCATATCTACTCTGCCGATCGCACCAAATACCCGGTAATCGACGATCCGTGGAATCCCGGTGAACCGGCTACGGCTGAAGATCTGAGGTCGAAGATGGATGACGCGGGCGTGAGCCGAGCAGTGTTCATACAGACCAGCACGTTCTACGGCTGGGACAATCGATACGTGAGGGACTCAACCCGCCAGTACGCCGAATGGGCGACCGGAGTCGTAACGCTAAGCCCCGATGATCCGCAGCACCTCGAAGTTCTCGAGGATGCAGTGAAGAACTACTCCGTACGAGGGCTAAGAGGAACTACCGACCAAAACGGCAAAATCGGCTCACCAAACGTGAAACGTCTCTGGACGAAAGCCCGTGATCTCGGAATCGTAGTCAACTGCATGGTCCTGGACGATCTGGACCGGGTGCAAGAAATCGAAGCACTGGCAAGCGAATTAGACGACCTCAACATCGTCATCGACCACTGCTTCATGCTCAATACTTTTCGAAAAACAGAAGATTCGCTGCTCGCTCTAGAAAAACTGGCTAGCCAGCCGAACATTCACGCCAAGCTCACCAGCGGTACCCACGGTTCAACACGCGTCTACCCACACGAAGACATGCACGCTCCTCTGAACCGAGTCATCGAAGCCTTCACGCCACAACGATGTGTCTGGGGATCGAACTTCCCGAACGCACTCTGGTCGAAAGGCACAACCTACGCCGAGAACCTGAGCCTGTTCACAAACGAACTCGGCCTGTCTCAGTCCGATCAAGAAGCCGTTCTGGGCGGAACCGCCAGTAGGCTCTGGTTTTAGACCGACATGCGTATAATCGTCTGCTTTTCCAACTGCAGAGGAACGACGTGAACTCATGGACATAGAAGTATTTCGCTTCGATCTTTCAACGGAACTCGAGATGCTGATTCGAATCGCCTTCGCCGCGCTCGTCGGAGGAATTATTGGGTTCGAACGGCGGCGTGCGGCTCGTCCTGCCGGCATCCGCACACTGGCGCTTGTTGCGATGGGAGCGGGCGCATTCACTGTCGTTTCGATCTTCGGGTTCAAAGGTGAAGAGAGTCAATTTCGTGATCCCGCACGAATCGCCGCCCAAGTAGCCACCGGAGTCGGATTTATTGGCGCTGGAACGATGATCCGATCAGGCGGAGTTGTGCGGGGACTAACCACAGCCGCAGGCATCTGGATGTCGGCTGCGCTCGGAGTAGCGGCAGGGGCAGGTATGTTCATTTTTGCCATTGGAGGAGCGCTAATTGCAACGATGATATTGACTTGGATACCCCGAGCTCCAGAGGCTTCCGACGATGAAAATCCAACCGATTAACCCCACGCACCCCTCGCGCCAAGTAAAATCGACTCGATATGACTACAACTGAGCCCCGACAACGACCCGCACTGAAGCGACCGCTTGCCGTTCACGTAATGGCCAAGCCAACCGGTGCTATCTGCAATATCGACTGCACCTACTGCTTCTATCTCGAAAAAGAAAAGCTGTACCCGGAAAAAGCGCGTGGCTCTTGGAAAATGGGCGATGAAGAGCTTGAACTGTACGTAAAACAGTACATCGAAGCGCAAGACATCCCGATCGTGAACTTCGCCTGGCAGGGCGGCGAGCCTACTTTGATGGGCGTCGATTTTTATCGCAAAGCGGTGAAGCTGCAGAAGCAGTACGCAGGCAAAAAACAGATCACGAACGCGTTCCAGACCAACGCCATGCTGCTCGACGACGAGTGGGGCGAATTTCTTTCTGAAGAAAAGTTCTTAGTGGGCGTTTCGATCGACGGACCTGAAGAAATTCACAATCGCTACCGAGTGACGCAGGGCGGCGAGCCAACATGGCACAAAGTGATGGCCGGTATCGAGGTGCTCAAGAAGCACAAGGTCGAGTTCAACACTCTCACCGTGCTCCACAAGCACAACGCCGATCACCCGAAAGAGCTGTACGAATTCCTAACACGTGAAGTCGGCAGCCACTATTTGCAGTTCATCCCGATCGTCGAACGTGTTGCCGACAACCTGCCCGCACACTTCTTGCAGTTGGTTGGACCCGAATTCCGAGACGGCGCAAAGGTTACTGAATGGTCAGTAGGCTCCGAGCAGTACGGAAACTTCCTGACCGGCATTTTCGATCAGTGGGTACGAAAAGATATAGGCACCTACTTCGTGCAGATATTCGATACGGCTCTTGCAAGCTGGATGGGTCAGAACCCCGGCTTATGTATCTTCGCCGAGACTTGTGGCGATGCGATGATCATCGAACACAACGGCGATGTTTACTCGTGCGATCATTTCGTCTATCCCGAATTCAATTTGGGCAACGTCAAAGAAAAATCTATCCGCGTGATGGCCGAATCACCCGAGCAGCGTAAGTTCGGTACCGACAAGCGAGACACGCTCCCTGAATTCTGCCGATCTTGCGAGTTCAAGTTCGCCTGCAACGGTGGTTGCCCCAAGCAGCGGTTCACCAAAACGCCCGATGGCGAAGATGGCCTGAATTACTTGTGCGCCGGGTACAAAAAGTACTTCGCCCACACCGAGCCGTACATGAAGGCGATGGTCGGCGAGCTTCGAAGCGGACGCCCTGCTGCCAACATCATGGCGAGAGCAAACGCCATTCCGAAGATGTCGTCCAATCCGTACGCCGGATCGGGTCGCAACGACTTGTGCCCCTGCGATTCAGGCAAAAAGTTCAAAAAATGCCACGGAGCTCCGAAGTAGCCCGAATCTGTCGTTGCCACGTCGACTCAGGGCAGTCTCCTCGCAATGACAACATGCGTGATTCGTCGACCACTCCCCCAAAGCCCTCCTAGCGGGTAGAATTTCACGGGCTAATTCAGCACGCCCGTCTACTACTCGATTTTTCGAGGGAGCAACTCACGTGAAACTCAGGACCAACCGCGCAAAGCAGAAACTCGCTAACGGCGAGATCGTAACCATCGTCAGTGGAATCACGCATCCCGACGATATCGACGCAGTTGGACCTCTTGGATTCGACGGAATTTGGCTCGAAGGCGAACACGGCGCAACCGACCCCGCCGACCTCGGGAACCTGACCCGAGCGTGCGACATCTGGGGCATGACCTCCGTAGCTCGCATCAACCTGAACGAACAGGGCCTCATATACCGAACGCTCGACCGTGGCGCACAGGCCATCGTTGTTCCGCACGTAAACAACGCAGCTGAAGCACAAAACGTTGTCGACGGCGGCAAGTTCACCCCACTCGGCAAGCGCGGAATGTTCACCAGCCGACAGGGTCTAGGCGTTGAAAACTACTTCGACCAGGCAAACGACGAGTCGATGCTCATCATCCTGATCGAAGACATCGTTGCATGGGAGAATCTCGACGAAATTCTTGAAGTCGAAGGCATCGAC